>FWPU01004344.1_pt1 | contig 33188 bp, 28 predicted proteins | sample 2228361 | NCBI WGS metagenome assembly FWPU01 (sample SAMEA103939777, study PRJEB20133) | metagenome
ATTGGTCAACCTGTAATGCTACGGGTCCGTTTACACTGGCACCGGGTCAGTCCTTTGTGAATGCCTATGCGATACTTGGTGGTACGAATCTTGCGGATCTCCAGGCGAATGCAGATACTGCGTATAATCGCTACTGGAACTGGACTGGAATGAAAGAACAGAACCGTCAGGCAGTAAAGTCTCAGTTTGAGATTTGTCCTGTGATATCTGGTGGTAGATTCAATCTTGATTATAACAACCTTAATGGTGATTTGCGGTTGTTGGTCTATGATGTGAGTGGACGCAAAGTAATGGAGAAAATATGGCAGAATCTAAGAGCAAACGGTAGTTTGCAAGTTGACCTGTCTGGATTCGCAGATGGTGTGTATTTTGTGCAAATGGATTCAAGATCGGCTTCGCAAACAACAGTTCAGAAGATAATTCTGGTAAAGTAATTGGCTTCTTTCACCTCAGGTTCTTCTACCCTCTCCCCGCTGCAGCGGGGAGAGGGTAGAGGTGAGGGGTAATTATAATCAATTGTGGATAACTACGCCAGCACTTAAAAAGTTACCTCTTTTCTCAAGCTGTTGACTTCTAATCTATTCTGCATATAATATCATACTGGAGGCATAATGAGACGAATGACTTGGTTGGCTGCGGTTATTTTTTTTATCCTAACTTGCGGCGCCGATGATATACTGTTGACAATCGGTGACGAAAAGATTAGTGTTAGGGAACTAAATGAATTTTATCAATTTTTGCCCAGCGATGACTCTGTTCGCAGGGCTAAGATTATTGATGATTTCATAGACCAACAACTCGCCATAAGAGAGGCGATTAGCCTTGGTTATGATGAAGATCCGGTTGTTAAGACGGCAATGGAGACTAACCGCAGAGATATTGTTATTCGCGGTTATTACCAGACAAAGGTCATTGACAAGATAAAAATAAAGGAAAGCGAAATAAGAAAATTATACAATCAACTCATCAATCAATACCATCTTGCACAGATTGTAGTATCGAGTGATTCACTTGCCCGCATAATAGAGAAAGAGCTGAAAAAGGGCACTGCCTTTGAATCACTTCTGGTCTATTCAATTGATACAATAAGTCCAAATGGAGATATCGGCAAGTTTTCTGAACTATCGATTCCACCCGAGATTCTAACGATGTTAAAGAAAACCAAGCAGGGACAGGTTACTCCACCGACCAAATTGGGTGATTTTACCTATTTTATCAAAATAATTGAACACGAGAAATCTGATACACCCAAATATGATGAAGTCAAGGAAGATATTAAAAACAGTATAATGCGTGAACGAGCAATGGCAGAGGGCGAGAAATTCATTGATAATGTGTTGAAACAGGCAAAGATTGAATATAATCAAGAAGGGCTTGACATATTGACAAAACCTGAGTCTACACTTACCGAAAGCGACCTCAACACCTGGGTAGTAAAGAAATATGACACAAGTTTTGTCAGGGTCAGGACTCTGATTGGTGCTGTGCAAAACCAGTTGCAAGGAGCACCCGCACTTGATCCAAAAGTTCTAATTGAAAGGGAGTTAATTCCAGATTTGGTCTACGATAGGGCATTAAAGCTGAAAGCGGAGAATTATCCTGAAATAAAGAGGAATCTCAAGAAGACACTTAATTCGCTTATTTATCAAAAATACTACTCAGATAATGTTCGTGAAAAAGTTCAGGTAGATTCTCAGTTTGTTGCTGATTATTTCAAGCAGAATAAGGCTCAATATCCGGATAAGAAACTGAGTGATGTGTATAATCAAATCTACATAAAACTTCGTGACGAGCAGATCGGTCAATTGAGAGCCAATTTGTTTGGAGAGCTGAGGAAAAAATATGTACCCAAAATAAATCAAAGAGTGCTTGCCAAAGTGCTGAAAGGGGAGACAAAATGAAAACATTGGCAGGGATCATTAAGAAAGATATAACAGCTGGAGTAATTATAAGTGCAGTGATATTTGTCATGATTTTTGTATCAGGGTCTTGTGCAAAAAAGGAAAAGAATGTTCTGGTTAGAGTAGATGGATCTTCTCTGACCGTTGAGGAATTTCAGAAATACATCCCGGAATCTGAGTACAAAAATCTTCCTGACGAAACAATTACTGAAATACTGAATAACTGGGCAAACCAGGAGATTCTTTACCTTGAGGCAAAGAAAAAGGGTATTGATAAAGAAGATTCAGTAAGGCTACTTATCGAACAGTATACAAAGAACTTGATGGCGATGGCGTTAATCAGACGTTCTTTTGGTTCTACGACCGTAAGCGAATTAGAAATAACCAACTATTTTGCAGCCCATAATGAAGAATTTATGTACGCCGTCAAGCTTGCTCAGATTGTGCTTCCCAGTTATGAGGCGGCAATGGTTGTTTACAACGAAATAAAGGCTGGTGCTGATTTCATGAAGCTCGCTCAGGAACGGTCCTTGACACGCACTGAAAATCCTGAGAATCCAAGAATAGTGACAGAGTATCTGCCACGAGGTCGGATCGGTGATTTTGCCACGGAAGAGATAATCTTTAATCTTAAGATTAACGAAGTTTCCGAACCAATTAGCTACATTCAAGGAACATATCTGATAGTAAAAATGATTGATAAGAAGAAGATCGTCTCCAAGGTTGAAATGACTGATGAACTGAAGGGGCAGATATACAACTATCTGATGACGCGCAAATATCAGGAATTTTTTAATAAGTTTCTGGATAGCCTGAAATCGAGTTATAAAGTTACCACCGACTTGGAGTTGTTAAAGAAATGAATTTGGTCTTTTTGTTTTTCTTTGTTACCCTCGCAGATAGAATTGCTGCGATTGTTGGTGATGACATAATTCTTGAGAGTGAGATAAACGAGTATGTTTCATTTATCTCTGCTGATCCTAATGTGCGAAGAAATCATGTTGATTCCGAAGAATTGCGCAGTAACATAGTATTTGGTCTCATATCAAGAAGACTGCTGCTTGCTCAGGCAGAAAAAGAATCCATTACTGTTGCCCGTGAGGAAATTGTTAAGCGTGCCCGAGAGCGAATAGAAAGTGTAAAACAAAGATTCCCATCAGAGGCTGATTTCTATAAAGCGCTTGAAGAACAGAGTTTATCTGTTGATGAGTTGAGAAAGAATTACGAAGATAGTATTAGAACAGAATTGATAATGCAACAGATTGTTCAGAAGAAACTTGCAGCGAAAATAATGATTTCGCCGGTTAATGTGAAGAAATTCTATGAAGAGAATGCGGATTCAATTGCTATTGTGCCCGGAAGGATAAAACTCGCTCATATTCTGATCGCAATCAGGCCCAGTGAAGATTCCTTGAAAGCCGGTTTTGAAAGAACTATTGAAATATATAAACTGTTATTATCAGGTGCGGATTTTGCGACCGTCGCGAGGGAATTCTCTGAAGATGAAAATTCGCGGAAAAACGGAGGAATGTTAGGGCGCGTTAAGAGGGGTGAAACCCTTGAGGAATTTGAAAAGGCTGTTTTTTCCTTGAAACCAGGAGTAATTGCACAGCCTTTTCCGACGCGATTAGGTTATCACATTGTTGAAGTTTTGAACAGAGGGAGTGATTGGGTGCTTGCGAGGCAGATTTTGGTGAAAGTTCTGCCTACAAGAGCTGATTCTATGAGGTCTGAAAGAACTGGAGAAAAAATCCGCAATCTTGTTAAACAGGGTGCGGACTTTGATAGCCTTGCAAAGAGCTATTCTGTTGTTCCTGAGGTAGATTTGGGGGAGTTTTTCATCAGACAATTCACACCGCCTTATGATACCATAATAGCAAGATTAGAACCGGGTGATGTGAGCGAACCGATCTTGACACCTGAAGGCTATCATCTTCTCTTTGTAAGAGAGAAGATGCCAGAAAAAGTATTGAGTTTTGATGAAATGCGAGAACAGATATATCAATACCTGTACTGGCAGGAAATGCAGAATCTTTATGCCAGCTACATTAAGGAAATAGAAACGCGTTCATTCATTGAAATTTTTGGTATTGATTAGCATATCAGGTCAAACCACAGATGATTTTTACTGATTAATTCAGCTAGGTGTTATAGCTGAGAAGTTCAAACAGCCCATAATATTGTGCAACCCAAGGTAGAGTATAGTACTATTAATTTTTGATAGTAACTGCAATAAATTGTAAATACTAAATAAATATAAACAAAAACCCCCGAAATTTCATTGATTTTCGGCCTCATGTTCTGCATTTTCCCCCTTGACAAAATGCAAATAATATGTAAAATGGGGTGAAATGGGGAAAAATGGGGAATATTAGGTTTAGAGGTTTTTATCAGCATATTATGGATAGCCGAAAGCGAGTTGCTATACCAAGCCATTTTCGAAATGTTCTCATGGCAGAGTCTGAAGGCAAACTGGTAATGACACCAGGTTATGATAACGAGATTGCTGTCTATGCATTGAAGACATGGCAGGATTTTGAGGACAAGGAGTTGTTATCATTATCAATGGACCGTGTTCAGGCGAGGAGATATCGCAGGCATTTCACTTTTGGAGTCAAAGAGGACCAACTTGATGCGCAGGGCAGAATTTTGATCCCCGATTTTCTCCTTGAATATTCCGGCATAACCAAGGAAGTGATCGTTGTTGGTGAAATTGATTATTTTAGTCTTTGGTCGCCGGAAAACTACAACAAGTTAAAAGAACAGATTAGCAAACATTATCTGGATGATGCAGAAACAATTGAACAACTAAGGAGGTATGATGAAAATTCAAGTCGTTGAAGCAATAAAAAACAAAAGAGTCTCATTTTTCCTTCCGAGCGGTGAAATCAACGAAGGAGAATTTGAGGCTATCGCAGGAAAATTGAAGGGAATGCAAGAATCTGGCGAGTTCAATGTCATTATCGATCTTTCAAGGGTGACCCACATTAATTACAAAATAGTTGGCGATTTGATTGAATTCCAGAAAAAATTCAAGGAATATGGTGGAGATATCAAACTGGTTAATGTTTCACCGTATCTATACAACATATTGAGGCTCTACGGGTTCTATCCATTCGAAATTTATCCCTCCCGTCGTGCAGCGCTAAAGAGTTTTCAGTAGTCTTGAGTTGAACGAATTTCACGAACCAGTCTTGACTGACGAAATCATCTACTGGATGAATCTGAAGGAAGATGGTCTCTATTGCGACTGCACTGTCGGAGGAGGAGGTCATCTAACGGCGATGCTCGAGAAGACAAAGAAGGCAAGGTTCATAGGCATTGACTGTGATCCGGACGCATTTGACCATTCATCACGAAAACTTAAAATCTATGACGATAGAGTGACGCTGTGTCAGACAAATTTCGCAAGATTAGATTTCATCCTTGATGATTTGAAAATCGCTGAGCTTGATGGTGTATTATTTGACTTAGGGGTATCATGGTATCAACTCTCAACACCCGAGCGTGGCTTCAGTTTTAATCACAATGGCACATTACTAATGCAGATGTCGCCAGAAGTAATGCCTTTATATGAAAAAATACGGCGAGCAAGTATTAAAGAACTCTACGAAGTTCTTAAAGAATACGGAGATCTACCAATGGCTCGAAAAACTGCTCAACTGATCTTCAATAATCGCAGTAATATCCTGACAACCTTTGATTTGAGAGAACTTATTGAGAGAACATATCCCAAAAGATTTTTGAAAAAAAATCTCCAAAGAATCTTTCAAGCACTTCGGATCTGGGTAAACGATGAACTGAACAATCTTCGTCAAGGTTTAATCAAGGCTGTGGCACGTTTGGCACCTTTTGGGCGACTTGTTGCGATTGCATATCATTCGGGCGAAGACCGTATTGTAAAAAATACTCTCATAGAATTTGAAAGGTTTGGAAAGATGAAAAGACTGAACAAGAAGGTAATCAGACCATCGCCGGCGGAAATAGATTCAAATCCACGGGCAAGAAGCGCTCGCATGCGTGTGGGAGAGAAATGCGCTTAGTATTGCTCATTCTCGTCGGTTTGTTGTATCTTTTTGGCATTGTTTACATTGAAAGCGAACTTGTAAAATTGAATATCAGAAAAATGAATTTGAAAAATCAAATTCAGGAATTGAAGAATGAGAAAGCCAGCCTTCAAACGAAGATTACTGATGTATCCAACCTGGCAAGAATTGAAATTGAAGCCAACAAGCGCGGTTTTGTGTTTCCCAAAAAAGAAGACATTCTGGGGATTATCGAATGAAAAGGATGAAGCTCTTTAACGGTTTGATCTTTTCTATTTCATGCGCTTTTTTCTGCTACATTTTCTTCATTCAATGTATCAAATTCAAACATTACCAAAATATCTCCCGTCGTGAACACCAGAAGAAGATCGTTCTTTGTGGGGCACGAGGTAATATATATGACCGCAACGGGCTACCGCTTGCGCTATCAGAACCATGTTTCTCTGTCTTTTGCACGCCTATTTATTCGCGGGCCAGGGCAAAACTGATGCGTGGTATATCAGAGATTTCAGAAAGACCCTTGAGCGAAATAAAAGAGCTCGTTGAAAAGAATAAGTTCTTCTGGATTGAAAGAAAAATCTCGGCAAGGAAAAAGGACGAGTATTTAAACTTAAACGATCCGAGTATTGGTTTTACACATGATTTGAATCGAATCTACACCATGCCCAAGATATTTGGCAGTGTGCTTGGTAAGTGCAGCATTGATAATCGCGGGTTAGAAGGGCTTGAATTGCTGTTTGATAATATTCTTACCGGCATATCGGGATTTATTGTTTATCAAAAAGAACCAAATGGTGATATTTTCCCCTACTATAAATATCCGGAGAAAGAACCTATGTCAGGGCAGGATCTGTACCTGACAATTGATCTACAGTTTCAAACAATTCTATATTCACATCTTACTGAATGCCTGAAACAGGAAGATGCCAGGCGGGGGTCGGGATTGATCATCAATCCAAAGACCGGAGAGATTCTTGCTTTTGTAAACATCTCAACGGACGGTCAGCAACGCAATTCTGTTGTCTGTGACGAATTTGAACCAGGTTCCACATTCAAACTGCTGGGATTGGCATATGCTCTGCAAAGTGGCATCAAAGAAAATGACAAATTTGATACTCATGGTGGTAAGATTACAATCAATGGCCACACAATAAACGATAACAAGAATTATGGAAAGTTGACATTAGGCCAGGCAATTGCTCATTCAAGTAATGTCGTGATGGCAGAACTCTCAAGGAAATTTGATATTGAGAATTTTCTTTTGTTTGTGAAAGATTTTGGTTTTACCCAGCCGACAGGCATTGAATTGCCAGGTGAGGTTCGCGGCAGGCTGATGCGAGAGAAAAATCTCAATGATATTGAATTCGCTACTCTACTGTTTGGTCAAGGCATAACTTGTAATTTTCTTCAATTAACATTTGCCTATCAAGCTATTGCAAACAGTGGGATTTTGAACAAACCAATTCTTGTCATGAAAATAATGGAAAAAGACCGCATTACCTATCAGGCAAGACCATTGAAAATTCGCAAGGTCGTTGAGAGTGATATTGCTCAAAAGGTAACGGATATCTTATGTGGTGTTGTTGATGAAGGGAGTGGCATTGAAGCAAAAATTGAGGGTATGAGGGTCGCCGCCAAGACCGGCACCGCCCAGAAAGTAATTGATGGAAAGTACTCCAGTTCCGCCATCGTTACTACTTTTGTTGGTTATTTTCCTGCTGATGAACCTGAGTATCTTATTGCAATTCTTGTTGATGAGCCAAAAAAGGGTTTGTGGGCGAGCAGTATTGTTGCCCCATTGTTCAGGAAAATCGCCCAGAGTGTTTGCCAGGCAGCCAATCTACAATATGCGATTAAGTGAATTGATAGCGGGTTTGAATTGTCGGCTTTACAACTTCAAAGATGTGAACATTGAATCGCTGGAATTTGATTCACGCCAGGTAAAGCCAGGTTCCCTCTACATTGCCATGGTGGGAAACAAGCATGATGGACACAATTTTGTTGGACAGGCAGAAAAGATGGGTGCTTCAGCTGTCGCAGTTCAGAAAAAGATTGACAGTTCTGTGCCGCAGATCGTCTTCGACAATACCAGGGAAGTCCTTGGTAAACTTGCAAAGAATTTCTACGGCATTTTTCCTGATTTGAAAATTTTCGGTATAACCGGAACCAACGGTAAAACAACGACTTCGTTTCTATTGCATTCAATACTGCAAGAAGCAGGATTCAAGCCGGGTTTGATCGGAACGATATACTACTGGGGCAGGAACAGAACGAAAGCAAGCAGGACTACACCGGAGAGCCTGGATCTTTTCAAACTGATTAATTCCTTTTATGCAGATGGAATACGAAGTATTGTAATGGAGGTTTCATCTCATGCACTTGCACTAAAAAGGGTTGAGGAACTTGCTTTCAAAATTGCCGTATTCACCAATCTGTCACAGGATCACCTTGATTTTCATGGCACGCTCAATGAATACAAATTAGCCAAGTTGCATTTGTTTGATCTTCTTGAAGACGATGGTGTTGCAATCGTCAATATTGACGATCCGGTTGGCAAAGAGATAAAGGACTCTGACATTGTTGATAATATTTTGACTTTTGGATTAAGCCCCCATGCAGATGTGCGCGGAGAAATTGAGAATAATTCAAGTTTAGATTTAAGAATGAAAGTCATCTGCCAGAATCGGGAATTTTCCATTCATTCGCACCTGAAAGGAGAATTCAATTGCTATAACATTCTTGCTGCTGCTGCGACTGGAATTGCATTGGGTCTTGACCAGGATACCATCAGAACAGGCGTTGAAAATCTCAAGGGAGTTAGGGGAAGAATTGAACATATTTGTGATAACATATTCATTGACTTTGCCCATACCCCTGGGGCACTATCAAATGTTCTATCGGCGCTGCGTAAATATGCTGCTGGAAAGCTAATCGTCGTTTTTGGGTGTGGCGGTGACCGGGACCGAGATAAACGTGCTCAGATGGGGGGGATTGCAAGTGAAATGGCGGATTTTGTGATTGTTACTTCAGACAATCCCCGGAGCGAGGATCCAGCAGAAATAATTAATGATATTGTAAGTGGAATGAAGAACAGTAACTTCAAGATAGAAATTGACCGAGAGAAAGCAATAAGACAGGGCATCAAGATGAAAAGGGCTGAAGATATTTTGTTGATTGCGGGTAAGGGACACGAAGAGTATCAGATAATTGGTGATAAGACAATCCCTTTCGATGATAGAATGGTTGTTCGTAAGATAATTGGACTGTAGGATATATGTATCGGGAAATGATGCTCAATAAGGCGATTGCCGTCATGAAGGGCAAAACAGATATTGGTAGTAGTGATATAATACGGGGTATCAATATTGACACAAGAACCTTGAATCATGGTGAGCTTTTCTTCGCATTGAAGGGAAAGAACACTGATGGGCATCGATATGTTAGTGATGCTATGAAAAAAGGCGCCATTGGTGCAGTTGTTCATAATGCTGCAAATATTTTTGGTGAAATCGTTGTTGAAGATACACTGCATGCCCTGGGTGAACTTGCTCGCTACTATCAAAGTATGTTTAGACCGAGAATTATTGCCATCACCGGCACAAACGGTAAGACAACAGTGAAGAATTTGATTGCCGAGATTTTGAGATCAAAATACAATGTCCTTTTCACCAAAAAAAGCTTCAATTCTTTAGTCGGCATGCCACTTACAATTTTTCAAATATCGGGTGATGAAGATTATGTTGTACTTGAAATGGGCACAAGCAATGCTGGTGAGATAAAAAGGTTATGTGAAATTGCTCGTCCAATCATTGGTGTTATCACCAATATTGGACCGGGGCATCTTGAGGGATTTGGTTCAATTGAGGGTGTGTTGAAAGAAAAGATGGTATTGCTTGAATCTTTGCCTCAAGAAGGTATTGGTTTTGCTGGTGTTGATATTGACACAAAAATGAAAGGCAATATCGTCAGGTTTTCTGTTGACGATGTTGAATCGGTGAAAATAGAAGAAGATGGCTCTTCTTTTGTCTATAACGGCAAATCCTTCTTCACCCCACTGCTTGGTATAAGCAATGTTCGCAATTGTGTAATTGCACTTGTAGTTACTGAAAAACTGGGGATAACCGTGGAAGAACAACGATCCGCATTGAGAAGGGTCAAACCAGAACCTGGTCGAATGGAACCAATCAGGCACAGTGGGCTATTGGTAATTAATGATACCTATAATGCGAATCCGATTTCAGTCAAATCCGCGATAGAATTCATTTCAAATTTGAAACGCAGAAGAATTGTGATTCTTGGAGATATGCTGGAACTTGGTCCAAAATCAGAGCAATACCATCGCGATGTGGGCGAATATGTCCGTGCAAACTGTCAGCATTTGTTCACAATTGGTGATAATGCACGGTTATATGGAGGTCGGCATTTTGAAAGCAGAGAAGAGTTGGTAAAAGAAGTCTGTCGATATATTGATGGTGATGAAGTGATTCTCGTGAAAGCATCACGGGCGATGAAGTTTGAGGAAATCGTTACGAAATTACTGAGGAGGCAATAGATGCTGTATCTCCTTCTGTATCCGCTTAAAGATATTTTTGGTCCTTTCCGTTTGTTTGGTTATATCACGTTCCGCGCTGCCTATGCTGCGGTAGTTGCGATTTTGATTGTTCTGATATTCGGACAGTGGTTTACAGATTTCTTGAAGAAGAAATCCGTAACGCAGAAAATCAGAGAAGAAGTTCCCAAACATCACAGGAAAAAAGAAGGGACGCCATCCATGGGTGGTGTATTGATTCTTGCCGCATTGCTTATTTCAACTTTGCTATTTGCTGATTTGAAAAATCCTAATATTGTTATACTCATCATAGCTACATGCTGGTTTGGCTGTCTCGGGTTTGTTGACGACTACATAAAAATCTTCAAAAATAAACCGCGGGGACTATCCATAAAAACTAAACTATGTTTTCAGAGCATCTTTGGTATTGCCCTCGGTTTGTATCTTTTTTTTTTTGGTCCTGAGCACTATGCAACAAAGACGAATCTGATATTCTTGAAGAATTATGTAATAGATTTCAATGTGCTATATCCCTTATTTGTTCTTTTCGTAATGGTTGCGGCTTCAAACGCTGTTAATCTTACTGATGGACTTGACGGTCTGGCAATTGGATTGTTAGGTATTAGCGCATTGGCGTATGCAGCACTATCTTATGCGAGCGGTCACAGTGGCATCAGTCATTACTTAAATATTATTTTCGTTAAGGATGGTGGTGAAGTAACAGTGTTTTGCACGGCACTGGTTGGTGCCGGATTAGGTTTTTTGTGGTTTAATGCCTATCCCGCACAGATTTTTATGGGTGATACCGGTTCATTGAGTCTTGGTGCGATTATTGGTACTGTGGCAATTTTGATAAAGCACGAATTTCTTCTCATTTTTATCGGTGGTGTTTTTGTGATTGAGGTTGTTTCAGTAATCTTGCAGATCATATATTTTCGCCGGACTAAGGGAAAGAGATTGTTCCTGATGGCGCCACTTCATCATCATTACGAATTGAAAGGACTTGTTGAACCAAAAATCGTTGTTCGTTTCTGGATAATCGGGTTGATACTCCTGATGGTAGCACTTTCAACACTCAAGATAAGATGAAGATATTACTCCTGGGTCTTGGGCGCGCCAATCTTTGCGTAGCGAAATATCTTCTGGAGAAAGGCGATGATGTTTACCTTTATGAAGAGAATATGGTTACTTTAAATGAAGAGGCAACACAGTTGGTAAAGAGTGGTGAATTGAGAGAATTCAAAGATATTAGCTACGATTTGATAGTGAGTTCGCCAGGATTTAGCGAAGCCAAACCAATTGTCAAACATTTTCGCGCCAGGGGAATAGAAATCATTGATGAGACTGAATTCACATTTCAGCGTCTGAATAACCCTAATATCATTGCCGTAACCGGAACAAACGGCAAAAGTACAACTGTGGCATTGATTTCAGAGATCCTTACAGCGAGTGGCATAAAGAATTTTCTCGGTGGCAATATAGCGCCTGGTCAGCCTTTCTCGGCATCATTGTTTCAGGAACCTTATCCTTACTATGTTCTTGAAATGTCTTCGTTTCAGTTAGCGCGTGTCAAAAGGTTCCATCCCCATATCGCTATTCTAACAAATATAGCCATTGATCACTTAAACTGGCATCGTGATCTGAAAGATTATGTCAATGCCAAAAAGAGGATTTTTATGAATCAAACACACCAAGATTTTGCGGTATTGAACTACGAAGATGAAATTGCTCGGACTCTCAGTAGTACACTGAATGCTAAAGTAATTCTATTCGGCAAAGATTGCCACAGTGGGGCATGGCTAAATGGCATGCTTCATTTTCAGGAGGAGAAAATAATCGCGGTCAATGAAATACCGCTACCTGGCATTCATAATCAGTTAAATGTTCTTGCTGCTATTGCAACTGCAAAAATACTCAATGTTGTGAATCAACATATTGTGAACGGCATAAAAACTTTTAAATCTTTGCCTCATCGGCTTGAAGATGTTGCAGTAATCGGTGGCATTCGTTATATAAATAATTCTATGAGTACCAATGAGGCATCAGCTATCGCATCCTTTCAATCGATAGCCGGTAACAAGATTGTTATCATTGGTGGTAGAGAGAAGGGTGATCGCTGCAAAAATTATCTGGATCTCCTTGTGGATGAGGCGAAAGGAATTGTGATATTGGGTGAAAATGCAGACTATATCGCTAATATTTTGAAAAGTAAGCATTATGAAAACTACGCTATTGCTCAAGATATGAATGAGGCAGTGACCAAAGCAAAGGAATTTGCCCAGAAAGGCGATATCATCATGCTAAATCCAGGTTTTGCTTCCTTTGGTAACTTTCGGGATTTTCAGGAGAGAGGAGAGGCTTTCAAGAATGCTATCACTGAACATTGATAAAAGGTATATGATAACAGTTTTCGTACTGCTAATACTTGGTACACTATTTGTCTTCTCATCTTCTTATTACCAGGCAATGCGTGCAGGTGAGAATTCTCTTTACTATGTGCTCGGTCATGTGAAAAGAGTTCTTGTTGCGATTGTTTTCTTCTTCATAGGGCTCTTTGTCCCTTATGAGAAAATGAGAAGATTGATATTGCCCGCATTCATTTTGCTATTAATCATGTTAATCTTTACTATTTTTATGGGAAGGTTTCAATATGGGGCAAAAAGGAGTTTGTTTATTTCCTCGTTTGGAATACAGATCTCGGAATTTGTACGGATCTGGGTTGTATTTTTCCTCGCCAATTTCTTTGTGAATCATCCAGATACCGCAAATGACAGAAAGGGAATTGTAGTTGCTATAGTGCTACCATTATTGTTGATCATCCTCGTTGCAGTGCAGCCCTCAATGTCAGTAGCAATAATTTCTTTTGTTACGCTTTTCAGTATGCTGATTTATAGCGAGGTGAAACTGAAATTCTTAGCACCTGTTCTTCTGATTGGTATCACCCTTTTCATTATTGCGGTTGTTACTTTTCCTCATGTACGAATGCGGTTATTTAGTTTTCTTACTCATCCAACCTATCAGGTGCAACAGTCCTTGATTGCAATTGGCGGAGGAGGCATATTTGGTAGAGGGCTTGGCGCTGGCATTCAAAAATTTCTTTTCCTGCCCCGTATTCATAATGATTTTATCTTCGCTCACATCGCAGAAGAACTCGGGTTCATTGGTAGTTTGATTATTTTCGTCCTATACTGGGAGATCTTTCTGCGCGGACTTTCTATTGCTCAGGCAATCAGTGATGAGTTCGCTCGCCTGGTCGTATTGGGTTTGAACATAACCATATTTGTAGTTTTCCTGGTTCATGTAGGGGTGAGTATTGGTTTGTTGCCGCCTACCGGGATTCCCCTACCTTTCATATCTTATGGTGGATGGTCTCTTTGCGCCAATCTTCTCGCAACCGGTATGATACTTCAGATCTCAAGGTTGAGGTAATTGGATGGGTAAAATTTTGATAATAATTTCCGGCATTGGTACAGGGGGGCACTATTTCCCCGCGATTGTTGTTGCAAAGGAATTCCTCAAATACAAACAGGAAGTAATATTTATAGCAAGACGTGGTTATCCAGAAGAGGAAGTTGCGAAGAATAATAATTTGAGAATCTTTCACCTAAATCCAAGACCGTATTATGGAAAGTCACTCCTACACAAGGTATATGCTCTGTTTAAGGTAATGGAATCTGTTGTCAAATTGAACAAGGTTGTTAAGAAGGGTATCGGCATTTCATTCGGTGGTTTTGGCTCATTGCCTTTAATCGTATCGTGTATCATAAATCGTCGTCCATTCTACCTTTTTGAGCCCAACAGAATCCCTGGTAAAACAACCAGATTTTTTGCGGCATGTGCCCGAAAAGTATTCTTAGGCATGCCTTGCGGGATAGAGATGAGATGTGATCAAGTCATAACGGGAATTCCAGTGAGAGAAGAGTTTAAGAAAGTATCAAAGGCACAAAAGCGGTCTACAAGAAGAACCGTGCTTTTTATGGGTGGAAGTCAGGGTGCAAGGAAACTTAATGAATTCGCTATCAAATTGCAGAAGATTCTGCCCAAGGAGTATAGAATAGTAATCATTAGCGGCAAACGGGATTTTGAATGGGTGGATAAGGAGAAAGACTGTCGCACCGAGGTCATACCTTTCACAAATGCGCCGTGGGAAACTATTGCTGAAGCTGATGTCGTTGTTTCTCGTGCGGGCGCATTAAGTGGCTATGAACTTCTGGTTATGAAAAAATCAGTATTGTTTGTACCTTTTCCGTACGCCGTTGATAATCACCAATATCATAATGCACAATATTTTATTCAGGTGCCTAATGTGAAAATGGAATTGGAGGAAAATCTGAACGAGGATATTCTGTTAAATAGAATCAAAGAATTGTTCCAGGCTGAAACACCAGAGGTTTCAATAGGAGGGTTGATTACTGCCTGTGCGGAAAAAGAAATTGTCAATACTGTCATTGCTGAGGGATTATGAGGAAAATACTGGGGCAAACCGGCACAATTCACTTTGTTGGTATTGGTGGTATTGGAATGAGCGGATTGGCATTGATATTTAATAATTTGGGTTTTCAGATATCGGGATCCGATATCAAGAGGTCACCAATCACTGATAACTTGAAGAAATCCGGCGTCATTTTGAAAATAGGACACTGTAGAGCCAATGTTAGAAATGCTGATGTTGTAGTTTATTCCACTGCAATAAAAGAGAACAATTGTGAAATTCAGGAAGCGCAGCGACTTGGTATACCCGTAATTCACCGAAGTGAACTTCTTGCCGAATTGACTCGTATACGGAATTCGATTTGCATTTCCGGAACGCATGGTAAAACTACGACTTCATCAATGATTGGTTGTGTTCTGAAAGAAGGCGGATTAAAACCAACAACGGTAATCGGCGGTGTTGTCAAAGGAAGTAGCCAAGCAAGGTATGGTCATGGCGATTACCTGGTCTGTGAGGCAGATGAATCAGATAAATCTTTTCTGAGACTTTTGCCGGCTTACGCAGTTATCACAAATATTGAACCAGAACACCTTGAATACTACAGGGATTTGAGAGAAATTGAAGATAATTTTGTGTATTTTGCCAATCATGTACCTTTCTGGGGTTGCATATTTCTCGGAGCTGATTCACCTAGTTGCCTGAGCATTAGGGACCGGATAAAGCGAAGGGCAATATACTATGGCTTCAGCGATCACGCTCAATTGAGAGCATATGATTTAAAACATAAGGATTTTGGTTCGGTCTTCAGTGTATCGTGGAAAAATGTGAAACTCGGTGTGTTTGAAATAGGAATTCCTGGACTCCATAATGTCATAAACAGCTTGGCGGCAGTCGCGATTGGTTTGGAAATGGGAGTCCCTGTTGAAAAAATCAGCAAGGCATTGAAAAAGTTCAAAGGAGTTCACCGTCGCATTGAAAGTCATGGATTGGTGAGAGGGATAAGGATCTTTGAAGATTATGGCCATCATCCTACCGAAATCAGGGTTACCCTCCAGACAATAAGAGAATACTTTCCCGACAAGCGAATTATCTCAGTTTTTCAGCCTCACCGGTATACCAGAACCTACCATCTTTTTGATCAATTTAGCCGCGCCTTCATATTTGCAAATATTGTTGTAGTAACTGAAATATACGCTGCCCATGAGATCTCTATCCCTGGTATCAATGGCGATGCACTATCACGTAGAATACGAAAAGAGCAAAATAATGTCCATTTCATCAAATCCTTTCAAGAGATTGTCAGGTTTTTGAAAAAGACCGCGCGTGCTGGTGATATTATTGTTGTACAGGGTGCCGGTGATATCAATAACATCATTCCCCGGCTTTTAGAGGAATTGAAATGAAGGATATTTTCCAGGGAATCAGGGGAATCAAGGTTTTGAAGAGAGAACCTTTAAGAAAGTACACATCTTTTAGAATCGGTGGCAAAGCCCTCTATCTCGTAAATGTCCTTAGCCAGAAGGCACTAATAGATACCATGAAAGTTGTCAGAAAATATAGGCTGCGGTATCTCGTAATTGGTAAGGGTACAAATATTTTGTTCCGCAATGGTGAATTTGATGGTGTTATCATAAGATTGATGGGTGACTTCAAGAAAATAAGGAATAACAGAGATGTTTTTGTTTCGGGAGCCGGTGCTTTGATCGGTGAATTTTTAATAACCGCAGCAAGACTTGACTATGGAGGTGCTGAGTTCCTGGCGGGAAGCCCGGGGTCTATCGTTGGTGCTGTAAAAGGCAATGCCGGAGCATTCGGTCACTCAATCTCAGAAATTGTCAAATATGTCACCCTATTTGAACCGAACAACAAAATACGAGCAGTTACTTCTGATCAGATCATTTTTGACTACCGGTATTCAAATATTTGTGATCGAGCAATAATTATGGAGGTAGCATTCAAATTGAGAGAAAAGCCACGACGAAAGATTGAAAAGCAGATAAATGAATATCTTGAAATTCGCTGGAAGAAACAACCACGGGGTTTTTCTGCAGGTTCAATCTTCAAAAACCCGCTGCCTTTAAGCGCCGGTCAATTGATTGAGGAGTGTGGTCTAAAGGGAATGAGGGTTGGTGACGCTGTGGTAAGCAGAAAACATGCCAACTTTATTCTAAATCTTGGTCAAGCAAAGGCTCAGGATGTATTGAGGTTGATGAGAATAATAAGACGAAGAGTAAGAGATATAAAAGGTATTGATCTTGAACCAGAAGTGAGAATAGTATGAACATAAAATATATTCTGATACTCATAGTATTACTGCTGTTTGCGGTTCTTGTTGCACAAAGCATGCTATTCTCGCCAAATAAACGTAAAGGTCAATATATCACATTAAAAGAGGTAATTCCTGAGGCTCAGATTGTTTCTGAATCTGAAGGCGTTATCAAGTATTGTGGCATGAAGATTATTTTAGGTCAGAGTGATTTCAAACGGAAGAGGGAACTCATAGAAATTCTGCATCTTGAAAGACTGTCGGGCATTTCAGAAATTGACATGCGTTTTAGAAAACAAATAATACTTAGGAAAAATTTATCAAAGAATGAATAATTTAGTGATTCTTTCCGCTGAAATTTTGTTTTTGAATCATTGCATCACGGGAGGTGTGCATGGCAAAAAAGGATAGAATTGTTGGTATTGATTTAGGAACCACGAAGGTTGCAGCAATCATTGCTGAGGTGGAAGATAATGAGTTAAAGATAATCGGCGTGGGCTCAACACCTTCTTACGGCCTAAAGAGGGGTGTAATCGTCAATCTCGAAAAAGCCATTACTTCAATCAAAAAAGCAGTGGAAGAAGCTTCCAAAATGGCGGGCGTCAAAGTTGATTCATGCTATGCAGGAATTTCCGGTTCGCATATTGAAAGCATAAATGCTCATGCAATGATTGCTACTTCAAGAACAGGAGGGATTATTACCAAGCGTGACATTGAACGGGTCATTGAGCAGGCGAAGGCAATAATCCTGCCCATGGACCGTGAAATTATCCATGCTATTCCCATTGAATATATTGTTGATAATGAGAAAGGAATAAAGGATCCGATCGGCATGAGTGGGGTTAAGCTTGAGGCAGAGGTCCATATAGTTACGGCAGCTATTGCTTCGGCACAGAACATATATAGTGCACTCCACCGCGCGGGTTTGAAGGTCAAAGATTTGGTTTTACAACCGCTTGCATCATCCTATGCGGTGTTACAGCCTGATGAATTAGATCTCGGGGTATGTCTTCTTGATATTGGTGGTGGTACTACTGATCTTGCTATTTTCTATGATGGTGCAATTCGATATTCGCAGGTGATTCCTCTGGGCGGCGAGTACATTACAAATGATATTGCAATTGGAATAAGAACACCGCATGGTCAGGCTGAAACAATAAAGAAAAAATACGCAACCCTCAGTTTAAAAGAAGAAGAGAAGAAAGAGGAAATAAAAGTGCCGGGCATTGGTGGTCGTGAAGACAGGGTGATAACCAAAGATACATTATACAACATTGTCAGCCCAAGGGTTGAAGAAATATTGATGATTGCGAATCGTGAGATAAAGAAAAGTGGCTATGCAGATGTTTTGGGTGCAGGTGTTGTGATAACTGGAGGCACGGCTCGGTTGTCCAATCTTGATCGTTTCGCTGAGGAGATTTTCAATTTGCCAGTAAAACTCGGGATTCCCAGAAAGATAGGTGGTCTCACAGATATTGTACTTGACCCGATATATGCTACTGGCGTGGGTTTGATTCTTTACGGGTTTGAAAAGAAGAATGTTTCCCTTATCCCACGTGAAAAGGGAATGAGTATTATTGACGCACTTACAAAACGGTTCCAGGATTTATTCAATAAGTACTTCTGAAAGGAGGCAATATGCTGGGTTTGGTTCAGGAACCAAAATTCTGTGCAAAGATTAAACTAATCGGCATCGGTGGTGCCGGTTGTAACACGGTGAGCTTTGCTCAAGCGTTTGGCATTGAGGGTGTTGAATTGATTGCGATTAATACGGACGCACAACACCTGCAATACTACTGCCAGGCATCAGAAAAGATACAGATAGGGGTTACTCTGACGCGCGGACTTGGTGCAGGTGGAGATCCAGAGGTCGGTAGAAAAGCAGCGGAAGAGTCGAGAGAGGAAATAAAGAATGTTGTGAAGGATGCAGATATGGTCTTTGTTGCCTGTGGCGAAGGTGGTGGTACCGGTACCGGTGCTTCCCCTATAATTGCCCAGGAGGCAAAGAATTCTGGAGCTCTTGTGGTAGCAGTGGTAACAAAACCATGGAACGATGAGGGAAAGCGCAAGATGAGGATAGCAGAGAGAGGGATTGAGGAGTTAACCGAGGTGGTGGATACCTTGATCTGTATTCCAAACGACAAAATATCAATGGTTTTTCCTCAAGATCAGACTGCGGTCGACGCTCTGAAGGCAGGCAATATTGTGCTCTTCAATGCAATTAAGGGTATTGCTGAACTCGTGACAAAACCAGGTATTATCAATCTTGATTTTGCTGATGTGAGAGCGGTCATGACCGAGCGCGGAAAGGCGATTCTGGGATTGGGAATCGGTGAAGGTGAGAATCGGGCAATTACCGCAGCACAGCAGGCAATTTCGTCACCATTGCTTGATAATATTTCAATAAAGAGCGCGCGTGGTATCCTCATAAATATCAGCGGTTCCAACGTGCAGCTGAAAGAAGTTAATGAGGCGGCAGATTTGATTATGAACGAAGTGAATAATGAGGATGTTAACATTAAAATTGGCTTAAGGATTGACGAAAATCTCGGTAATAACGTTCAAACGATGGTTGTTGCAACGGGCATAACCGAAGAAATAACTAATTCAAAGATTGATGTAAATATGAGAGACGAAAACATAGAGTTTCCAACTTTCAAGAGAAAGGAAATAAAAAAGGAAGCCAAGGAAAAGGCTTATAATTCCAATGATCTCGAAGTCCCCACTTTCTTGAGAAGGCAGGTTGATTGAGAAAACTATAGGGCAAGGATTTATTTGTCGTTGATTGAGCTGGTTTTTACTATGTCATGAGAGTGAGGTGGTCTTATGGGTATTGCCCCTTTTGAATTGCTTATTATTGGCGCAGGTCCGGCTGGACTGAGTGCGGGAATCTACGGAGCCAGAATGGGATTAAAAACGCTGATTCTGGAAAAAGGTATTTCCGGTGGCACAATGACACTGACCCATGTTATTGAGAATTATCCAGGTTTTCCTGATGGTATATCTGGTGGGCAATTGGGCAAATTGATGTTTGACCAATGTCAGCGTTTCGGTGTGGAGTTTATGACTGATGAAGCAAAGAGAATTGAAAATGTTGATGATATTTTCAAAATTCAAACTGAACATGGAAGTTATATATCAAAATCAATAATCATTGCCTCTGGTGTATCTCCACGAAGGTTGAATGTTCCCGGTGAGAGTGAATTGCTGGGGCGGGGTGTCAGTTACTGCGCAATTTGTGATGGGCCATTTTTCCGCGGGCTTGATGTTGCAATAATTGGTTGCGGTAACTCAGGACTGCAGGAGGGTCAATATCTTATGAATTATGCAAAGAGCATTACCTTTGTTGAATTCTTGCCTCAAATAACAGCTGATAAGATTCTTTATGACTATTTTCAGAGCAGGGAGAATGTATATTTCAGATTAAATAGTGAGGTAATAAGTATTAATGGTCATCAAAAAGTTGAATCGTTGATAATCAGAGATCGGAAGACTGGTGCCAAGGTTAAGATTAATATCGCCGGGGTGTTCATTTATGTTGGATTATTACCCAATGCGCAGTTTATACAGGGTTTTTTGCAAACCGACATAAATGGATTTATTGTTACTGATGAGAATATGGAGACATCGGTCAAAGGTATTTTTGCAGCAGGGGATGTAAGGTCAAAGCGTGTCCGTCAGGTTGTTGTCGCCTGTAGTGAAGGTGCCCGGGCAGCAATCAGTGTTTATCACTATCTAAGTGAGCAGAAAAAGTTGTTCTGAAGTATTTGCAGTTTTCCTATTATTGATTTTGGAAAAAAAATAGATATACTGATATTATGGAGAAAATAGTACCCTATATTGTTTTTCTGAGTTTATTGATTTTTTTGATTGTTGCCAAAACATTTTCTCCATTCTGGATATTACTCATAGTAATTTTTTTCCTCTGGTCTTACCGTAGAAACAACGAGGTGCGCCCGGTATTCTTTATATCAGTTTTCTTGCTATTCATATATTTATTGCTTCATCATTTTACCGTGCTGGTGCCATTTGTTATTGGTGCAGGGATGGCGTATGTTATTAGTCCGATAGTTGAAATTCTGGAGCAAAAGAAAATACCGCGCATTATCGCTATACTGTGCATATTATTACCACTGGTAGCTGTTGTTCCAGTACTGGTGTTTCTATTGGCACTAAATCTGGTTAATGAATTGCGCTTTTTGATTGAAAAGATTCCTGGATTTGTCGCCGACAGCAAAGTATTTATTGGTCGCATGTTGGAAAGATTGAATGCGGTAGGCATATCCTTAAATCAGGAAGTGATTGTGAATACCATAAGTGGTTATCTGGGAAGCATTACAGGCAGTCTGTTTCAGACTGTTATGCAAATTGGTCAGGGTGTGAAAGGAATTATATTTCTTCTTTATAATTTTGTTTTGATACCAATAATTGCCTATTTATGTCTTGTTGATCGTGGAAACATAGGGTCATGGATTAGAAATTTGGTGCCATATGATGAAGAGGAGAGTTTTAATAGTTTCATCAAGAAAATAGACACAAGTTTTGCTCGTTATTTGCGTGGTCAATTTATATTAATGATTCTGGTTGGTTGTTTGATTGGCTTTGCCCTATGGTTATTGGGCATTAGATACTATGTTCTTCTGGGGATTGTTGCTGCCTTCTGTAACCTAATTCCAAATGTTGGTTTTATCTTTAGCTTGCTCATTGCCGTGATAATAGGTTTGCTGATACCTCCACCGTTGATTACGATAATCAAGATATTACTCGTTTTTCTATTTGAACAGCTGCTTGAGAATTGGTTACTTGGTCCACTTATTATTGGGAAGGCATCAGGTATAAATCCCGTGATAGTAATGCTGGCACTTGTTTTGGGAGGCACGGTAGCTGGATTCTGGGGTTTGATCTTTGCAATTCCGTTAGTAATCTTTTTGCGCGAATTCCTAAATCATTTCTGGGGACTTAATGTGTAGCAGAGTTATTCTAACCTACTTCTGCTTCGCTTGCCTTTTCAGGTAACAATTCTATTTTCTGAAATTTTCTAAATCCGGTTCCTGCAGGAATTATTCTTCCCACAATTACATTTTCCTTCAATCCCTCAAGGTTGTCGATCTTGCCTTCGACCGCTGCGTCAGCAAGGACCTTTGCGGTTTCTTGGAAGGAAGCGGCTGAGAAGAATGATTCGCTCGAAAGAGCAGCTCGCGTGATACCTAAAAGAATTGGACTAAAGACCGCCGGCTTTGAGACCCCTGATTCGGTTTCTGCAATTATCTTATCATTTATTTCTTTGACCCGACGTTTGTCAACTATTTCGGCACTAACGAATGCAGTTGTACCGGGATCCTTGATTTTGACTTTTTGCAACATCTGCCGCACAATCACTTCAATATGTTTGTCATCAATCTTGACATCCTGTATTCGGTAGACTTCAAGAATTTCGTTTACCAGAAAACGCTGGGTTTCCATTGGTCCTTTGATCTTTAGAATATCGTGTGGGTCTATCGGTCCTTCACACAATGCATCTCCCGCCCTTACTTGTTCTCCAGAGTGAACCTTCAGGTATCTTGAAGTTGGTATTTCGTAGATTTTTTTGTCACCGGCTTCAGGAGTAATCGTGACTTTCCAATTGCCCTTTTCTTCTTCAATATCAACTTCACCGTCAATTTCTGAAACCACAGCTGCATCCTTAACATATTTTGCCTCAAATAATTCCTCAACGCGGGGGAGTCCACCAGTAATGTCTTTGCTTTTTCCTATTTCTTTTGGAATACGGGCTATCAGTGTGCCAGGTGTTATTTCGTCACCATCCTTGACCAGGAGATAAGCTCCTGCTGGTATTGAGAAATTCTTGATTTCTTTACCTGATTTGCTATCGCATATGATTACTTTGGGATGGTGTTTGCGCAGGCGGTCTTCCACAATTACAGATTGTTTTCCACCAGATCTTTCATCGACCCAGTTCTCCTGCAGAGTAATGCCTAATTGGATGTCTTTGTATTTTACTTTACCACCGACCTGCACAACAATAGGAATTGAATAAGGATCCCACTCGAATAGAATATCGTTTTCCTGGATACTCTGTTTATCTCTCGCATATATTATTGCACCTATGGGGATATTGTAGGTGATCTTCTTGTTTTTATCTTTGATAATGATACGGCCTTTGTCATTGAGACTCACAAGTGTTTTATCTTGTCTTTCAACTGCGGAAACTTTTTCGAAGATAACATCACCCGAGAAGTCCGCATGCCTGGCTGTACTTTCAGCTATTCTAAGCGCGGCACCTCCGCCATGGAATGTTCTCAATGTTAGTTGGGTACCAGGTTCACCAATGGATTGTGCTGCCATAATACCCACAGCTTCTCCGATTTCAACCATACGTCCGGTCGCAAGATTTCTGCCATAACACTTTGCACATAGTCCCACGGGTGCTTCGCAGGTGAGAATTGAACGAACTCTTACTTTTTCAAGCCCGCTCTTTTCTATCTCCTTTGCAATCTCATCAGTGATTTCATTGCCTGCCTGGATCAGTACCTTTGGTTTTTTTTCTTTTGTAGCCGGGTCTTCAATCAAAGTATTCGGATCAGTTATGTCTGTCAAAGCCACACGGCCCGCGATTCTTTCACTTAGCGGTTCAACGATTTTTTCGCCTTCCTTCAAGGCACTGATTTCCTGTCCCATAATTGTACCGCAGTCTTCAATTGTGATGGTTACATTTTGGGCTACATCAACAAGTCGTCTTGTTAGATAACCAGCGTCAGCTGTTTTCAAGGCTGTGTCGGCAAGTCCTTTTCGGGCACCATGGGTGGAGATAAAATATTCAAGAACCGATAATCCTTCTTTACAGGAAGATTTGATTGGTGTTTCAATGATTTGAACAGCGCTGACTTTACGCTGGGGTTTTGACATCAAACCTCTAAGACCACATATCTGGTTTGCTTGATTTCTTGAACCCCGGGCGCCTGATTCGACCATCATATACAATGGATTGAAACCTGTTTGGTCTTCGCGCAGTTCTTTTATCAACTCTGCCTCAATTTCCATCGCCACTTTTGTCCAGGTGTCAATCACTTTATTATATCGTTCGGTTTCTGAAATCAGTCCTTTCCGATGGGCTTCGTTTATTTTTGCGACTTCTTTCATACCATCATTCCATATCTTATCTTTGTTCTTGGGGCTTTTCATATCATCAATGCCAACTGTCAGTCCTGATCTTGTTGCGTACTCGAAGCCCGTTTTCTTTAGATTATCGAGTAGCTGAACTGCCCTTTCGGTACCAAACTTATTAAGGCATTCGTCAACTATTGAAGCGATTTGTTTTTTGGTCAATGTAACATTCTTAAACCGCATCTTTTCTGGCAGTTGTTCATTGAAGATAACTCTGCCTGGAGTGGTTGTTATATAGTCATTGCCAAACTTGAATTTGATTGGTTCGTGGAGAGTTAAGAAATGCTCTTCCTGAGCCAACTTGATTTCATCAATATTGTCAAATACCCTAAGATCTCCAATTTTCTCCTTGATTTTCGTTAAGTAGTGCAGTCCAATCACAATATCCTGGGTAGGGGTCATTAATGCCTTTCCGTTCGCGGGACTACGGATGTTTTGAATCGAGAGTAGTAATAAGTAGGATTCCATTATTGCCTCTGGAGAAAGTGGGATGTGAACACTCATAGTGTCGCCATCAAAATCTGCATTATATGGAACACAGACCATTGGGTGGATTGCGATAGCACGACCTTCTTTAAGAACGGGCAAAAATGCCTGTATTGAAACCCTGTGCAGGGTTGGCGCTCGATTTAGCAGGACAGGATGTTCTTTTATCACCTCTTCGAGTATTTCATACACTTCTGCAGAGCGTGAACGGACTAATCTGCGGGCACTTCTTTCGGAATCCACAACTCCTCTTTCCTCCAATTTACGGATGATCATTGGTTTGAATAGTTCGAGTGCCATTTCCTTAGGAATTCCGCATTCGTATAATCTTAAAGTCGGATCGACAACAATGACCGAACGACCTGAATAATCAACTCGCTTGCCCAAGAGATTTCTCCGGAAACGGCCTTGTTTTCCTTTCAGGGCATCGGCAAGTGATTTCAAGGGACGATTTCCCCTTCCTTTAATAGGTCTTGTCCTTCTTGAATTGTCAAGCAGAGCATCCACTGCGTCCTGAAGCATTCGTTTTTCATTCTTTACGATTACATCGGGCGTCTTTATTCCAGAAAGTAGCGCCTTAACTCGATTATTGCGGGTTATTACCCTTTTATAAAGGTCATTCAGATCGCTGGTTGCATATCTACCACCTTCCAGGGCAACAAGAGGTCTCAGATCTGGTGGAATAACTGGTATCCGTGTAAGCATCATCCATTCAGGTCTATTGCCAGATTGCCTCAGGGCTTCCACCAGTTTCAACTTATTAAGGAGTTTTATACGTCGTGCTTCCAAAGTTTCTTTTTCCAATCTTATTCTCAAATCTGATGAGACATTCTCCAGATCAATTTCCTTTAGTAGATCATAGATAGGTTGACCGCCGGTATCAGCACGGAATCCTTCATATTTTTTCTCTCGGGCAAAATTATACTCATCATCTTTAAAAATCTCTCCTTTATTATAAGGAGAAGTTCCAGCTTCAACTACAATGTAAGATTCATAATTGAGAATTGATTCCAGTTGATTTATGGTTAGATCCAGTAATAATCCAATTTTGCTTGGAGGGATCTTGTAGAAAAAGATATGGGCAACCGGCACTGCAAGCTCAATGTGTCCCATCCTTTCCCTGCGGACCGATGCCGGCAAAACTTCAACTCCGCAGCGATCACATATTGTTCCGCGGTATTTTGCCTTTTTATATTTGCCGCATGCACATTCATAATCTTTGACCGGACCAAAAATCTTCTCACAGAACAAGCCATCCTTTTCAGGTCTCTGGGTGCGGTAGTTGATAGTATCAGCTCTGGTAACTTCACCTTTTGACCATGATTGAATTGTCTCTGGTGAGACGAGGCTAAGTTTTATGCCGGTAAAATCATGATAGTCAACAGCATCCTGATAGCTATGCTTCATTGGGTTCCTCCTTCTTTTCAAAATTCACATTAAGACAGAGCCCTTGCAATTCCTTTAGTAAAACATTAAATGATGCCGGTGCTCTTGGTCTGGGAGGGTTTTTACCGCGTATCAGTGCCTCATACATTGCGGCTCTGCCGTCAACATCATCTGACTTTACCGTAAGCATTTCTTGGAGTGTGTAAGCTGCGCCGTAGGCTTCCAATGCCCACACTTCCATTTCTCCGAGTCGCTGGCCGCCAAATTGTGCTTTTCCGCCCAGTGGTTGTTGGGTAATCAGGGAATAGGGTCCACTCGAACGCGCGTGCATTTTCTCATCAACCATATGAATGAGCTTAAGCATATACATGCTACCAACCGTGACTTTAGAGTCAAATGGCTTGCCAGTATGTCCATCATACAGCGTAACCTGTCCATCTTCAGGTAGACCTGCCTCTTTTAATTTCTCTTTAATATCTGAAATGGTGGCGCCATTGAACACCGGTGAAAGTGCGCAGAATTTCAACTTTTCTGCTGCCCAGCCAAGGTGAGTTTCCAGGATCTGTCCGACATTCATACGAGAAGGCACTCCCAGGGGATTCAGGACTATGTCAATGGGCGTGCCATCAGCAAGATAGGGCATATCTTCTTCAGGTACTATTTTTGCAACTACACCCTTATTGCCATGCCGGCCGGCCATTTTATCTCCAACGGCGATCTTCCTTTTCTGGGCGATGTAAATCTTGACTACCTTCAATACGCCATAGGGCAGTTCATCTCCGCGAAGTAGCTTATCTTCTTCCATCTTTCTGTCAGCCTTGATATGCTGGAATTGTTCTTCATACTCATGGACACACTGCACAACTTTGTCATTTACTTTCTGATTATCCGTGAATTGCTCATCAGCAGTAATCCTTTCGGCTTTCAGATTGGCAAAAAAATCTTCATCAAAAAGCTGGTTTTTTTTCAAAATCACTCTCTCTTTGTCATCCCGAATTGTCGAAGCAGCAGTCAAGCCAAGTAGGTATGCTTTTAGTGATTCGTTTCGCATCATTATGGTTTCGTTATGCAGATGCGAAAACTCCTGTATTATTTTCTTCTCACGTTCTTCAATGACGGCTTTTGCAAGAGTATCCGTGGTTCGGCGTGTGAGTACACGAACGTCAATGACTACACCTTCTACGCCGGGTTCTACGCGCAGCGATGTATCACGGACATTGGTTGCTTTATCGACGAAAATTGCCCGCATAAGTCGTTCTTCCGGCGTCAATTCTGTTTCGCCTTTCGGCGTAATTTTACCAACCAGAATGTCGTCGGGTCCAACTTCAGCACCTATTCTTACGACGCCAAATTCATCCAGATCTTTGCATAAAAATTCAGGCACTCCGGGAATATCGCGGGTTATTTCCTCGGGTCCAAGTTTTGTTTCCCTTACTTCACAATCAAACTCAAGTATATGAATTGATGTAAAGGTATCATCCTTGAGTAATCTTTCACTTACGACGATTGCATCCTCAAAATTGTATCCTAAGAAAGGCAAGAATGCTACCAGGATATTTTTGCCAAGGGCAAGAATCCCATTTTTTGATGAATATCCATCAGCGAGGACTTCGCCTTTCTTTATATGATCTCCAATATTCACCAATGGTCGTTGATGAATGCAGGTATTCTGATTGGAACGCAAGAATTTCGCAAGCTGGTATTTTGTTTTTTTGCCTTTGTTGTTGTTTACCACTATCTTATTTGCATCAACAGATTCAACTACGCCATCTTCTTCAGCGATCAAAAGTGTTCCTGAATCGAAAGCGATCCGTTCTTCCATGCCGGTTTGAACATAAGGAATATCGGGATTTATTAGTGGGACCGCTTGACGTTGCATATTTGAACCCATCAATGCTCGATCGGCATCGTCATGTTCCAAAAAGGGAATAAGTGCAGCGGTGGGACTAAAAACCTGTTCTGGAGAAACATCCATGAAATCTACTTCTTCCGGTGATACATGAGGGAACTCGCCCTTTCTGCGACAGAGTACCAGATCGGCTGTGATTTTACCTTGCTTGTCAATTGGCGTGTTTGCCTGAGCAATCGTGTATTGATCCTCTTCATCAGCCCTTAAAAAAGTGACTTTGTTTCTGACGACTCCATTCTTCACTTCCCAGTATGGCGATACAATAAAACCATAATCATCAATTCGGGCATAACTGGAAAGACTTGAAATCAAGCCGATATTCGGTCCTTCAGGGGTTTCAATAGGACATATACGCCCGTAATGAGAATAGTGTACATCTCGGACTTCAAACCCAGCGGTCTGTCTTGTCAAACCACCGAGCCCTAATGAAGAAATGCGGCGTTTGTGGGTCATTTCAGAAATCGGGTTTGTCTGTTCCATAAATTGTGACAACTGGGAGGTAGTAAAAAACTTCATTATCATGTTGGATACAAGTTGAGGATTAATAAGATCTTGGGGTGAAAGGTCATTTTCATCCATTAGCGAGGATCTTTCTTTGATGTTTTGAATAAGTTGGGTAACTGCTAATTTGAGTTGTGCTTCAAGTAATTCGCCAACCCGACGGACACGTCTATTTCCGAGATGATCAATATCATCAGGTTCAAATTCCTCCTTCGTAAATCGTAGCAGTTCTTGAAGTACCTTAATCAGATCTACTTCGGTGAATTTGACACTGGTTACTTCTTTCGTTAGACCAAGTCTTTGATTCAACTTGAAACGTCCAACTTCCCCGAGATTGAAATGGGCAAGATCAAAAAGAAGGTCCTTGACGTATTTTACTGCATAATCCGGGGTCGGCGGTGGAATAGACCTCAAGGAAGAGTAAATCTTCTTTGCTGCTTCCTCGGCAGACGATATGTTTCTGGCGTCTTTTTTTAGTGTATTAGCCAAGATTGCGGCACCAACATCAAGGGAATTAATGATTTTAACCTTTTTGACTCCTTTGCTGTGCAGTAATTCATAATTGGATTCATCAATCAGATCGCCAATTCCAAATGTCGTGTCACCAATAGAAATATCCTCAATAATGAAAAATCCCCTTGCATCTCTAAGGTCAACAACCTTTGTGGGATAAAAGAGATTGATCAATTCCTCATCCTTTACGTATCCCAAACTTCTCAAGAACGTGGTTACCAATATCTTCTTTTTGCGGTCAAGAATTGCTGAGAAAATCTTCTGTTGGTCAACGGTGAACTCAACCCATTGTCCATGATAAGGTATTACCATTGCTGAATAAATACCATTTTCGACACTGAAATACACACCGGGGGAGCGATGAATCTGGTTAACAATAACTCGTTCTACACCATTAATTATGAAAGTACCTCGATGTGTCATCAACGGTAGATCGCACAGATAAATTTCCTGTTCAATGACCGAGCGAAGATCATTGTTCTCCTCTCTGCAAAGAAGCTGGAAACTGACTCTCAAAGGTGCTGAATAGGTAACTCCTTTTTCTATGGCTTCTTGCATAGAGTATTTTGCTGCTCCAAGACGATGCGAGACATAACGAAGTTCGTATTTGTTGTGGATCCCTTTTATTGGAAAGAATTCAGAGAAAATTTCCTTTAAACAAACATCCTTGAACTTCTTGTATGAATCAGTCTGGATTTCTAACAGATGGGGCATATCAAAGTTGGTCTTACTTTTTGAAAAATCGACAAGTGTATTCATATGCCTCCTACCTCATTGTCCAATAGTCATTGGGTCTGGATACAGAATTTATGTTTTTCAACTCTGCCCAATAACCAATCTTTACTTTATCTCTATTGTTGCCCCAACTTCTTCAAGTTTCGTCTTGAAACTCTGGGCTTCTTCCTTTGTTGCACCTTCTTTGATTGCCTTTGGCGGATTATCTACTATTTCTTTTGCTTCTTTCAAACCCAGGCCCGTAAGTTCCCTTAATACTTTCAGTACCTGGATTTTCTTTTCGCCACTGGCAGTCAATGTAATATTGAATTCAGTCTTTTCTTCTGCAGCTCCTTTTGCGGCTTCTGTTCCACCCTGTTGCTGTGCCACGACCTGAACTGGTGCTGCAGCAGTAACTCCAAATTTTTCTTGAAGTGCTTTGACCAGCTCAGAGAGTTCAAGGACGGTTAAATTGCTGATATCCTCAACTAATTCAGCAACACTTCTTTTTGTCTTTGTTGTCATTTTGCCCCCTTCTTCCTTAATTATGCTTATCTTTTATTGAATCGACGGTGAACACAAAATTTTGTAGAACACAATTCAAAGTATAAATCAAGTTACCGACAATATTTAGTGAGCCAACAAGTGTCTGCAAAACCACATTTTTGGATGGTATTTTAGCTAATTCGGCAACACCTGCTGCATCATAAACCAAGCCTTCGATAAATGCGCATTTTATTCGTAGTCCTTGTGTATCTTTCAAAATTTTGGTCGGCACTAACGGGTCGTCATAGGCGATTGCAATGCCAAGAGGCCCGAACATTTGCTCTTTGATTGATTCTGTAGCATATCCCAAATTCTTAAAGGCAATCAACCCGATAGTATTCTTTACAACAAGATAATTACATTGATTCTTTTTCAGTTCTCTGCGTAATCTTTCAAGTTGTTGAACTTTCAAACCCGTGAATTCGGTAAAGTAGAATGCCTTTCCATTTTGAAGCAATTCCATACTTCTTCTCAGGGTTTCAATATTCTTTTGCGAGGCCATTCATTCCTCCCCTTGGTTGTCAATCATTTGGTTTTAAGGAATTCTTTTTCGTTGAGTCTTATTCCCGGGCCTATTGTAGAAGATAGTGTGATAGACTTGATGAATTGGCCTTTGATGCTCGCTGGTTTTGCTGCGATTAGGTCGGTTATCAAGTTTGTAATATTTGTCTCCAGATGTTCGGTTGGAAAAGAGACTTTGCCCACCGGTGCATGAATACAACCTCCTTTATCGGATTTAAATTCAATTTTCCCTTTCTTTAATGCTTTGACCTGAGTGCCAACCTCAAATGTAACTGTACCACTCTTGGGAGATGGCATCAAGCCTTTCGGTCCAAGAATCTTGCCGAGTTTACCCACCTCAGACATAGAGTCCGGTGTGGCGATTACGCAGTCAAAATCCAACCAACCGGTCTTTATCTTTTCAATGTATTCTTCGAACCCAACATAATCTGCTCCAGCTTCCTCGGCTTCTTTTTCTTTTTCTCCCTTGGTCAAAACCAGCACTCTCTTTGTCTTACCCGTGCCAAAAGGTAGGTCAGAGGTACCTCGAATTTGCTGATCCTGTTTTTTTGTGTTTATATTAAGTTTTATGGCTATATCGACCGATTCATTATATTTGGCGTTTGAAAGTTGTTTCAGGATTTCTATCGCTTCCTTAAGCGCGTACCTCTTGTTTTTATCTATTTTTGCAGATGCTGCTATGTAACGTTTTGATCTCTTCATTCCTACTCCACGGTAATACCCATATTTCGTGCTGTGCCTTCTATTATTTTCATTGCTTCTTCAAGGCTATCGCAGTTCAAATCCTTTAATTTGCGTTGGGCAATTTCTTCAAGTTGCTTCTTCGTTACTTTACCAACTTTCTCACGATTGGGCACAGCAGAACCCTTGGCTATTCCTGCGGCTTGCTTTAACAATACTGAAGCAGGAGGGCTTTTTAGCACATAGGTAAAGGAACGATCATTATAGATTGTGACAACCGCGGGAATAACAAGTCCTGAAAGGTTCTTTGTTTCTGCATTGAATGCCTTGCAGAATTCCATGATATTTACACCATGCTGGCCTAATGCCGGTCCAACCGGAGGCGCAGGTGTCGCACTGCCACCCGGAATCTGCAATTTAACTGTTGCGATAACCTTTTTTGCCATAACGGCTCCTTTCAAAAACTTTTCAGTTGGTGAAAACCAAGTTCTATCGGCGTTGGACGACCGAAGATAACAACCATTACCTTCACCTTTTCTCTTTCCGGATAGATCTCCTCCACGGTACCTATGAAATCAGTGAAGGGACCGTCAGTAACAGTAACTCTTTCACCTCTGGTAAAAGGTATTTTTGTTACAACCTTCTTCTTCGATTCTTCCACCTGTGAAAGAAGTGAATCGATTTCCTCATCACTCAATGGCGTGGGTCTATTCTTAGAACCCAGGAAATGAGTCACTCCATGCACAGAACTAACCAGTTTTAGCGCATCGTTTGTCGGTTCCATTTCGATTATGAGATAACCAGGATACAATCTTCTTTCTTCCATTACTTTCTTGCCCTTTCTTATCTTGACCAAATTCTCTACCGGTATTACGATGCGACCAAAACAATTTTCCATCTTGCTTTCTTTGATGACCTTTTCCAGTATTTTCTTTACTTTCTGTTCATGTCCGGTTAAGGTATGAACGACAAACCAGTGCATATTTACCTAATAATTAGTCCCAGCAGTGCTGTGAAGATTCGGTCGAGAACAAAGATTATCAGGGCAACAAAGATTGAGACAACAATGACAATTATTGTTGAGTTTGCCAGCTCATTCTTTGTTGGCCAGGTTACTCTTCGCATCTCAATATATATTTCTTTTATGTACTCTGTTATTTTTTTCAGCACTTTAGTATATGGACAGGCCTGGAGGGATTTGAACCCCCAACCCTCCGGTTTGGAGCCGGATGCTCTGCCGTTAGAGCTACAGGCCTATTACTCTTCAAACCCTAAATGCCAATTTTATCAACTTGGAAACAACGAACAATTTCATTTGACTTCCTTGTGCACCGTGTGTTTTCGACAGAAAGGACAATATTTTTTCAGCTCGAGTCGCGCTTGTTTCTTTTTATCTTTTGTCGTCGTATAATTCCTGTTATTACAGGTTACACAGGCAAGGTTAATAATTACTCTCATTATCGCTTACCTTTTCTATGCTGTTATTATTCTATTATTTTTGTAACGACGCCAGCACCTACGGTCTTGCCGCCTTCACGGATTGCAAACCGCAAACCTTGCTCAATTGCCACC
>FWPU01004345.1_pt1 | contig 33178 bp, 23 predicted proteins | sample 2228361 | NCBI WGS metagenome assembly FWPU01 (sample SAMEA103939777, study PRJEB20133) | metagenome
GACGCAAAGTGCCGGCGGCTGACGGGCAGCCCGAAGCGCACCGAAGGCCGTACCACGCTCGCCGAATAACCGGACTCGCTCTAGCCTACCCGCGGCTCTGATCGCCTGTAGGAGCTCAGCGATCCCCGCACGAGAGGAGAGATCAACGGGCTGAACGAGAGACCCCTCATGGCGCGAGACCGTAGCTTTCCCGGTGACAACCAGAATGCGCCTCTGAGGCGGGTACGTCGTCCACCAGGGGCAGTCGAGCTTCTCGACGTCACCAGTCATTGCTACGAGAAAGCTGCACTCGTTGGCCAGGTCGCGCCTCCGAAGCAGCCCTCGAGGGCTCGAATCCGAATCGCCAGCAACCAAGTCGAGCAGAACGCCGTCGTCGAGCTGAACGGCCACCGCGGCCGGATCGGTGGCGGAGGCTTCGACGGAGCCATACATCGGGCCTCCGGTCTCCATTGCGATCTGCGCGAGCAGACGATGCGCCTCCGAGGAGCCGCCTCGACAGGCGACGAAGACGTTCAACACTCGCCCCGCGACAGGTTCCTGACGGGAAGCGGGCGCCGTTCCCTCGAGCCGTCGTCCGATTGGCACCGTGGGTGCGCCCGATGAATCTCGAGCGCCGATCCATTCGACGCCGCTGATGCTGATCACATCGGCAGCCTTGCCGGACCAGTTGACGCTGAAGCCTTCCTTCCGCAGCGCCTTCGCGATCTCGGTTCCCACTTCGACCTGCCGGCGCCAGAGCTGCGCGTATGTCCTCGGCGCCTCCGCCGGACCAAAACAGAACGCGAGCGCTCCTTCGGCCATCAGGCGGAGCAGGGGTTGGTCATAGAAGCAGTAGCCAGCGTAGGTTCGGCCGGCGTTCTTGGCCACGCCGAGCTCGTCCTGGATGCTCGCCAACGCATCTGATCGACCGGCGAGTGGGTAGTGTCGGGCCATGATCCCCGCGTGATCGAGTGAATCGTAGGCTGCTTGAAGTCGGTCGATCGTGGTCGGGCGCGCGAGCCTGGTCTGCGAGCCGGACATGCGTCTCCACGACTCGGCAACCATGGTGCGCAGCACGTCGTCCGGAATCTCCTCGTCCAGGCCTGACGACACCTGGAAGGCGATGTCCTCCAGCGGCAAAACGCCCTGGCGGATCGCTTGCTCGATCTTCTTCCGAGCGGTGCGGCGGGAAGGGCTGAAGATGTCGCTGAACGGCATGGCGCCCTCATACCACGAAAATTTTCCGAGCCAGCGCGGTCGACGAATCCTTCACGGCGAAACGGGGCGTGCCCGCGGAGCGGGGGGCGCAAGTCATCCGGCCGTGGCCGTTCGCCGCGGTGCTGGCGGCACCGTTCATTCAGGGGCGCGCACACGTCGACGCTGACCGCGGCGAGAGGCGGCCAGTCCATTCTCGAGCGCGTGCTCACACCGCCAACTCGAGCTGCGGAGGCGCCCGTTGCGAAGGAGGCGGGGGCCGCGCTGAGTACCACCCGGCGTCGGCGAAAACGCGGACGAAGGCGTCAGCCTTGAGCATCGAGGCCTCGAGAACGTCGCACCTCGTCGTAGAGCTCGAGCATTCTCTGGAGCTGGTCCAGCCGTTCCGTGGGCCCGGTTCTGGCTGCGCCGTAAAACTCCGGTCCAGATATTCTTCGCGAGCTCGAACGCTACGTGGACGCGGGTTGATTACGCTGGCGGCTGCGCCGGCTCGGCGGCTGGCGCGCGCACGTCGGTCCGGGCCAGAAACTCGTCGAGGGCATCGACGTCGACGGGCTTTCTGAACACGGCATCCACCAGGCTCAACGTCGCCCGGCTCTGCCCACGCACGTCTCCACCGGTCACCATCGCAATCAGCACCTGCGGCGAACGGCGGCGAATCTCCCGCGCCAGCTCCCAACCTGAGATGTCTGGCATCAGGACGTCCAGCAGCGCCGCGTCGTAGCCCCGCTGCCACATGGAGAGCGCCGTCTCTCCATCATGCGCGACGCCCACCTCGTAGCCCTCTTCCCTCAGCACTTCGGCCAGCATCCTGGCGTTCTCGACGTCGTCGTCCACCACCAGCACGCGGCGCGGCTTCTCCTTCCGCGGAGCTCGCGCCTCGGGAGGAGGCGGCGGCGGCGCCTCGGCGGGCTTCGCCACCGGCAGGCGCAACACGAACGACGTGCCCGCTTCCGAGCTCTCGCACACGAGCTCTCCGCCCCAGCGCTGCACCTGGTCCCTCCCCACCGCCAGAAGGAGCGACAGGTGCGGCGTCCGCGAGCGGCCCTTCAGCGGGTCGAACAGCCGCGACAGGTCCTCCGCCGAATAGGGCGGTCCGAAGTCCGTCACCCGCAGCACCAGCCGCTCGTCCTCGCGACGGGTGTCGAGCACCACCCTCCCCTTGCCGCCCACCCGGTCTTTCGCCGCGAGCAACAGGTTGACGACGAGCTCGCGGAGCAGCGCCTCGTCCACCCTCGCCGCCGCGTGCGCCTCGAGCTTCATCTCGAGCTTCACTCCCTCGCCCAGCTCGGACCAGACGAGCTCCACCGCGTCTTTGGTGGCGCGGTCGACGTCGATGTCCTTCAAATCTTCGTCTGCGCGCGGCGCGGCGAACTCCTGCAGCCTCGAGACGAGCTCGGAGATGTTCCCCACCGTCTTCTCCAGCGCCTCGATGTGCGCGGGGTTCATGTCGCGCCGGAACAGCGTCACCCTCAGCTTCAACACGTTGAGAAAGTTGTTCAGCGCGTGGGCCGCTCCGGAGGCGAGCTGCCCGAGCGCGTGCGTGCGGGTGCGCTGGAGCAACCGGGCCTGAAGCCTCCGCAGCTCCTCGTAGGCGCTGGACAGCTCGCGCGTCTTCTGCGCGGTCTCGGTGCGGTCGGTCATCGTCTGCACCACGCCGACCATCACCGCGTCGGGGCCGTCCTGCCAGACGGGCACGGCCGACATCTCGAGGTACACCTCGTGGCCGTCGCGGCGCTTCACCATCATCCACTCGCCGTGCACCGCCGCCCTTCGCTTCAGCGCCGTGGCAAACGGCATGTCCGAGGCGCGGAACGGCCGCCCGTCGAGGTGGCGCGCCGACAGCTCGGACAACAGCGCCGACAGCATCTCGAGCCCGCGCCCGCCCACCAGCGCCCGCACCGGTACCCCGAGCAGCCGCCCCACCGCCGGAGTGGCGTACGAGAGGGCTCCGTCCGTCTCCGCCAAGAGAATGCCGATGTCGACGTGATGGAGGATGGACTCCATCAGCGCCGCCTCCTTGAAACGCACCTCCTCGGTGCGGAGCACCCGCGCGAAGCTGGCCTCCACCGACGCCGCCGCCTCGCCCGCAAGCTCGGCGATGAGCTCGGCCACCTCGGGCTCGATGGTGCGCCGATCGCGCGCGTACACCTGGATGAGCGCGAGCTGGAACGCCTTCAGCTCGCGCGCCAGGTCGTCCGCGTCGAAGCGCTGGTCGTAACGCAGAGAGCCGTGCGCCCGCACCGCCTCGGGCCACAGGCGCAGCGCCTCCTCGCCCCGCTCGCGCAAGAGCCGAGCCAGCTCGTTCACCATCGCCGCGAGCGGCTCGCGAACGTCGCTGCCGGGCAGATCCAGCTCGTGCAGCTCGATGCGCAGCCGCTTGGCCCACAGGCGAACGAGCCGTTCCCTGTTCGACTCGACCACCGCGGTCAGCGAGGCAATGGGGTCCACGGCGGCTAAAGCTGGTCACGCGTGCGCGCATGGGCCAATTGGGCCACATTGAAACGGCCGTCGAGCGTTCGCACCTTCGCACGGGGGATGCCGAAGCGAATCGAGCAGCAGCTGGAGCCGGTCTCGGAAGCGGCGATGTCCCAGCTCTACCGCGGCGAGCTGGGCCGCTCGGACCGGTGGCGCACCCGCCTCGACACCACCACCAACTGGGCCCTCACCACCACCGCCGCCGTGGTGTCGTTCGGGTTCGGCTCGGCCCAGACGTCGCACGTCCCCATCCTCGTGGGGCTGTGGCTCGTCATCTCCTTCCTCATCATCGAGGCCCGCCGCTACCGGTACTACGACCTGTGGAACAAGCGCGTGCGCCTCCTCGAGGACGGCTTCTGGGCGCCGCTGCTTCGCCGTGAGCCGGTCGACCCGGAGGCCCTGCGCGAGCTGGCGCTCGAGCTCGAGCGGCCGCACATCTCTCTGTCGTTCGCCAGCGCCGTGCAGGTGCGGCTCCAACGGGCGTACGGCTCGCTGCTCGTGGTGCTCGTCCTGGCCTGGTTCACCAAGGTGTACGTCCACCCCGAGCCCGCCCGCTCGCTCGAGGAGCTCATCGACCGGGCGCACCTGGGCCCGGTCTCGGGCTGGCTGGTGGCCGGCGCCATGGTGCTGGTGAGCATCTTCTTCTTCGCGCTGTGGATCATCTCGCGCTTCGCCCGGCTGCCCATGGGCGAGCTGCGCACGAGGCCCCGCGCGCGGAAACGCTCGCTGTGGGAGGCCTTCTACCGGCCGTACATCGCCACGAGCCCCCGCCGCGAACCGCCCCGCTGACGAACGGTGGTCGCACGGCCTTCGAGCCGCTAAAGAGGGTCCATGCCCAACCGCAAGGTGACCCTCATCAACGGCGACGGCATCGGGCCTGAAGTCATGGCCGCGACGGTGCGGCTGCTCGAGGCGGCAGGCGCTCCGCTCGAGTGGGAATACGCCGAAGCGGGCCTCGAGGTGCTGAACAAGTACGGCACCAACCTGCCCCGCGCCACCATCGAGTCGGTGCTCCGCAACGGCGTGGCCCTGAAGGGCCCCACCGGCACGCCCATCGGCCACGGCCCGGCTTCGGCCAACGTGGCGCTGCGCAAGGAGCTCGAGCTGTACGCCTCGCTGAGGCCGGTGAAGAGCATTCCCGGCGTGAAGACGCGCTACGACTCCGTCGACCTGGTGGTGGTGCGCGAGAACACCGAAGACCTCTACGCCGGCCTCGAGCACATCGTGGTGCCGGGCGTGGTGGAGAGCCTCAAAATCATCACCGACAAGGCCTCGACCCGCATCGCCCGCTTCGCCTTCGAGTACGCGCGCAAGCACGGGCGCAAGAAGGTCACCGCGGTGCACAAGGCCAACATCATGAAGATGGGCGACGGCCTGTTCCTCGACTGCTGCCGCAAGGTGGCGCGCGAGTTCCCCGAGGTGACCTACGAGGAGGTCATCGTCGACGCCTTGTGCATGCACCTGGTGAAGAACCCCGAGAAGTTCGACGTGCTCCTGTTGCCCAACCTCTACGGCGACATCGTCTCGGACCTCTGCGCGGGCCTGGTGGGCGGTCTGGGGCTGGTGCCGGGCGGCAACATCGGCGAGAGCACCGCCATCTTCGAGGCCGTGCACGGCACCGCGCCCGACATCGCCGGCAAGGGCCTGGCCAACCCCACCGCGCTCATGTTCTCGGCGGTGATGATGCTGCGCCATCTCGAGATGGCAGCGCTCGCCGACAGAATCGAGCGCGCGCTGTTCCGCGTCTACGCCGACGGCCGGGTCCGCACGGGAGATCTGGGCGGCAAGGCCACCACCGCCGAGCTCACCGACGCCTTCATTGCGGCACTGTGAGGCAGAGGGTGTGCCCTCGCCCGCCGCCCTGCCGAGGCGCCGCCGTCAACCCACGCTGACCTTCTTCACCCCGCGGTCGCGGAGCAGCACCTCGAGCCGGCCGCGGTGATCTCCCTGCAGCACCAGCGCACCGTCTTCCACGGAGCCGCCGCAGCCCAACGCCTGCTTGAGCTCCTTGAGCCACTTCTCCAGCTCGCCGGCCGACAGCCCGAGCTGCTCGACGACGGTGACCTCCTTGCCGCCGCGGCCTTTGCGCTCTTTGCGCACCACCGCCTTCGCCGGTCCCTTCGCCGCACGCTCGGGCTCGGGCCCGCCGGGTTTCAGCTGCTCGCGCAGGTGGGCCAGCTTCGCGAACGGGTTGTCGAGCTTCTCGTCGCTCATGGCCGGGCCGGTGGCAGCTTCTCGAACGCCTTCGACGCCACATCGCCGCGCGTCATCACCATGGCGTACAGCCACGCGGCCACCGGAGTCGCCTTCTTCCCGTTCACCACCACGAGCGGCGTGCCCTCGGGGTTGAACAGCGCGGCGTAGGCGATGTCCTCGTTCAGCTTGCGCGCGGTGTCCTGGCTCTGCATGCAGGCGACGAGCTGCTCTCTCGGCACCGAGCCGCTCGAGGCGATCTCCACCACCTTCTCCTTGGTGAGCGATGCCTGCTCGCGAAAGAGCTTCTCCTGGATGCTCCAGTAGTCCGGAGCGCCCTCGAGGCAGATCTGCGCCCGCGCCGCCGCGCAGCGGATGCCGGTGCCGTCGGACATGCCGACGAGCTGGTTGCACTCGGAATCGAGCGGGAAGTGCCGCGGCTCGACCGACAGCGCATCGGGCGGCGAGACGCGCTTGAGCTGCGAGAGCACCTCGACCAGCACGCGGCAGTGCCCGCAGCGGACGTCGGTGAACTCGACCAGCCGCACCGGAGCGCCCTCGGGCCCGTACCGCATGCGGGTGCTGAAGCGCGACACGTCGACCGTCGGAGCGCTCTTGTACAGGGCGAGCGAGTCGGACACGGCCTGCTGCTCGGCCCAGCTCAGGCCTCCGAGGAACGAGGCGAGCTTCGCGTCCGCCTCCGCCGGGCTGGCCGACGCCGCCGAGACGAGCTCGGACATGGGGCCAGATGCATTCGCCGGGGTGCGCGAGCCGGGGTAGAGGAGCAGCGCGTACGGCACGGCGAAGGCCACGGCTCCCCACGAGGCGGAAGACTTGAGCACCTTCGGGCGCGGCGGGAACGGCCCGGGCAAGAGCTTCCATGCCGCCGCCGCGTAGCCGAGCACCAGCACGTACGTGCCCACGCACGTCAGGCACACCGCCTTGGCCTGGAAGCTGGCGATGGCGAACACCACCACCGAGACGACGCCGAGCGCGGCCACCAGCCTCGCGGCCGAGACGGGCACCTCGACGTCCGCCCGCGCCCTCGCCTTGAGGGCCACCGCCGCGGCCACCGCGAGCGCGCCCAGGCCCCACACCAGGCCCAATGCCGCCACCGGCATTCTCAAGAAGGCGTGCACCCACGAAGCGAAGGGCGAGCTCCACACCGCGGCGCAATTCACCGTCTCGGACAGCGCGCACACCGCCTTGCCGCCCGAGCGCACGTTCAGCAGCTCCATCCACTGATAGACGGCCAGGGCCGACTCGGCCAGGGCGATGCCCGAAAGGAGCATCGGCCCGAGCGGCTTCAGGGCGATGGGTTCGGCGCGCTTCTTCATTTCGCGAGCGGGGGAGTCATCATGACCAAGAGCCGGGCCCTGCCTGGTCCGGCGTTCTCCACGCCGTGGACGCTCCCCGCGGGACAGAAAACAGCGGCGCCCGGCCCGTATTCGCCCGATTCGCCGCCCACCTCGAAGCGGCACCTGCCGTCGAGCACCACGTACACCTTGTCCGAGCCGGCGTGCGCGTGGGCGGCCTGGGCCTGGCCCGGCTCGAGGCAGTAGACGTCGAGGAAGAAGCGCTCGGTCTGAAACAGGTTGTGCTTGGCGAGCTTGTCGTGGCGGAACTGCTGGAAGTCGGCGAGGTGCTTGACGTCCATCGTTTGGCCCCCGTGAGGCGGCCACCTTATATACGAGTCCGATGAACGCGCTGACGCTCCATGCGCTGCACCAGTCGGCGGGCGCCACCTTCGGCGAGCTGCGGGGCCGGGAGCTGGTCCGCTCGTATGCCGCAGACAGCCCGGCCGGAGCAGTGGCCGCCCCCGAGGCCGAGTACCGGGCGGCGCGCGAGGGCATCGCCCTGTTCGACAACTCGGCGCGCGACGTCATCGCCGTCACCGGGGAGGACCGGCTGTCGTTCCTTCACGGCATGGTGACGAACGACGTGAAGGGGCTCGCCGAGGGGCAGACCTGCTACGCGGCGATGCTGACGCCCAAGGGCGCGCTCGTGTCCGACGCGCGCATCCTGCGGCGCAAGGGCGACGTGCTCATCGACGTCGAGCCGGGCATGGGCGCGACCGTGCTGGACTTCCTCAACAAGTACCTCATCTCCGAGGATGCAGAGCTGAGGAGCGCTCCCGAGCTGGCGATTCTCTCGGTGCTGGGCCCCGGTGCCGAAGCGCTGAAGCCGGAGGCCGCCGCGCTGGGCGAGGTGCTGCCGCCGTGGCTGCACGCGCTGCCCGGGTTCGACCTGCTCGTCGCGCGCGACCGGCTGGGCGAGGCGTTCGGCAAGCTGGTCGACGCCGGTGCCAGCCCCATCGGCTTCGACGCCTGCGAGGTGCTCCGCGTCGAGTCCGGCCAGCCTCGCTACGGCGCCGACATGGACGAGACGACGCTGGTACTCGAGGCCGGCCTCGAGCGGGCCATCCACTACAACAAGGGCTGCTACATCGGGCAGGAGGTGGTCGCCCGAGCCACCTTCCGCGGGCACGTCAACCGCAAGCTGTCGGGCCTCTTGCTCGGCGAGCTCCAGCCCGAGCCGAAGACCGAGCTCTACGCTGGCGAGAAGAAGGTCGGCTGGGTGACGACGGTGGTCCGCTCGAGAAGGCACGGCCAGGTGGTGGCGCTCGGCTACGTACACCGAAACCACCTCGAGCCCGGCGCCGAGCTTCGACTCTCGAGCGGCGGGAATGCGCGGGTGCAGCCTTTGCCCTGGTGAGCCGCCGAACGAGCGCGTTCGTCAGGCGAGCAGGTGGACGAGCGTCCGGCGGGGGCTCGTGTTATCCGAGGGCTTTTGCATGCACACCGCCTCCGAACGCGTTCCCGCCACCGTGCCGGCGCTGCTCAAGCTCGCCTGGCCCATCGTGGTCAGCCGTGCCTCGCAGTCCGTCATCGGCCTGTGCGACGCGCTGATGGTGGCGCACCTGGGCGAGGCAGCGCTGGCGGCCACGACCGCCGGAGCGCTGAACTCCTTCGCCTTCTTCATCCTGCCGATGGGGACGGTGTTCATCGTCGCCAGCTTCTCCTCGCAGTTCTTCGGCAAGGGAGATCTGGCCGGAGCGCGCCGCTACGCCTGGTACGGGTTGGTGGTGGCCGGAGGCACCGCCGTCATCACCCTGTCCTTGCTGCCGCTCTTGGGACGCGTGCTGCCCTGGTTCGGTTTCACGCCCGAGGTGCTCGGGCCCATCCACAGTTACCTCTCCATCCGGCTGTTGTCGTCGGGCATCGTCGTCGGCGTCGAGGCGCTGGCCAACTACTACGGCGGGCTGGGCAATACGCGGCTGCCGATGCTGGCCAACCTGGCGGCGATGGTGGCGAACGTCGCGGGCAACTGGCTCCTCATCGATGGCCGTCTCGGGTTGCCGGCGCTGGGCGTCGACGGCGCGGCGTGGGCGAGCGTCTTCGCCTCCGCGGTCGCCTTTGCGCTGCTGCTCACCCTCTTTCTGCTGGACGGCCGGAGGCAGGACGCAGTCCTGCCGAAGCTGCACCTGTCCGAGCTGGCCCGCATGCTGAAGGTCGGCATCCCCTCGGGGCTGAACTGGTTCTTCGAGTTCTTCGCCTTCATCTTCTTCATCAACGTGGTGGTGGCCGGGCTGGGCACGACGCCGCTGGCCGCGTTCATGTCGGCGATGCAGCTCAACTCCGTCTCCTTCATGCCGGCGTTCGCCGTCGCCAGCGCCGGGGCCATCGTGGTCGGCCAGGCCATCGGCGCGAAGGCACACGACGAGGTGCCCGGAGCGGTGCGGCTCACCTTCGCCGTCGCCGGCATCTGGCAGGCTTTCGTGGGCCTGGCGTATTTGCTCGTGCCCGGGTTGCTCCTGGCGCCGTTCGCGCGGGGGCCCGACGCCGCGGCGATGCTGATGCTCGGTGCGGGCATGCTGCGCCTGTCCGCGAGCTGGCAGCTCTTCGACTCCGCGGTCATGGTGCTGGCCGAGTCGCTGCGGGCGGCGGGAGACACCGCCTTCACGATGTGGGCGCGCATCGCGCTGGCGTGGCTCGTCTTCGCGCCCGGCTCGTACATCACGGTGCGGGTGTTCGGCGCGGGCGAGATGGGCGCGATGGCCTGGGTGGTGGCGTACGTGGGCCTGCTCGCGGTGGTGCTCTTTTTCCGCTTCCGCGCGGGGGCGTGGCGGCGCATCGAGCTGACGGCCGAGTCGGTTCCGGCCCACGCGCCGGCGCCGGAGCTGGTGCGTCCGGCCGAGGGCGACGTTCGCGGTCCCGCCTGAGCCATCGCGGCTCCAGAAGCGTTCGCCGTTCGCCGCGCGCCGGCTCAGCCCCGGGGAGCGAGGGCTCGCTGGCCGGATCCGCCGCGGGCCCGCCGAGCAGTTGGCTGGGCATGAGGGCTCGATGCAGCGACGCCCGGTGCACAGATTCACGGCGTCTTCTACGGAGACCATCATGGCTGACCGTACCCGGGGCAGAAGCGGACTCGTCCTGTTCCTCACCGTCGTGGCCATCATCGGCGCCATCAACTGGGGCCTGATCGGCTTCTTCAACTGGAACCTGGTGGACGCCATCTTCGGCGGAGGCGCGCGCGAGCAGACCGGCGCCGTCAGCCGCTTCATCTACGCGCTGGTCGGCCTCGCCGGGCTCGCGCTGGCCTTCTTGTTGCCACGCCTGCGGGTGCCGCGCGCGGCGACGTGACGGCCCGCGCTACCGCACCCGCACGAAGAAGGGCGGCGGAAGCTCGAGCACCGTGACCTGCGGCTGCGGATCGTCGAGGAACTCGCGCGCCTTCACCAGCGCGTCCTCCACGTCGGCCGCGGGCATGAAGCCCAGCCGCGTGCAGGCGCGCGGATCTCCGTGCGCGACGATGATGCGCCCCGCCCGCTTCCGCGCCGGCGTGCACTGGTACCAGGCGTAGAGCGGGTGCGTTCCGTGGAAGGCGAAGCGCCGCTGGTAGTTGGAGACGAATTCCGGGCGGCCCGCGAAGTACGGCTCGAACCGCTCGTGGATGGCCATCGGGTCGCGCTCGAGGCGCAGCACCTTCTCGTAGAGCTCCTCGTGCGGCAGGTGCGCGCGCCGGTCGAACTCGGGCGTGAGCGGGTTGGCGAAGACGATGACCCCACCCTGCTTGAGCAGCGGCCGGCCGGTGAAGAGGTTGGCGACGTAGCCCAGCGCCAGGTTGGCGGCGAGCACCGGGTTGGGCTTGCTGCCCGAGGTGTACGGGCCGATGTCGGGCAGGCCGAAGACGAGCACGTCGGCCTCTCCCTGCGCGGTCACCTCGTGCTGGCGGTAGAAGACCTCGAGGGCGCGGGCGGCGACGGCGCGCGGAGGCCCGCACAGCACGGCGATGGGTCGGTAGCTGGCCTTCATCGCGCGCGCGGCCCGGTGTCGCACCGCGTTCGGCAGGGCGTTCCACATCTGCAGCGGGCGTGACAGGCCGTCGTCGCTCCGGAGCAGCGCGGCCAGGGCGGGCTTCCACACCTCGTTGTTCAGCACCGCGGCCACCTGCACCACCCGGGTCTTCGCGGTGAGCCGATCGGCGACGCGCTCGTGGGCGAGGTGGTACGCCGAATGCGGCACCAGCGGCGCCACCTCGTTCTCGAAGAGCTTGGGGCTCAAAAGATTGCGCGCGGTGCGGTAGCCGGCCGTGCCCTGCACCAGCCCGAACAGCCCGGCCATGAGCGGCATCCACACCACGTTGAGGTAGAGGACGAGGTCTGCCTCCACCACCGCGCGGTTGAGCTCGACAGGGCCGTCCTCGTCCTCGCCGATGCGGACGATCTGGCCCACGCCCTCGGCGTCGTGGCAGGTCACCGGGTACCGGGCGGTGGACTCGATGCCGTAGATGTCGGCCAGCTCGGTGTCGCGCCACATGCGGTTGAGGCCGTTGGCCACGAGCACCGTGACGCGGTTGGGCCGGGCGCCCTGCTGCTCGAGCAACTCGAGGACGGCGAGCAGCATGTCGCGCCGCGCGCCGCCCGACATGGGCGGCACCGGCAGCGACGGGTCGTCGATGACGACGCACACCCGGGTGTTGGGGCCCACCAGCGAGGCCACCGGGTCGCCCTCGAGAGGCTCCTCGAGCGCCTGGCTGACGGCGTCCTTGAACTCTTCGAGCCCCGGCAGCGGAATCGGCGGGAGGAGGATGCGCGCGTCGTCCGGCAGGGCGGGCGCGATGACCTCGAAGCCCGAGAGCATGAGCGACCTGGCCACGGCCCCACCGTAGTCGACCGGGCGCCGGAGGCAAGCGGCGGGGAGGCTCGTGCCGCGCTCGCCGATGCACACGTCGATCGCATCGCAGCTCGGAGCTCTGCTGCCGCGACGAGCCGATGCGGGTCGGACGTTCGTTCATTGCGCGTCACGGTGAAAGGAGATCTGTTGCGCTCCTGCAGGCCGGCCGGAGGGGAATCTTGCGCACGTCGAGGCTCGTCGCGGTGGTGTCGCTGTGCACCGTATTCGTCGCGTGCCCTTGCGGCAGACCACCCACCGTACCAGATGCCGGCGCTGGCCCGAGCGAGCCGAGCCTCGCCGAGATGTCGCTCGAGGAGCAGAAGCAGTTCGTCCGTGAGCGGACCGCGAAGGACATCCCCGACGTCGCCATCAATCCACACGGCTTCATCGTTCGACTGACGCCCGAATCGCGCCGCGAGCTCCTCTCCATTCTCACGCCAGAGCAGCAGCGCCGTTTCATGGGCCTGAAGACGTCGCGCGAGCTCTTCGAGCTGCTCACTCCGGACCAGCGGGCCACGCTGGCCATCACCTTTCGCCCCCGGTTCTGGGACACGGGCGAGCACCCGGCGCGGTTCCAGGCCTTGCCTCCCGGGGGGCGAATGGTGCCGCCGCCCGCGCCGCTGTCGCGAACCGCTGCCAAGACCGGCGCCCTGGGGCCGGCCCGTCTCGCACGGCCGAACATCGCGTCGAAGGTGCTCTGCCCGCTGGCCGTCGGCGGTTGCTATTACACGTACCAGTCCGAGCTCGAGACCGACCGCGACGGCGCTCCCTGCACGTATGGCCCGTTCCCGTGCGGCAGCGGCGCCCCGCCGGATCCTCCCGACGGCGGCTTCGTCACGCCGTTCTGCCCGGACGATCGGGCGAACGCGTACGGCTGCGGAGCGCTCCCGTACCAGGTGCCCAGCGTCACGTCGTGCCCGCGGCAGCCCAACAAGAAGGGAGTCCCGGTGGAGCACATCTGTAACGCGACCAACAACGTCGGCTGCAGCTACCAGAACATCGGCACCGCCACGTTCACGTCGGTCGTCACCGACTGCAGCTACCCCAACCTGCCGAACCAGCCCAAGCGCTGCATCATCGACTCGTACAAGGACCCGCAGACCGGCGCGCTCATTCGCGTGCCGGTGAAGACCGACTCGAAGGGGTGCTCGCCCTGCATCCAGCAGTCGGACCCGGGCGCCTGCGGTGGCGTCGACTGCCCGTGCCCCGGCCTGTACATCTCGCAGAGCGCCTACCGCAGCCCGAGCTGGGCCGCCGCCCCGATGAACCCGGACAACTACGTGAACGGGCTGCTCGTGCCGTTCGTCTCGGTCACCAAGAGCGCCTACGCGTCCTGTGGCTTGAAGACGGGGATGTTCGTCCTCGCCTCCGCGACGTACGACCCGTCGGCGAACCCGACGGAGGACCCGAAGGATTGGGTCGGCGGAGTGCTCGCAGACGTCGGTGGGCTGAAGATGGGCGAGGTGTCCTACGCGATGTGGCACGCGCTCGGAGAGCCGCCGCCGAGCAAGCGGGTGACGTTCCGCATCTACCCCAAGGTCGACGTCGGTTGGCCCGTCACCACCGAGAAGCTCGACACCCTCAAGCTGAAGTACCTCGGCGTCTGCTGCCCCGGCCCGATCGACAACCAGTGCCACGCCGCGCAGGGCCGCGGCACTTGCGTCAAGGATCCGGCCGACCCCACCGTCGGGCTCTGCAAGTGCGACGGCGACTGGCTGCCCGACATCGAAGGCGACTGCACCTGGAACTGCCCGGGAAGCGACGCGGAGAAGTGGATCGGGACCAAGACCGAGTCAGGCTTCGAGGAGTGCAGCGGGCAGGGGCGCTGCACCTACGCTCCGAAGGACCAGCACGGCGACAGGTGGGGCAAGTGCCAGTGCGACGACGGTGCGTGGAGCGGGCTCATCGGCAAGAGCTGCGCGTTTCGGGACTGCGTGAAGTTCACCGACTGGGCCGACTTGAACGTTCAGCCGTGCTACGGCCACGGCACCTGCAAGGCGGGAGCTCACCCGAACACCACCGGCACGTGTACCTGCGACGACGGGTGGACCAACGGCCAGAGCGGCGTCGAGTTCTGCAGCGAGCGGGCGTGCCCGAAAAACTGCTCGAACCATGGCGATTGCGTGCGCGATCGCGACGGCAACCCGACGTGCGTCTGCGATGTCGCGCACGGCTGGTACGGGCCCGACTGCTCGCAGCGGGGTTGCGTGACGCAGGACGGCCGCATCTGCAGCGGCAACGGCGCATGCCGGCTCGACGATCAGGGAGTCGCCGTGTGTCACTGCACCGACGAGTGGGGAGGCAAGGTCGAAACCGGCCCCACGGCCTGTACGACCCGGCGATGCAAAGACTGCCCACCCGGCGTGGCCAGATGCTCCTGGCACTTCGTCTGGTGGGAGCCGTTCCTTCTCTGCATCTTCGGCACGCATTGCCAGGGCGAGTGGCGGTGCGAATGCAACGACAAGACGCTCAAGCCGCCCGCGTGCAAGACGAAGAACTGCTGCTCCGGCTTCTGGGGCGAGTGCAACATGGGCCTCAAAGCCCACACGGGCGGAGGCGGCGTGTGCGGCGACAACGGCGTGTGCGTGTGCAACGGCGATTACGACCCGGCGAAGTGCTGCGGCGAGCGAAGGCCGGGCGCGACGGCTCCTTCCGGCTTCGGTCAGCCGTGTTTCGGCGCTTCGTCGCGCACCATCGACCTGAGTTGCTCGGGGAACGTCGGCGCCTGTGGCTACTGCCCGGCGGGTTCGGTCGCCGACAGATGGACGCTCACGCCCGAAGGGGGCGGCCGCTTCCATGACAACAACGGGAACGTCTATCAGCTCGACGAGCGCATCTGCGCGATGAGGCTCGTGTCGTTCGGGCCGCACACCTATGGCAACTCCTGCGGCAAGGCGGCCGATCCAGCGTTCTGGTTGAGGGTGAGCGGCAACTCCGGTACCGGCGCCTCGGGCACGTTGTGCACGACCGATTGCAGCGACTGCGGCCTGACCGTTCCCTGCACGCTGACGCTGCGATGAGCCCGAGGCGATGCGCTCGCTCGTCGCCGGCTCGATTGCTCGGCCGTGCACGCTGCTGACGCGGGTCAACCGTCTGTGGCGGGCAACGAATCGAGCTTCATGTGAGGATTGGTCCCCTGGGGGTGGCACATGCCTCGATGGACGGTGCTGTGCGCTGTGCTTCTGTGGGCGGCCTGCTCGGCCAACATCCACGTTCCTGACGCGGGTGAGCCGGTGGATACGGGCGGAGGCGGTGGGACTGGCGGCGGCGGCACCGGCGGCGGCGGTGGAACCGGAGCTGGCGGTGGAACGGGCGGAGGCGGCGGCGGGGCCGGAGGAGGAGGTGGCGGAGCAACCGGCGCCCGAGTCATCGACCCCACGCGTTCGGACTCGCTCTTTCCTCCCGGCTACACCTTCTACAAGGACGTCTCGGCTCTGCCGCCCGCCCCGCAGTCGGCGGCGATCATCGCCGCGCTCGGAAGCTGGGGAAACCAGAACCGCTTCGACATCAATTTCGGCTTCCATCTCTTCACGGTCAGCTCGCAGACGCCGACGGTCACCACGCAGATCACCTGGGCGGACGAGAGCGACAAGCTGCCCATCCCCGTGTACCCGGGTGGCGCCCTCGAGGAAGAGGACGGCTACACCTGCACCAACGGCGGCGACTGCCACTACATCGCCATCGACCCGGTCGCGAGGCGGCTCTACGAGGTCTACGCGGCGAGCCAGCTCTCGCCCACCGTGTGGAAGGCCGACTCGGTGGCCATCTGGAACCTCGACCGGCTCTACGACAACAACCAGCGTGGCTTCGGCTGCACCAGCGCCGACGCCGCAGGGTTCCCCATCGCCGTCGGGCTCATTCGCGTCAACGAGGTCGTCGTCGACCGGGAGATCAAACACGCGCTTCGCTTCATCCTGCCCAACTCGAGCATGCTCCAGCGCGCGCTCGTCCCGCCCGCGTCGCACTGGGGCGCTCCGTCGGGGACGAACCCGAACCTCCCTCCGTACGGCGTCCGCCTGCGACTGAAGGCCTCGTTCAACGAGGACCTCATTTCCTCGCCCGGCGGCAAGGTCGTCGTTCGCGCGCTCAAGAAGTACGGCATGCTGCTTTCCGACGGCGGTCAGATCGCCCTCACCGCCGAGAGCGATCGCTTCACCACCGCCAAGTGGGGCAACGTGCTCGGAGCCCAGGACCTGCGCGTGCTCAAGGTCAGCGATTTCGAGGTGGTCGACTTCGCAGGAGCGCAGCAGTACGCGAACCGACCCGACTGCGTGCTCAACAACCCGTTGTAGTCGTTGCTGCACCGCCCGGCCGCGCAGTGGAGCGCTGCCGGTTCCGGCGCTCGCCATGGTTTCCGCCATCCTGTTCGACCTGGACGGCGTGCTCGCCCGCACCGAAGAGACGTGGTTTTGCGGCGCGCGTTCGAGCTGCGCTGCACCGTGGCCGAGCTCGACCGCTTCTACGCCGAGTGTTTCCCAAGGCAGCTGGACACCATGTGGGTGAGCCGGCCGAAGCCCGCGCCGGATCTCCTCCTGCACGCGCTCACAGCGCTCGAGGTGGAGGCCGCGCGCGCGTGGATGGTGGGCGACTCGCGGTTCGATCGCGACGCGGCGAGGGCCGCGGGCATCTACTTCATCGGGCTGGGCATCGACGGCGACCGGCGCATCGAAGCGCTGGCCGAGCTCGGCTCATGAGCGCCGCGCCCACAGCAGGATGCGCTTGAAGGTGAAGAAGTACGGCCGCTCGTCGGCGAGCCGGGAGAGCAGCCGCTCGCGGTAGCGCGTCAGGAAGTGCCCGAACCGCTCGGGGCCGAGCCGCCTCTCGTAGTCGGTGAGCAGCGAGCCCTTCACCCACTCGACGACGTCTTCGCGCGAGGGCAACACGTGCCCGTACACCTGGAGCCGCACGTGCTGCTCGGTGAAGCCGAGCCGGTGGAGCAATGACGCGTACTCCTCGACCGGCAGCATTCCCGACTGCGGTGTGGCGCCGGCGAGGACGTCTCGGAACGAAGGCTCGGAGGCCAGCTCGGCGGCGGTGAGGTGCGTGGCGTGCGTCTGGTTCGCGGGCATCTGCACCGCGAGCTGCCCCCGCTCGTCCAGCGCCTCGGCCAGGCGGGCGAACAGCGACGGATGATTTGGCAGCCAGTGCAGCGCTGCGTTGGAGAAGACCAGGTCGTAGGCGCGCCGCTCGGAGAAGTCGGCGATGTCGCCGTACCGGAACGACAGGCCGGATCCGCCGTGCGCGGCCGCCTTCGCCAGCATCGCCGGCGAGCTGTCGAGCCCGAGCGTTTCCCTCGCGCCCAGCCGGCGGTGCATCTCGGCGGTGAGCGCGCCGGTGCCGCAGCCCAGGTCCACCACCCGCATTCGCGGGGAGGGTTTCACCAGCGCGAGCAGGTCGAAGAAGGGCTGCGCCCGCTCGGCCTGGAAGCGCTCGTACTGCTCGGGTTTCCACGCGTCCGCCATGGCGTCCACTCGTTGACGGCACCTTATGCCTGCGTCGACCGACTCGTCAGGCCGAATCAGCGAGGCCGTTGAAATCGGCCCCGAAGTCGGCCATGGAGTCGCCGAGAGGACACCCATGCAGAAGACGCGCGTCGAGAAGGACACGTTCGGCCCCATCGAGGTTCCCGCGGACAAGCTCTGGGGAGCGCAGACCCAGCGCTCGCTCCACCACTTCCACATCTCCACCGAGAAGATGCCGCATGCGCTCATCAAGGCGCTGGTGCTGGTGAAGAAGGCCGCGGCCATCGTCAACATGGAGCTGGGCACGCTCGGCAAGGAGAAGGGCGAGGCCATCGTCCGCGCCGCCGACGAGGCCCTCGAGGGCAAACACGACGGCGAGTTCCCCCTCTCGGTCTGGCAGACCGGCAGCGGCACCCAGACGAACATGAACGTCAACGAGGTGCTCGCCAACCGCGCCTCCGAGCTGCTCGGGGGACAGCGCGGCGAGGGTCGCAAGGTGCACCCCAACGACGACGTCAACAAGTCGCAGAGCTCGAACGACGTCTTCCCCACCGCGATGAGCATCGCCGCGGCCGAGGCGGTGAGCCGGTCGGTCATTCCCTCGGTGAAGGCGCTCAGGGAAGCCCTGTGGCAGAAGAGCCAGGCCTTCAAGGACGTGGTGAAGATCGGCCGCACCCACCTGCAGGACGCCACGCCCGTCACTTTGGGCCAGGAGTTCTCCGGCTACGTGAGCCAGCTCGACCACTCCATCGCCCACCTCGAGCGCACGCTGCCGCACCTCCACGAGCTGGCTCTGGGCGGCACCGCGGTGGGCACGGGGCTGAACGCTCCCAAGGGCTACGCCGAGCGGGTGGCGAAGGAAATCGCCAGGCTCACCGGCCTTCCGTTCATCACCGCGCCCAACAAGTTCGAGGCGCTGGCCGCCAACGACGCCATCGTCCAGGCCCACGGCGCGCTCAAGGGCCTTGCCTGCGCGCTGTTCAAGATCGCCAACGACATCCGCTGGCTGGCCTCGGGCCCCCGCTCGGGGCTGGGGGAAATCACCATTCCCGAGAACGAGCCGGGCAGCTCCATCATGCCGGGCAAGGTGAACCCCACCCAGGCCGAAGCGATGACCATGCTCTGCGCCCAGGTGATGGGCAACGACGTCGCCATCTCGGTGGGCGGGGCCAGCGGCAACTTCGAGCTCAACGTCTTCAAGCCGCTGCTCATCCACAACTTCTTGCAGTCGTGCCGGCTGCTCGCCGACGGGTGCCGGTCGTTCCGCGAGCACTGCGTGGTGGGCATCGAGCCCAACCTGCCCCGCATCCGGGAGAACCTCGAACGCTCGCTGATGCTGGTCACCGCGCTCAACCCGCACATCGGCTACGACAACGCGGCGAAGATCGCCAAGAAGGCCCACAAGGAGGGCAAGACGCTCAAGGAGGCCGCCCTCGAGCTGGGGCTGGTCACCGCCGAGCAGTTCGACCAGTGGGTGCGGCCCGAGAAGATGATCGGCTGATCAGCGGCGCTCCTGAACCTTCACCGCCACGTCGAGGAACGTCGTCGGCTCGCCGCGGATCAGCGCGCGGATGCAGCGGAAGACGCAGACCGTTCCGAACTCGCGCCAGATGAGGCCGAGGTGAACGACGACGTCCTTGGTGGTGATGACTCCGCGCATCGCCGTTCACTCCGGTCGCTCAGCCCTTCAACGAACGACCTGGACGAAAGGTGCCCGGTGCAAAGTCACGGCCGGTACCGCGCGCAGGTGTCGTGAAGCCGCCCATGGCTGAAAATCCGCGCGCTTTTGCTCCCGGCTGGACTTTTTTTCAAGGGGGTTCTTTTGAATCCCCAACGGTCGCCGCCTCTCGCACCTGAAAGAAATGCCGTGCTCTTCTGGGCCTACGCGCCGCGTTACAGGGCTTGATACTGTGGGCGAGGTGGACCTCTACGCCGAGCTGGCGCGCCTTTCGAGCGAGGGCCGGGCCTTCGTCCTGGCGACGGTCATCTCCTCCGCCGGCTCGACGCCGCAGAAGCCGGGCTCGAAGATGATTGTCCTCGGCGACGGCTCGCTTCTGGGCACCATCGGGGGCGGCGCCGTCGAGCAGCAGGTCATCGACGCCGCGCGGGCGCTCTTCGCCTCGCCCGAGAGCTCGCGGCTCCTCGAGACGCACCTCACGCACGATCTGGGCATGTGCTGCGGCGGGCGCATGACCGTCTTCCTCGAGAAGCACGACGCGGCCTCGAGGCTGTGGGTCTTCGGAGCGGGCCACGTCGCCCGCGAGCTGGCACACCTGGCCCACCACGTCGGCTTTTGGGTCACCGTCGTCGACGAGCGACCCACGTGGGCCTCGCGCGAGCGCTTCCCCGAGGTGGAGCTCGTCGTCCGCCACCCCGCGGAGGTCGCGAAGGAGCTTCCCGGCGGGCCCGACTGCTACTTCTGCATCACCACGCACGACCACCCGTTGGATCAGGCCTGCGTCGAAGCGCTGCTCCGCAAGCCCTCGGCGTACCTCGGCGTCATCGGCAGCCGGCGCAAGGCCGAGCGCTTCAAGATGCGGCTGGCCGCCGCCGGCTTCACCGAAACCGAGCTCGAGAAGATGAAGAGCCCGATGGGCGTGCCCATCTCGGCGCTGACGCCGCAGGAGATCGCCGTCTCCATCGTGGCCGAGCTCGTCTCGGTGCGGAGGGCCGGGCGAAAGGGGCCGGCCTGAAGCTCGTCTTCCCGCCGCGCTCCGGTGTACTCTGCGCGATTCGTGCGACGGCTGCCTATAGCCCTGATGCTGGCCTTTCTGGCCTGCGGTCCTCCCCCGGCTGGGCCACCGGACGCCTCCGTCGAGGAGGACGGCGGCGAGCCTTCTGACGCGTCCGTTCCCGACGCGGGGCGCGATGCGGGTACGGCCGACGCAGGCTTTCAGCGCGTGCCCGTCGAGGAATGGTGCCAGAGCTGGGCCTGGGCCGAATGCAGCCGCGACGTGAGGTGCGGCCGGCTGGAGAACAAGCGCTTCGACGAGTGCACCGCGCGGCGGCTCGAGAAGTGCGACCAGGCTGCGTACATTCGCTCGGTGAACGGCGGCAGCCTGCAGTACTTCCCGGAGCAGGGCGCCAAGTGCCTCAACGGCTACGCCGAGGGCAGCTGCTTCCATCTGCCCGCGGATTGCGACGGGCTGTTCCAGGGCCTGGTCGGGCCGGACGGCGGCTGCCTCCTCCCGCAGGACTGCGACAGCCAGGGCTTCTGCTTCACGTACTCCAACACCTGCCCCTACCGCTGCATCGGGTACGTGGGCATGGGCGAGACCTGCGACGGATGGACGCGGCGGTGCAACCCGAGCCAGGCCACCTGCCAGATGGACGGCGGCGTGCGCGTATGCGCTCCGCCCCGGGGCGTGGGCGAGAGCTGCCCCGATTACACCGAGTGCCGGAGCGACCTGGCCTGCTACCTCGGCGTCTGCGTGCGGCGCGAGGCGAAGGTGGGCGAGGCCTGCAACGAGCTCGGCATCTATCCTCAGTGCGGCCCCGACGCGTTCTGCCGTCTCGGGCCCAAGCTGCCCGACGGCGGCCAGCCCGGCACCTGCCAGAAGCGGGTCGGCCTGGGCGGCGTCTGCGCCGGCTACGGAAGCTGCCTGCCCAACCTGCGCTGCTCCAACCTCTACCAGACCGGCACCTGCATCGCGCTCGGCAGTGAGGGCGAGACGTGCAACGGCTACGGCGACTGCAAGGACGAGCTGTACTGCCGGCCCAGCACGTCGACCTGCCGGCCGCTGCCCCGCGACGGCGGAGACTGCACCCACCTCGGCAGCTCGTACGCGTGTGCGGTCGGCTACTACTGCGACTTCACGGCCAACCCGTACTCGTGCGCCGCCCGTCGACCGGCGGGGGCCTCGTGCAACTATGATGGCGTCTGCCAGTCTGGCCGGTGCGAATACGGAGCTCTCGCCGACGGAGGCTTCGGCAACCGGTGCGTGGTTGCGTGCTCGCAGCGGCCCGACGGAGGATAGGGCGAGTCGGCCGGATCTCGACGGAACGGATGGCGAGAATTCACCGCGCGCTCTGCCCGGCCGCCCTGCTCCTCTGGGCGTGCCCGAAGATGCCGGAGGTGCTCCGGCCCGACGCGGCGGCCGACGCGGGGCTCGACGCAGGCGTTCGGCCCGACGGCGGAATGGACGGAGGAGCCGGGCCCGACGGCGGCCTGCCCCTCTCGAGCGCGTGCTTCACCCTCAACGAGCGGCGGTGCGCGTACCTGCTCAAGTGCGGCCTCATCGACGCGTCCGAGACGGCGATGCGCGACTGCATGGCCTACTTCACCGCCACCTGGTGCGGGCCGACCCGGTGGCCGCCGCGGGTGCTGGCCGGAACGCTGCGCTACGACGCGCTCGCCGCCGAATCGTGCGCCAGGTCTTTCGACGAGCGCGCCTGCGCCGACTGGCAGACCGACCCCGAGGCCTGCCAACGCATGCTGGCGCCCAACTCGTTCCTCAACCAGCGCTGCTACGGCGGCTACCTCGAGTGCCGGCAGAACCTGACGTGCCGCGGCTCGACGTGCGAGACGCGGCGGTGCCAGCCTCCGGGCGCTGTGGGGGAAAGCTGCGACGAGGGCTCCGACTGCCGGGCCGACCTCGGCCTGTATTGCCGGCTCAGCGCCACCGGCACGGGCGTGGGCAGCTGCGCCGAGTACGGCCAATTCCTCTCGAGCTGCGGAGCGGACGCACCCTGCGCCGAGTCGCTGTTCTGCAACAACCGGCTCCAGTGCGAGACGCGCCGGCAGGTGGGCCAGGACTGCGTCGCGGGAAGCTGCGTCGCCGACGCGTACTGTCAGCTTTCCGCCGACGGCGGCACCTGCGTGCAGCGGGCCGAGGCCGGCCAGGCCTGCTCCGACGACGTGCAGTGCAGCGCCGGCCTCATCTGCCGGACGCCGGGCGGTACCTGCGAGCTGCTCGGGCCCATTCCCGCGGGTCAGCCCTGCTCGCTCCGGCAGATCTGCGCGGCCGGCAACACCTGCGTGGGCGCCACCGCCAACCAGCTCGGGAGATGCGACATGCCGCTCGCGTCGGGCCAGAGCTGCGTGAGCAGCGTCGACTGCCAGAGCCACCTCGCCTGCAACCCGTCGGACGGCGGGTCCGTCTGCGGGCCGCGGCGCCCGGCGGGCTCGAGCTGCGGCCTCGACCGCGACTGCATGGCCTTCGCCCGGTGCGTGGCCGGCACCTGCACCGAGCTGCCCGTGCCCGGGCCACAAGTCTCGTGCGTCGCGGGAGGGTGCCTGTGGGGGCGCTGCGAGCACCTCGCCGACGGCGGCACCCACTGCGCCGACTACGGAGGCCCGGGCCAGAGCTGCGTCTCGGACGCCGAGTGCGCGTCGAACCGGTGCCTCTCCGGCCGGTGCGTCGCGCCCTGCAACCCCTGACCCCCAGAGGCCCATGCCACGCGTTCGCTGCATCCTGCCCGGTGTCTGTCTCGCTTCGATGGTCCTCGCCGGCTGTCCGTCGGAGCAGAAGCGGCCGGCGGCTCCGAGCAGCCCCACAGCCGCGCACGTCGTCGATGGCGGCGCCGCTGCTCCAGAGGCTCGCCCGCGCCCGGCCGAGCTGCCGCTGCGCGTGGCCATGTCCGGCAACTACCTTCCGCTCCATGGCGTGCGCGACGGGCAGTTCGTCGGGTTCGAGGCGGATCTCGCGCGAGCGCTGGGGGAGGCGCTGGGCCGCGAGGTGGTGTTCCTCGATCGCGCCGCGCTGGGCACCAGCACGCTGGAGGCGGTGGCGAGCGGCAAGGCCGACGTCGCGTTGAACGCCATCACGCCCACGCCCGAGCGCGAGAAGCTCGTGTCCTTCACCAGCCCCTACCTCGAGCTTCTCGTGGTGCCCGCCGCGCGCCAGGGTGAGCCCGATGCAGAGGTGGACCTCGCCGGCACGCGGGTCGCGCTCGTCGACGGCCCGTGGACGCGCGACGTCCGGCGCAGAATCGGCGAGCAGGCCGAGCTCGTGGTCGTGAAGTCGCCGAAGGCGGCGCTGGCGCTCCTCGACGAGAAGAAGGTGGACTTCGTGGCCGGCGAGGACGTGGGCCTGCTCGAAGCGTCCGGAGACGGAGGGCTGGTGCTCCTCCGGCCGATTCTCGGCACATCGCCGATCGCGCTCGCCGCGCCGAAGGGGAAGGCGCAGCCGTACGAAGACGCGCTCGAGCGGCTGGCCAACGTGCGGGCCGAGCTCGAGAAGAAGTGGGGGCTGGCGCGGGCGGAGAACCCAGCCTCGCCCCGGGTCCTCCTCGGTGTCTGCGAGAACGGAGCCGTGCGGCTCGTCGGCGCGTACGAGCCCTCGTCGGGGCTGGTGGCGTTGGGCGTGGAGGACCTTCAGGGAGACCGCCTGCCGACCGAGGAGGAGCAGGCGGAGGCCGATGACGCCCGTTGGTATGTGGTGCACGCGGAGCGGGTGAGGCCGCTCGGTGGGAGCCGGTGTCCCGACAAGGCAATGGCCATCAGCCGCCGCGCGACGTTCGAGCCTCCGCCGGGGTGGGACGGCCCGCCGCAGCCCTGGGCCAAGGTTGCATCGGATCCGCCGCGCTATTTCAGCGCCCGCTGGATGGAGTGGATCGAGCAGTGCAGCCACACCGACACCGAGGGGACCTACGAGTGCGGCGAGAAGGGCTACGAGCTCACGGTGCACGGCCCGCAGGGGACGAGGACCGCGACCATCGTGGTGGAGAAGCTCGGCGACTGACCGGACGCCGAGGTTTCATCCGCCATCGCGCGGCGGAAGGCGCGAGAACGGCTCGTCCAGCACCGGGTACTTCGACGCGTCGGGCAGGTCGTAGTGCCACCACTCCATGCGGTTCTTCACGAAGCCGGCAGACTCCATGGCCTCGCGGAGCGTCTCCCGGTTGCGGCGCGCCTTTTCGCTTCCGCCCGAGTAGCCGTGGTGCGAGGCCGGGCCGAAGAAGTCGAAGGGCGTGGGCATCTCGACGTCCTTGCCATCGAGCGTCACCAGCGTCAGGTCGACCGCGGCCCCGCGGTTGTGGTTCGAGCCCTTGCGCGGATCCGCCACGTACCCGGGCTTGGGGAGGATCTTCCACATCTCCCATTGCACCGAGCGCGGGCGGTAGCAGTCGTAGACCTTCAGGCGGAAGCCTCTGGCCCGGAGCGACTCCGCCGCCTTCGCCAGCCGCTCGGCCGCGGACTTTCGGAGCAGACACCGCGCCTCGTCGGGGTACACCTTGCGCTCGAGGAAGTTGTCGGCGGTGGCGTAGCGCAATTCCACGACGAGGTCGGGCACCACCGAGGTGGCGTCGATGAGCGGCTCGGGAGCGGCGAGCAGCAGCGCGGCCCAAAGCGGCGTCATGGCGACTCGGCGTAGAGGGTCGGATCCGGCACGCCGGCCTGCTCGAATCCGCGGCGGCGGAGCCGGCAGCTGTCGCACCGGCCGCACGCGCGTCCGTCGGGGGTCGGGTCGTAGCACGAGTGCGTCAGCCGGTAGTCGACGCCGAGCCGCACCCCTTCGCGGATGATGTCGGCCTTCGTCAGCCCCGAGAGCGGAGCGTGGATGCGGAAGCGCGCTCCTTCGACGCCGGCCTTGGTGGCCAGATTCGCCAGCGCCTCGAACGCGCGGATGAACTCGGGCCGGCAGTCGGGGTAGCCGGAGTAGTCGACCGCGTTGACGCCGATGAAGATGTCGGTGGCGCCCACCACCTCGGCGAGGCCCAGCGCCAGCGCGAGCAAGAGCGTGTTGCGCGCGGGCACGTAGGTGACGGGAATGCCCGAGGCCATCTCGCCATCGGCTCGGTCCCTGGGCACGGCGATGTCGTCGGTCAGCGCCGAGCCGCCGATGGCGCGCAGGTCGACGTCCACCACGCGGAAGTCCTTCACCCCCATCGCGGCAGCCACGGCCCGGGCGCGCTCGAGCTCGACGGCGTGCCGCTGGCCGTACCGCACCGACAGGCAAGTCGGCTCGAAACCGGCCGCCTTCGCCATCGCCAGGCAGGTCGTCGAGTCGAGGCCGCCCGAGAGCAGCACCACCGCCTTCTTCATCGCCGGTCTCCCCTCACCCGGTACGTCAGCCTGCAGCTGTTGCACACGGGCGAGCAGTTGGCCTCCGCCTCGGGAAGCACCGTGTCCAGAAGGAGCCCGCAGGCCCGCACCGCGTCGAAGCCGCGCTCGGTGCTCGCCGGCCTCTTGACGCCGCCACCCGACGGCACGCCGCCATCGAGCGCGTCGGGAGGGCAGTCTCCCTCGAGCGCCTCGTCCTGCGACTTCGAGAGCAGCGCCACCACCAGCGCTTCGTGCAGGCTGGTGCGGTCGCCGCAGCCGCATTCCGGGAAGCGACGGGGGGCCGCTCGCTCGGTGCGTACCACCTGGCCGTCGAACTCGGCCGGGGTCTCGACGCCGTTGAGGGTGAAGAACGCCTCGCCCCCGTCGCGGAAGCGCGAGAAGGTGCCCGTGAAGTCGAAGCGGTCGCGGGCCACGTCGGCCAGCTCGCAGTCGATGGCCAGCGGCTCGGCGGTGAAGGCGAACGTGCCCATCACCTCGTCGCCGCGGAACGCCGGCTCGTCGAGGCACGCGCACAAAATCAGGAAGGGGACGGCCCTGCCCACGAGCGAAGAATAGAGGAGGACCGCGCGGGGCGCTCGATTGGGCACGGGTGCTCGCAGACCGGCCGGCCTTCACCCGCCGGAGATCATCTCCAGCGCGACGCGGGCCACCCTGGCGAACGCTTCGCTGCTCGAGAGCACCTCGCGCACGCTCGCCGAATCCGGAGCACGCCCTCTCACCCGCTCGTCCAGCGCGAACAACACCCTCGATGCGGCCAGCGACGACGGGAGCGCCCGGAATGCATCGGCGGCGGCGTCGGCAAACCCTTCGACCGCACCGGGGCGCGAAAGGTGCTGCCCGCGATCTCCCAGCGCAAGCGCCAGCGCGCACAGGTACGTCACCTCGGGCGGACCGAACACCCCCAGCGCGCCCGCTCCGATGACGAGCTGATCCGCCGAGGTCAGGTACGCCTCGGCCCCGCCGGCCGGATCCAACATCGGCGTGACGCCCGGCGCTCCGAGGGCCGCCAGCGCATCGGACAGCACCTGGTACAGCCGCGGCATCGTCCGGGTCTCCACCGGCACGAGGTCGTTCGGCGGGCGGCTCGAGCGCGCAACCTCGCCCCGCCGCACGGGCATCGGCCTGGGCAACGGCGAGGCCGCGAGCGAGGCGGTCAGGGCTGCGCCGAACCCGTCCGCGAGCTGCGATTCGGCCTTGCGCTGGAGCAGGGCCAGCGCCTCGGCGAAGAGCGTCCACGCGTCGGCGTCACCCACGTTGCTCCAAAGCAGCTCGGGCCACAGCCGAACGGCCAGCGCCGCGCCGTCCACGTTCGGCGACAGCCGCTCGGCCAGAAGCCGCCGCACCTGCGCCGACAGCCCACCGGAGTCGAGCAACCGCTCGACGACGCGCACCGTCGAGGGCCAGAGGCCCGCTTCGGCATAGCCCCAGGCGACGCGCTCGAGCTCGTCGGCGGACGACGCCAGACGCTCCCGGAGCTCCAGCGACTGTCCCACCCTGCCCAGCTCGGCGGCCAGTCTCGCCCGCCGCTCGAGCCGCTCGCGCGTCTCGGGTAGCTGCGACAACAGCTCGAGGGCGTCGGCGCGTCGACCGAGCCGCTCGTACGCGTCGGCCAACGGCTCGCGGTACGCGGCGACGGCGGCATCACCGGCGAGCCGCGAGAGGCGCTCCACCATGGCGGCGAAGCGATCCGGTTCCTCGTCCGGGCGGTACAGCTTGATGAGCTGCTGCACCGCGATGGCGTTCTCCAGATCCTCCGTGAGCGCCAGCTCGAACGCCTCGCGCGCGCGCGAAGGCTGCGACAGCGGCCCGACGTACAGCTCGCCCAGCTCGGCGTGGAGCGCGCTCCGGGCGCGCGGGTCGTCCTCCGCTTGAACGAGCTGCTCGAGCGCCTCCGCCGCCTCTTCCAGCCGGCCGTCCGCCCGCCTCAGCTCGAACAGCTCTCGCCACAAGGCCGTCGCCCGCGCGGGCAGGACGTCGGCGGCCACCTGGTACAGCCGCTCGCGCGATTCCTTCGGAGCGTCGGACGCCACCTCGAGGAGCAACTCGAGCGCGGCCCGCCGATCCGGCAGATCGACGAACAGCACCGCGTCGATGGCCTTGGCGAGCTGCCCCCACTTGACCAGCCTCGCCAGCGCGGCGCGACGCATCTCGAGCGAGGGGGCCTCGAGGAACAGCTCCTCGAATAGCGACCAGGCGTGCTCGAGCGCCCCGCTCTGCTCGCACTGCTCGGCCAGCCGGAACAGGCCCTGGACGTCGCGGCCCTCGCGCAGCTCGGCGGCGAGCCTGAACGCGTGTGGGCCGGCGCCGTCCTCGAGCGCCAGGGCCCAGAGCGCCTCCCGGGCACGTTCCGCATCGTGCGCCGCCTCCGCCAGGGCCAGCGCCTGCTCGTACTGGCCCGCCGCCATCGCCGGAGCGAACCCGTACGACGCAGCCCGATCGGACGCTCCGAGCCGCGCGAAGCGCTCGGCGACAGCTGCCGGCTCGAGCACACCCGGGTGCTCCGACACGATGCGGTCGAGCAAATCGCGCGCCTCGGCCGGCTCGCCGGCCGCCTCCCATTCGTCGACCGCCTCGACGAGCAGCGGGCCGCCCGATGCGCTGGGCGACAGCGCCGCCGCCTGCACCAGAGCGGCCGCGGCCTTCTCGTGCTGCCCCAGCCGTTTCGACGCCCGCGCCAGAAGCAGCAGCGCATCCACCGAAGGCCGGACCGCCAGCGCCGCCCGGGCCAACGTCGACGCCTCGTCGAGCGCGCCGACCGAGGTCGCCGCCTTCGCCGCGCGCACGAGCAGCTCCGCACGCGCCTCGCCCGAGGCCAGCTCCGCCCGCGAGGCGAGGACCTTCGCCAGGGTGGCCTCGTCGCCGGAACGCACGCAGATGGCCTCGAGCGCCTCCAGCGCCGCGGCGTAGCCCGCGCCCGCGCTGCCACGCGCCACCACGCGCTCGAGCTGCTCGCGCGAGCGGTCCGTCTGGCCGGCGGCGGACAGGAGCTCCGCCAGCTCGAGCCGGAGCAGCGACGCCTCGTCCTCGTCGGACGTGCCGGCGGCAACCTTCTCGAGCGCCTCCGCCAGCGCGCGCTCGTCGCCCGACTCGCGCAGCTCGTCGAGCAGCGCCCTCAGGGCCACCACGTTGTCCGGGTCGATGCGCCCGGCCCGCTTCTTGAGCTCTTTGGCCCTGCCCTCGTCGTGCAGCTTCTCTTCGGCGACCCGAGCGGCCTCCAGAAGCCGCTCGGCGGCGAGCGAGCCGCCCGACACCTCGGCGCTCTTCTCGAGCAGATCCACCAGCTCGACGAAGCGGCCGGCGCGGCGAAGCCCCTCGACGGCGCGATCGACCACGTCGGGGTCCGCGAGCCGCAGCTTCGAGAGCGGCAGCAGCGCATCGAGCGCCTCGACCGGATCGTCGAACAGCTCGGCGGCGCGGCGGTAGAGCGCCTCGGCCTCGTCGGCCCGCGCCTTGCGGGCCAGCTCCACCGACGTCCGGTACAGCCCGCGCACGTCGTGGGTGCGCGCGTGGACCTCGGAGAGCAGCGACAGCGCCTCGCGGCCGCGCTCGCCTTCCGGATCGAGCCGCACCACCGCCTCGAAGCACTCGGCCGCGTCCTTGTAGGCGCCGGCGTTCAGCGAGGCGTGCCCGACCCGGAGCTGCGTCTTGATGGCGAGCGGCGCGGGCAGCCGATCTTTCGCGAGCTGCAGGAGCTTCCGGTCGTACGGCTGCGCCGCGCTCGGACCACCGGCCTGCGCGGCCAGCTCGGCCCGGAGCTCGAGCGCACGGAGGTCGTCGGGCGCGGTGCGGAGCAGATCGTCGAGCGCCTCGGCCGCGAGCAGCGTCTCTCCCGCGGAGAGGAGCAGATCCGCCCGCTCGCGCAAGAGCCTCGTCGCCTCGTCCGGCAGCCCGCGGGCCCGCGCATGCAGAAGCGCCGAGAGCTTGCGCACGTCGCCCTCTGCCTGGCGGCGCACGGCGGTGAACGCGGCGTCGTTGGACGGATCCGCCTCGAAGGCCTGGGCCTCGCACAGGGCGGCCTGCTCGGCGGCTCCCGAACGCCTGAGCGCCGCCGCCGCCTCGAGATAGCTGTGCGCCGCCTCCGAGCCGGTCTGTCGCTCGGCGCGGCGGAGCATCAGCGCGGCGAGCTGCTGATGGTCGCCGGCCAGCTTCAAATACGCGCGGTGGCGCTCGAACGCCGGATGGAACGGATCCGCTTCGAGCAACAGCCCATCGAGCTCGGCGGCGTCCGAGGTGCGGCCGATCTCGTGCAGCATCTCGGCGGCCTCGGCGGTGAGCGCGGCGTCGTCGGGAGCGGCGGCGCGCGCGGCGAGCAGCGCGGCGGCGGCGGCGTGGGGGTTCTGCGCCCGGTCCTTGTAGGTGCGCGCGGCCTGGAGCAGCAACGCAGCCCTCCGCTCGGGCGGGGCCCTGAGGGCGGCTTCTTCGTACAGAGCGGCGACGTCGTGTGCGCGGCCCTGCTGCTCGAGGAGCGAGACGAGCAGCGAGCGCGCCTCCTGGCGCGAGGGATCGAGCCTCAGCGCCTCCCGCAGCGCCGCCTCGGCCTGATCCGGCGCCACGGCGCGGGAGAGGTCCGCCTCGTGCCCGCCGACGTGCAGCGTGGCGAGCTCGACGAACCACTTCGCCCGCTCCGCAGTGTCCGCAGTCAGGTCGATGACGCGCTCGAGCCAGTCGATCTCCGCATCGCGGTCGCCGCGGCGCCGGGCCAGCGCCATGCCGGCCTGGGCCGTGGCCAGCTCGGGGTGCAGCTCGTACGCGCGGCGCAGCGCCACCTCGGCGCCGTCGAGATCGAGCCGCACGTCGCGCAGCATCTCGGCCCGGCGGCGCTCGTACGTCGCGGCCAGCTCGGGCTGCTCCTGCTCCTGGCAGAGCTCGACGGCGCGCTCGAGGGTGACGAGCGCCTCGTCGATGCGGCCGGAGGCCTCGGCCAGGCGAGCGGCCTCGGCGTACACCTCGAGCGCTCCCTCGAGATTGCCGCGCTCGAGCTCGGCGGTGGCAATCGCGTTCAGCGCCTCGCCCAGCTCCTGCGTGCGCCCGGCGTCGCGGTACAGGTTCGCCAGACGCCGGTGGAGCGGGAGCGGCTCCGACGCCATCTCCGCGGCGCGCTCGAAGAGCTGCGCGGCCAGATCCACATCGGCCAGCTCGGAGACGGCCCGCTCGCCGAGGTCGGCCAGAAGCTGCGCGGTGCGCTCGCTGGCCGAGAGCTGCCGGGCGTGCGCGGCAAGAAGCTCGAGCGCCTCGCGCGGCCTGTCGGCGTGAAGCAGCGTGGCCAACCGCTCGACCGCGGCGGTGCACAGCGGCCGCTCGCGAGCCACCTTGCGCAGCGCGCTCTCGGCCAGGGCGCGATTGCCCTGCTGCTCTGCCAGATCCGCCAGCCGCAGGTAGACGGCCTCGGCCACGTCCGGAGCGTCGTCGAACGACACCTCCTGTGCGAGCTGCCGCTGGACCGGAAGCGCCTCGCCCACCGCGCCGTGCAGGTAGAGCAATTCGGCGAGCTCGACGAGCGCCTCACCCGTCGCGGGGACGAGCGCGTGCGCCTTGCGCGACAGCTTGAGCGCCAGCTCGCCGTCTCCGTGCATGCGGGCCAGGTGGGCGCCCTCGCGCAACAGCGACGCGGCCTTTTCCGGGCCGAGCGCACCGGCTGCCTCCTCGAGGAGCCGCGCCGCTTCGCGCAGCTCGCCCTTCTCCGACAGAAGGTGCGCGAGCGCTCGGCGGGCGGTGACATTCGACTTGTCGAGCTGCGCCGCGCGCCGGAACGCGGCCTCGGCCTGCACCTTCTGCGAGAGCTTCTCGAGGTAGAGGAAGCCGAGCTCCTGGTAGACGAACGCGGCCTTCTCCTTCGGCAGCGCGGCGGCCTCTCCCGTGAGCACCTCGGCCAGCGCGGCCCAGTCCGATTGGCGCTCGAGCACGCGCTTGAGACCGGCCGTGGCCTGCGGGTTGCGCGGAGCGAGCTTCAGCGCCTCCTCGTAGCTCTCTCCCGCGGCCTCGAGCTCGCCCAACCCCTCGAGCAGCCCCGCGCGGCGGATCAGCGCCTCGGCGCGGCGCTTCGCCGGACCCTGCCGGGCGGCCTTCTCCAGCGCGTCGGCGGCCAGATGCGCGTCGGACCGGGCCTGAGCGGCGTCGGCGACCCCGAACCAGGCCTCGCACGAATCCTGCGCCGACAGGGGCAGCGCGGCGGCCAGCTCGAAGCCCTCGCGCGCGCGATCGACGTCGTTCGCCGCCAGGCGGCGCCGGGCCAGCTCGAGAATGCGCGGCGCGGCCTCCTTGGCCTCGGACGGCTCTCTCTCCGCGGCGGCGGCCCACGCGGAGAGCTCGCCCACCTCGTCGCCGGCGGCGGCGCACGTCTCGGCCAGCGCGCGGAGCAGCGGACCGGGCCGGCTCGAGACGTTCGCCGCCTCGCGCAGGTCCGCCTTCGCCTCGTCGAGCCGCCCCTGCTCGCGCAACAGCCCGGCGCGCGTCGCCAGAAGCCCGGCGCGCTCGTCGCCCCGGGTCGACTCCACAAGCACCGAGAGCAGCTCGAGCCGTTCCGAGCGCTGTGAGGCGTCGGCGCCCTCCGACGGGAGCAGCGTCAACAGCCTTTTCGCCGCCCACGCATCGGTCGGGTTGGCGGCGAGCATGCTGCGGAGCGCCGCGGCCGCCTCGGTGGACCGGGACAATTCGAGGCACAGCTCGGCGTACTCGCGGCGGGCGGAAATCTGCTCCTGTCCGGCGAGGCTCGGCCACAGCTCGCCGAGCAGATCGCACAGCGCTTCCTTCGCTCCGGCGCGGCGGTGGAGGGCGGCCAGCTGACGCTGCGCTTCGAGATCCGCGGGGCGCTTGGCGGTGTACAGCGCCAGGTGCTTGCGCGCGGCGTCGAAGAGCCCCGCGCCGAGCGCGGCCCATCCTGCCTTGCGCATGAGCTCGAGCCGATCGGCCTCGCTCGGAACGTCGGGGTCGTTCTCCAGGTGGAGCACCGCCTCCAGATCCGCCAGCGCCTCGCGCGGCTCCGACGCGGCGGCGAGCTCGGCCCTTCGAATGCGGGCGGGCGCGAACGACGGGTCCTTCTCCAGCGCCTGCTTGAGGAAGACGGCCTCGCGCGGCGTGCCCAGCGCGAGCTGCGCGGCCTTGAAGAGGGTGCGGGCAGCCTCGCGCGGGGCGTCCAAGAGCCCGGCGCGGCGCGCGTACAGCTTGGCGGCCTCGAGCTTCTCGCCCCGCTCGAGCTCGAGGTCTGCCATGGCCTCGAGGATCTGCGCCGCCTGCGGTCCGGACGGAGCGGCCTCGAGCGCGGCCGACAGCTTCAGAATCGCCCCGGCGCGGTCGTTCTGCTCGAGCAGCGCGCGGGCGCTCTTGAAGAAGAGCGGAGATGCCTCCGCCGGCCGCCCGGCCTGGAGCAGCGCCTGACCGCGCGCGGCCCAGAAGTCGGGATCGCGGCGGTCGAGCATCCCCCGCTCGTACAGCGGTCCGAGCCGCCGCACCAGCGGGTCGAGCACGCGATCCACGTCGCGCTGCGGCATCTCCATGATGCGCTCGAAGAGCGCGCGGACCCAGGCCGGCTCCTCCGGGCTGCCTGGCGCGGGGACGCCGCCCGGCGCGGCCGCGCGAAGCGGCGCCAGCTCCGGCACGCTCCCGAGGACGGCCGCCATCTCGCGGGCGGGGCGGAAGCCGTAGAGCATCCAGAACGGCGTGAGGGCGACCTG
>FWPU01003926.1_pt1 | contig 33161 bp, 21 predicted proteins | sample 2228361 | NCBI WGS metagenome assembly FWPU01 (sample SAMEA103939777, study PRJEB20133) | metagenome
AGTTACATTTTTTTTAAAACGCTAAGCCGTCAACGTTAGATGGACGCATGCATTCTGTTATCGTTCAGTCAGAACTGCGTAAAAATTATGTTAGCGCCTGCCTGGCCAGGAAGAGGCCGCCTGGTCGGAAATCCCTGTGGGCGACTGCCCGTTGAGCGGGTGCCCATCGTGGGCGCGACCGATGCGCAGATGTGGATAGACCGGGCGATGGCCTGCCGCGCGCAAAGCAAGCTGGACGGCCAGGGCACGCACCCGCTCATCTACGGCCCACCCTTCCAGGGTAATGCTATCGCGGCTGGCCACAATCTGGATCTGGGCCGTGGCGCCCCCTAGCAGGGGATGGGCCGCCAGGGCGTCCCGCACCCGCCATGCGGTGGCCAAATCGCTTGCGCCATACCCTACTCGGACCATGATGGCTACTCCTGTCTTGCTGAAACCTTCGTCTCTGGTGCTACTACTATGGCATAGTGGCGTCAGAAAGGCACTAATGAACTGTTTGTACATTGTTTGAAGTCCATTTGACTCGTCCTCACTTTGTCCTCTCTCTGCCCGATGGTCTATACTACCCCCTACTATCCCCACCCGAACGATTCGGGACCTACTGTCTGGCGGTAGAATCGAGGGTGGGACAGGGGGGAGGGCCGGGGCGATGGGCGGCGTCGGGGAAGAGAGGAGTGTGGGGAGACGGTGCGCGTTTTGTTGACGGGGATCGCTGGGTTCGCCGGTAGCCACCTGGCCGAATATCTGCTTCGGGATCCCCAGGCCACGGTGGACTTGCTGTCGCCGGGGGAGGATCTCGAGATCCACGGCGTTATCCACCGTCACGACCGGCGCATCCAACATCTGCGCAGTGCCTTGCACCTGCATCGGGGAGACCTGCGCAATGCCCTGTGGGTGAGCGAGCTCATTCAGCAGGTCCAGCCGGACCGGATCCTGCACCTGGCTGCCTGGAGCGATGTGGGGGGGAGCTGGGCCCAGCCGTGGACTACCTACGAGCTGAACATCCACTGCCAGCTCAACCTCCTGGAGGCAGTGCGGCGTTGGGCACCGGACTGTCGTACCCTCATCGTCACCTCCAATGAGGTCTACGGCCTGGTCCAGCCCGAGGATTTGCCCATTAACGAGGAAACGCCCTTCCGCCCCAACAGCCCCTACGGCGTCAGCAAAGTGGCCCAGGATATGATGGGTCTTCAGTACTGGAACAGCCACCGGATCCCCACCATCCGGGCCCGGAGTTTTAATCACATTGGCCCGGGCCAGTCGGATGACTTTGTGGCCAGTGCCTTCGCCCGTCAGATCGCCGAAATTGAAGCGGGCCTGCGGGAACCGGTGGTGGCGGTGGGAAACCTGGAGGCCCAGCGGGATTTTACCGACGTGCGGGATGTGGTCCGCGCCTACTGGCTGGTCATCAACCGGGGAGAACCTGGCCAGGTCTACAACATCGGGCGGGGGGAAGCCCGGCCTGTGCGCTGGCTGCTGGATACCCTGCTCCAGTTGACCGCTGCCCAGGTGTCGGTAACCCAGGATCCCACCCGCCTGCGCCCCAGCGATGTGCCCATCAGCGTCTGCGATAACCGGCGCCTGGTGGCAGCCACCGGCTGGCAACCCCGGGTCACCTTGCAGGATTCGTTGCGGGATCTGCTGGATAGCTGGCGAGAACAGCTACGCCGGGATCCCACGGGCAAGCCCGCGGGCAGACCCACCTCCATCTCAGCCCGGGAGGGTGAGGAATGACTCACCTGCTCTGGGGTTTGAAATCTGCGCTTTCTGCAGCGGATTCAGGAATGGTTCATAGGAGTAAATAAGAATGCGTACCGCATTGATTACCGGCGTCACCGGACAGGATGGCAGTTATCTGGCCGAGTTTTTGCTGGGAAAAGGATACCGGGTCATCGGTATGGTGCGCCGGACCAGCACCATTAACTTCGACCGCATCAAACACATCCAGGACCAGATCGAGATCGTCCAGGGCGACCTGCTGGACCAGATGAGCCTGATCGGGATCCTGCAGGAGTATCGGCCGGATGAAGTCTACAACCTGGCTGCCCAGAGCTTCGTGCCCACCAGCTTTACCCAGCCGGTGTTGACCGGCGAGTTCACGGCCCTGGGCGTCACCCGGATGCTGGAGGCCATCCGCATCGTAGATCCCACGATCCGCTTCTATCAGGCCAGCAGCAGTGAAATGTTTGGCAAGGTGGTGGAAGTGCCCCAGCGGGAGACCACACCCTTTCACCCCCGCAGCCCCTACGGCGTGGCCAAGGTCTACGGCCACTGGATCACGGTCAACTACCGGGAGAGCTACGGCATCTTCGGCTGCTCAGGCATCCTGTTCAACCACGAGAGCCCCCGCCGTGGCCTGGAATTCGTCACCCACAAGATCACCCACGGCGTGGCCCGCATCAAGCTGGGCCTGGCCGACGAGCTGCGCCTGGGCAATCTGGAGGCCCGACGAGACTGGGGCTATGCCGCCGACTATGTGCGGGGGATGTGGCTCATGTTGCAGCAGGACGAGCCAGATGACTACGTCCTGGCCACGGGCGAGACCCACAGTGTGCGAGAATTTGTGGAAGAGGCGTTCAGCTATGTGGACCTGGACTGGCGGGAGTACGTGGTGCAGGATCCCAAGTTCTATCGCCCGGCAGAGGTGGATCTCCTGGTGGGCGATGCCAGCAAGGCCGGTAAACGTCTGGGCTGGGAGCCCACGGTGGACTTCAAGCAACTGGTACGTCTCATGGTGGATGCCGACCTGGCCGCGTTGCAGAAGGCCAACGGCTACCCACCCCAGCAGCAGGAGATCCAGAAGCAGCCGGACACTCGATAGGGACACGCTTGCCCGTCTGCGTCAGGACGGCTGCTCTGGCTCGTTCAACGGGTCGGCCGGCGGCCGGGCATGGGCGCCGGTTTGAATCTGAAGGGTCAGACCCAGGGCCACCATCCACCACCAGAGGAAATTGGTTTTGGCGCCCATGGCCACCGCATCCAACTGGCTGTACAGAGTCTGGGCCAGCAGACAGCCCAACAGCCCCAGCGCCCACACCCGCTGTTCCGCCGTCTCCTGACCTGCCCGGCGCCACACGGCCACCAGCCCGGTCACCAGGAGTAAATAGATGGCCAGCAGGGCGATCAGCCCTGGAAGGCCGAAGTCCAGGCCGGTCTGGATAAAAAAGTTGTGGGCATGTCCCAGGTCATAGGTGGGGGAGATACCCTGCATGGGGTAGAGCAGAAAAACCACTTCCCGGAAGGTGCCCAGCCCCATGCCAGTGAAGGCAAAGTCGTGGATGCCCATGATGGCGGCGCTCCAGACCGTTTGCCGGAAGCCCAGGCTGCTGGTCCCGCCCAGGGCCTCCACGGGGGGCGCATCGCTGATGAGGTCCACCAGGCTGGCGGGCAGGAAAGGGAAGGCCAGCACCAGGGTTATCAGCCCCCCGGCCAGCGCCCAGCGCCCCCACCGCCAGGGTAAAAGCGCCATGGTCAATACCCCCACCGTCAGTCCCAACAGGCCAGAGCGGGACTGGGTGAGCACCAACACCGCCAGCACAATCCCCGTACAGAGGAGAAAAAGCGCCCGCAGCGCCCTGTGACTCCAGGAGCGTTGCCCCAGGTTACCCGGGGCGCCCCGCACCTGGGCGACGCTGAGGGCCAGCATCAGCGGCAGGGCGTGGAGCAGCGTGCCGGCCACCTGGTTGGGGTGGAACCCGCTCTCCGCCCCCTGGAAGACGCCCACCAGCGGCCCCGGAATGCGACTCAACACGGGCTGGAGCAAGGTAAATTTGTAGAGCCAGTTCATGCCCAGGGGTGCCGCCACGGCGATCCCGGTGGCGGCCAGGAAGAAACTCGCGGCGACTGTCCGATAGAGCCGATTGCCACGGCTGCCATGGACCACCACCGCGGCGAAAAGGCAAAAGTTCCAGAGCAAGATGTAGGCTCGGGGAATGGAATATTCGGCCCGAAGGGGTTCGGGCGCGGCCCACAGGGAGACCGGCAACATAAGGCCCAATAAAAAAAAGAGCGGCCAGTCGGCCGGCGTGGAGCGGTACCACATGCCCAGCCGCCAGCGTCGCCAGAGCCACCCCAGGGCCAGGAGGGCCAGGCTCAGGGGAACGGTCCCCGGCGGAAAGCGGGCCGGAAAGTAGAGGGGAGGCATTGCCAGCCCCAGCAACAACAGGTCGACGATGAGAGGAATGTCCCACCAGGAGCGCAAATACCTCATGGCCGCATGGTAGCACAGGCCCCATGGGGCTGCAAAACCGGCCACCTCCCATCAACGTTCCAGCAGGGAGAAGGGGTCTACCTTTTGGCGCAGGATGGTGCGCAGCATTTTCCGCAGCCATGCCTTCCAGAAGATGGGCTGCAACGAGTTCCACGCGGCCATCAACCGGCCGTCTTCATCCATGGAAGAGGGGTGGCTGCCGGACGTTCCCGGGCCGCTGTTGTTGCGGCTGAAGCGGTAGCGCACGTAGGAATGGATGATGGTATGGATGGGCTCCCGGGCCACCGGCAGGGCCCGTTCCAGCTGGCGCTCCTGCTCGTAAGGGGTTTGGGTAGGGGGGAGAGACAGGCCCAGCCGCGCCGCCCATTGCTGGAGCCGTCCAAAGAAGATGGGCGGCAAGTCTGGGTCAAAGCGGTTGGGGCCGGACAGTCGGGTCCGCCAGATCAGCCAGGCGCCTGCGCTCAGGACGCCCAGGAGTACCAGCGCGCCCAGCCATCGGCTCTGCCCCACCAGCACTTCCGTGCCGCCCTCCATGGCAAATTCCTCGTTGAGCAGGCTCTCCGCCCCCATATCCAGGCCGGGCGCAAAGGGATCCTCCTCCATGTAGGGGTCCAGGTTGGTGTCCAGGGGCGTGCTGGCCATGTCCGCCAGGATGGGGTCATTGCCCACGGGGCGATTCAGGGTGCTTTCCCCGGCCGTGGGCTCAAACTCGATCCAGCCCAGGCCCGGGAAGTAGACTTCGACCCAGGTATGGGCGTCCCGCTCGGTGATGTAGAAGAGACCCGTCTCTTCGTCGTAGGTACCTTCGGCGTAGCCGCTGACCACTCGGGCCGGGATGCCCAGGCTGCGCAGCATGACAGCCATGGCCGTGGCGTAGTAGTCGCAGTAGCCTTCCTTGATGTCGTAGAGGAAATATTCCACCGGATCCGCATCCGGCGGTGGCGCGCTGATGGCGTCGTTGTAGGTGTAGCCCCGCAGGAAGGTCTCGATGGCCTTGGCCTTGTCGTATAGGGTCTCCTGGCCTTCCACCACGGTGCGGGCCGTCTCGGTCACCCGGGGCGAGAAGTTCTCCGGCAGTTGCAGATATTTTTCCAGGATCTCAGGGGGGAAGTCCTCTTCCACGCTGCGCAGGGCGCGCTGGGTCACCTCGGTGTAGTAGCTCACCACGGTGTAACTGTCCCCCGCTTCCAGGGGCGTTCGGGCGCGGGCCAGGGCGATCTCCACGGCGCCGCCGGCGGGCTCGCCATCGGTGCCCGCCGGCCCGGCGAGGGAGGGCACCGGCAGGGGCTGCACCAATGCCTCAAAGGGGACGCTGGCCCGCACAATATCCGGCGCACCGAAAAGGATGTTGCCCGTGGGTGACATGAGGGTGATGGTCTGGGTCATGGGGCGCCGCAGGGCCCAACCGGCCACCGGAACCGCCTCCTGGGCATCGAAGTTTAGCTCTTCGTCGCTGGTGTTCAGCCACTGGCGGCCGGTGTACGTGTCGTACACCACGGCTCGCCAGTATCGCCCCTGCGCGGTGTTGACCTGGAAGACGATGCTGTTGCCCACGTTGCGCTCGCCGCCCAGGGATAGGGTGCGCCCAAAGGCCGCGGTGGTAGGCCGGGTCTGGCGGTTGAGCCCCTGGTAGAGCCGGTTCCAGCGTTCCGTGGTTTCCTGCCAGCGCTCATTCAGGGGGGCCATCACGCTGCGCACCTGGAAGCTGTGGCCCAACCCCGGAGAGAGCCAGGCCAGGGTGATGATCAACGCGCTGAAGAGGAAGCCGTTACGCAGGAAATCCAGGGTGATGTCCTGGCTGTAGTGGACCCGCTGCTCCCGCCAACGGATCTGCTGTTCCGCCAGGTGGGTGCGCACGAACAGGATCATGGCCACCAGGCAGAAGAAGATCAGAAAGCCCAGGATGGAGCGGGGCGCGTAGTAGGTGTTGATAAGCAGGACCAGGCCCGCGGGGATGACCGCCCGCCAGGTGTAGCCGTAGCGGAAGATGGCCCAGACGCCCAGGTAGGTCAGCCACCAGACCAGAAAACTCATCTCGAAGATGAAGACGTAGTTGTCCGCGCTGGCGGCGTTGTTGAGGGCCGCGTCCACCCAGTTCAACCAGCGCAGCAGGATGAAATAGGCCCTGGCCTGGAGCTCTGGGATGCCGTTGTTTTGAAAGGGCGCCAGTTCAGCTTCGCTCACCAGGCCGGTCATCAAGTACAGGATCCAGGCCAGGCCGGTGAACATGCTGTGGGACAGGGCAAAGAAGCCGTCAAAGCGACTATAGGCCATCAAAAAGCCCAACAGCAGAGCGCCCAGGGTGACGGGCACCAGCAGGGTCATGTCCGAGACATAGCCGGCCGCATCCAGGGAAATAGCCAGGATCAGATAGAGCAGAGAGACCAGGATGCCGGTGAAAAGCCGGCCGTCCTGGAAATAGACGTTTTCACTGTACCGCCGGCCAGGACGATCTGTTCGGGTGGAGTCAAGGGTTCGAGTTGCCATGGTCGACCTCGATTGTCGCGCCAAAGTGCCGCGGGCCCTGTGGGCTCACTTACATCTTGCGCCCAGAGATCGGCGACGTCTGGTACAGTTCTCCCGCCATACCCTACAGCAGCCGCCAGAGCATACCCGCCAGCAGGAACAAGCCAAAGAAACCGGCTGTCGCACTGAGGACGGCCCGCCCTGGGTTCATCATCTGCCCCTCGTAGGTGAGCATCTGGGAGGGGGTGGTGGCCGTCACGAGCCAGGAGCGACCCCGGCCGGATGCCCCCAGCAAACCGGGGCCGGCCTGCAATTCCACCAGCACCCAGCTCTCCTGCTGCAGGTTTCGCCACGCCTGGGCTGCGACTCGATAGTTGGCTGCCTGGACATGGGCCTGCAAGGCTGTTTCCAGGCGGGCCACATCTTCCCAGACGCCCGGAGCCGCCTGGGCCTCAAACTGGGCTGCCTGCCGCTCCAGATCGGTGGCCATCATGGCCCACTGATCGCCGGCCCGGCGCAGGTCCAAGGGCTGGCGCAGGCTCACCTGTTGCCACAGCAGGTGGGAGCGGCGGGTTGCCTCCGGCTTGATCTGGAGGAGAAGCTCCCGCAGCAGGGCCCAATCCGCCGTGGCAGGCAATGCCCGGGCCAGGGGAACCCCAGAAGCGGTGTCAGGGTAGGCGATGGTCAGGGTCAGCGACGTAGGCGTGGCGGCCTGGGGCGGTGTGGCAACCAGGTTGATATCATAACCGGCCCGACCGTCCTGTGTCAATGCCGTCGACCACTGCTGGAGCAGACCCTCCAGGGCCGCGCGGGCATCGGCCTCCCGGCCGGGGGACGGCGTCCCGGTCAGCGTCAGGGTTGTCCCGGCAAGGCCGGTGGTGACGGTGACCTGCCAGCGGGCGAAGAGGGGTTGGAATTGGGGAGGCGGCTGCAGCTGGAGGTCGCTCAGCTCCTCTGCGGCCAGGGCCATGGCGGCATCCCGCTGGCCCTGTTCCAGGAGGTCTAGCGCCTGTTGCACCCGAACGGTGCGGCGCATCTCGGCCAGGGTTTCCTGCTCCGCTGCCGTGGGTGCCAGACGGGCGATCTCCTCAATGAGCTGAAGGGCTAGGGGCCAATCCCGGCGCTGGCGCGCGTCGCTGAGGAGCAGGTAGAGCCCCTCCGTCTGCCAGCGCACCAGCTCAGGTCGCCGTCGATCGTCTGTCGGCAGGCCCTCCAGGGCGGCGGCTGCCTGTGCCACCAGGAGCCTGGCATAGGGCAGGGCCGCATCTCCACCCACATCCGCCGCCCGGTTACGGTAGAGGTCGGCCAGGCGCAGGTGCAGCTCGGTGGCTGCCGTTGGCGGCAGCCCCTGGCGTCCATGTTCGCTCAGGCCGTCGGTGTAGGCGGCCAGGGCCAGGGCGTAGAGGCGGGCGCGGAGGCCCCCCTGGGTGGCCACATCCGCCGCCGCGTAAAGTTGCCGGTAGAGGTCGCCAAGTTGCCGGAATGGGTCGGGCGACGCACCGCTGACGGCAGCCTGCCGGGCAGCCTGGAGCTGGCTCCAGATGGACGGGGCCACGAACTGGAAGTGAAAGGGCTGGCGGGGAAGGCCATTGTCGAACAGCCACTGGATGGCTGTCATCTCCGCCGGGGCTTCCAGCCCGTAGCGCCAGCCGTCCGGCGCGATGCCAAGCCAGCTTTCTGGCGGGATGGCCGGTGGAACCTGGACGGTGACCCGCACGCTGGGTGTGCCCGGCCAGCCTCGCAAAGGCGCCGGATCGTAGCGGAACCCGGCCAGCGGACCGACCAGCTCGGCCACGGTGTAGCGCAGGCGGACGGTGCGCTGGGCCTCCGCTGCCAGCGAGAGGCCCAGGCCCAGGGCCTGGCTGCCCTGAGCAACGACCGGCTGGAAGCTCACCGCCTGGCCATCCACCGAGGCTGAAAGGTCGGGGAAGGCGGCCGCCACTTCCTCGGGCGTCAGGGGACCGCCGCCTCCATCCAGGCGGGCGACCAGGTTCACCGTCTCCTGGGAGGGATTCTTGAGACGAAACAGGAGCTCCACGCCCAGGGCGGTACGACCGTCTGCCAGGGGCTGAAGCTGGAAGGTCGCCACGTGGGTGTGTAACACCACCGCGGTCGCCTCCTGGGGGATCAGGTAGAGGATGGGGTTGGTTGCCTGCGCCCCAGGGGCAGCCTGCCGGGCCGGCGCGGCCAGGGCCTGTTCAGGGGCCAGGGGCCAGGCCGGAAACCAGGCGGCCAGCAGCGGGGGCAGCCACGTTCCCAGGAGGAAGGCGAGACATCCCGCCAGGAGCAACCGATGCCATTGACTCCTGGCAAATTGGGGCAGGTATCCACCGATGAGCCGACTATAGATGCCACAGATTTCATCGCTGAACACAGATCTTGCCAGAATTCTCTCTGGAAATTGTCTGCGATCTCGGTATCTCGGCGGCGCTGGGGCCGTTGAGCTATCTGGAGAGTACATGCCCCCAGTACGGCAGACTACTACTACAGTCTGGCGTAAATACCGCGGCAGAAATTCCGGGTGCCCTCTGGGCGCGCTACCTTCCGCCGAACCTATCGGTGAATTTCTGCCGGGATTTACTACACCGGTGGGCCAACAGGAAGTTGCAATTCTCGATTCCTTCTGGTATCGTGGCATTATCGGGTGTTGTACACAGGCAAGAAAGGGTAGCGTTCCGGACCTATGATCAAACTCTTGATGCAATGGGATATCAAAATGGGGCGCGAACAGGATTTCTCCGAGTTTGTCGTGCGCGAGTTCGCCCCTCGTCTCATGCAGCTAGGTATCGAACCCAACGAAGTCCTGTATACCATGTACGGCGAAGGTCCGCAAATGCTCACCATCGGCGCCGTCGAGAGCCCGGAACGGTTGCAGGACATCCTTCAGAGTCCGGGATGGAAGAAGTTGCACGACAAGCTGCTGACCTACGTCACCAACTATAGCCAGAAGGTCGTCCCGGACAACGGACGGAACTTTCAGCTGTAGTTTTTGGTAGTCGGTAGTCGGTAGTGGGGAGCAGACGGGAAGGTCTGAAGCCCTGTTCCACAGTCCACCGGATGGCCCGGACGTGGGTGGATGGGCCCTGTCTCTTTGAGATCATGAGAAACCGGAGTAACCTGCATGAATGATTCCACCGCTCGCCAGAGTTCACGCCTCCGGCTTGGCGTGACTGTCCTCGGCCTGGTGGCCATCGTCTTGATGGCTGTCTGGATGTTGAATAGCTGTACTGCCGCTCCGGAGGCGTCCACGCCGGCCCAATCCGAAGACGCGGCCCCCGCACCAGAGACGGCCACGGCAGCCCCGGCTCAGACCGAAGCTCCCCAATCCGCCGGGCAGAACGACAGCCAGGCGACAGGCGAGGAGAACGCGGAAGCGGCGGGCGCAGAAAATGGGGAAAATACCGGGGCCAGTAATGCCCCGGTGGTTGCTCCTGCCACCAACGTCGCCCCATCCACCGAAACGTATAAGGGGATCCCGGTGGGATTCACCGAGGAAGGCTACCCCTATCGCGGGGCCCTGGATGCTCCCCTGGTGATGATGGAGTACAGCGACTACCAGTGCCCCTTCTGTAACCGCTATTTCGTGCAGACGGAGCCCGCCATCGACGAATCCTACGTGCGCACCGGGCAGCTGCGGGTGATCTTCCGGGACTTCCCCCTGGCCGAGCTGCACCCCAACGCGCCGGCCGCCCATGAGGCCTCCCTCTGCATCGCGGAACAGGGTTCAGCCGCCCTCTACTGGGAGATGCACGCCCAGCTTTTCCGCACGGTGGAGGAGTGGAACCAGCTACCCGATCCCCGGGCCTTCTTCGCCAGCCTGGCGGAAGAGATCGGCGGGGATGTGGAGGCCTTCCAGGCTTGCATGGAGGCCGGTACCCACGCACAGCGGGTGCAGGCCGGGGTGGCGGAGGCCCGACAGAAGGGCTTCTCGGGCACGCCCAGCTTCGAGTTCCTGCGGGTGGCCGACGGCGTCACCCATAAGCTGGTGGGCGCACAGCCCTTCGATCAGTTTGCCGGGGTGATCGATGCCCTGCTGGCCGGTGAAACCCCGGCGCCCCCGGAACAACAGGCCCAACAGCAGGGCGACGACCAGGGCATCCCCTACTGGGCCACGGCCGAAGGGCTCCAGCCCGATCCAGAACGGCCGGGCTATGACCTGGCCGGCGACCAGTACCGGGGCGATCCCAACGCCACCGTGAAGGTCATCGAATTTTCCGACTTCCAGTGCCCCTACTGCCGCCGTCATGTCCAGCAGACCCAGCCTGCCCTGGACGAGCAGTACGTGGAGACGGGCAAGGTGCAGTGGGTCTTCAAACACTTCCCCCTCAGCATCCATCCCCAGGCCCCGGCTGCCGGTGTGGCTTCCGAGTGTGCCGCCGAGCAGGGGAAGTTCTGGGAAATGCATGACCTGATCTTCCAGAATGTGGAGGCCTGGTCCATCGAGGAGCCCAATCCGGTCTTCATCGACCTGGCCATCCAACTGGAGCTGGATCCCGACGCCTTCGCCGCCTGCCTGGAGCATGAAGAGATGCATGCCCGGGTCCAGAGCGACATGAACGACGGCGCACCCTACGTTCGGGGCACGCCCACGTTCATCGTCCTGTACGGCAACCAGGGTACAGTCATCCCCGGTGCCCTGCCCGTGGAATCCTTTACCGAGATCCTGGATGAGGCCCTGTCCAACGCCGAGGCCCGCTGAGATCCCTGCCACCCAGTCCCCATCCCATCCGCGCATCGCACCCCAGGGACGGCCGTCAGGTCGTCCCTTTGTCTACTACACGGCAGGGCAAATCGGCCTGGCGGGGACCTGACCTGTGGCAGGGTGGGTGAATTTAACACTGCCTGGTCCTGCTGACCCCTGGCATGGGCCACGGGAACCGGGCGGTCCCGGTGGACGTTTCAAGGGGTACGTTCTGTTGAGGGTTGTTCCGGCCTGGCGCTGTGGGCAGGGCGAGGTTCAAGCCGCCCTGGGGAAGCAGCGGCCACTTTTGCGGTGGCCTGCGGCCAGGTCGCGTTGGTCTTTTGGCTGTATAAAGCGAATGAATCGATTGAATACCCACGTACCAGCAGGTTGGCGTGTGGCCCTGATGGTCGCGTTGCTCTGGTTGGCCGGCGCAACAGGCGCCGATGCCGCCCCGGCCGCCCAGATCGCCCGCCCACCAGCGGACACCCAGGGCCCAACTCAACCCATCGATGTGGTGGTCGTCCTGGACGATTCTGGCAGCATGGCCACCTGTTGGCCCTGGCCTCGGGAGGAGCCCCCCTTCTTCCCCCCCTGCCGTGCTCCCAGTTTTAACCCGCCCAGCGATCCCGAGGAACTGCGCTACAGCGCCGCCCGTCTCCTGTTGGAACTGGCCGACCCGGACGACCGGCTGGCCGTGGTGCGCTTCGACAGCGGCGTGGAGGGCGTGGGCGCGCTGGCCAGCCTGCAGCCCGTGGGTGATGGCACCAATCGGCGTCAGCTCAGCGAGACCCTGCAGCCGCCCAACGACTACTACCGGCGAGGCTACACCCGCATCGACCTGGGGCTGGAACGGGCCATTGAGCTCTTGCAGCAGGCCCGGGAGCCGGGCCGCAACCAGTACGTGCTCCTGCTGACCGACGGCGAACCCAGCCAGCCCGACGGGGTGGGCAGCCAGCGGGACCGGATCCTGGCCCAGCTCCAGACCCTGCGGGACGCGGGCATCTTGGTGTTTCCGGTGGTGCTCTGCAATCCCAGCGCCGGCTGCGCAGGAGAATTCCTGCGGGAGCAGTTTGCCGCCTATGGCGTCCGGGAAGCGGCCACCCCCCAGGATCTGCTGCAGGTCTTCGGCGCCATTTTCGCGGAGATGAAGCCGGATCGCTCCATCATCGCCCCCCGGGACGGCAGCACCATTCGCCTGACCACCCGGGACGGCCACGGCGTCCAGCGGATCACCTTCGTGACCCCCCGCAACGGCCTGGGCGCCGTTCAGCGGGACGAGCAGCCCGTCCTGCCCCAGAATGTCCTCAACGATCCCAACATCGACGTCAACCAGGTGAGTACGGAGAACCTGGCCCCGGGGATCTGGCGCGCCGAGGTCGCTGGGGGAGGCGGCTTTGCCGTGGTCCAGGCGGCCAGCTACGTCCAGCTCCTCAACCCGCCGCCCAGCGTGGTCGACAGCCCGGCCTCGGTACGCTACTACCCGGCGGGCCATCCGCCGCTGCTCATCGCCCGCAGCGTCGGCCCTGGCGCCCAGGAACCCATTATCTACAACGACCAGGCCCCGCTGGAACCCTTTGGCCAGGACAACACCCGGGCCCTGTTGCCCGACGAGGAGCTCGATGGCGAAGCCCGTGCTACGCACGATCGGGTGCGCCTGCAGTTGGGCGAGGACACCCAGCCCCTGCAACTGGTGCGTACCTTCCGCCTGGAAGCCCGGCCAGAGCTGCCCCGGGCCCAGGTCCTCACGCCCGAGGGCGGCGCCGTGGTGGAAGGGGGACCGGGCGGTGTCCGGGCCCAGCTGCAGGTGGGTTTCACCAGCGGCAACGTCCGGCAGCTGGCTGCCACGGCCTACGTCTTCACCCAGGATCAGGCCGGCAACAGCCAGCTGGTGCACCAGGTGGAAATGGACTGCACCGAGCGCCTCTGCACGGATGAATCCTTCCGACCAGTAGACGGCCGCAGCTACCGGATCTTCTACGTGCTCCAGGGCCAGTTGGATGGCCTGCGCTTCAGCGACTGGGCCGAATCTCAACTGGTGTTGGAGCCGGCCGTGGTGGTGCAGGGGTTGCCCCTTACGGCCGACGGCAGCCTGGACCTGGCCCAGATGCCGTCGGATGGATGGCCGGTGGAGGTGAGTTCCAGCACCCTGGAGGAGATCGGCGGACTTTCTGCCCTGCTCCGTCTCACCGACGCCGAAAGCGGCGAACCCGTCCCTGGCGTGGGCCTCACCTTCCACGTGGACGTGCCGGAGACCGGCTCCCAGCCAGCCCGGCTGCAGGTGCAGGGGTTAGAAACCCTGCGCCCCGGCCAGTATACGGGGGAGATCGCCTGGCAAGCCACAGATCCGGCCGGCCGTCCCATGGGCGTACGCATCCGTCCCGCGGCCACCCTGCCCGTCACCTACACCGTCCCCCGCCCCCTGGCCCGGGTCGAGGCCCAGACCCTGGACTTCGGCGAGGTGCTCTTTGACACTTCGCCCAATTTCCGGCTGAATCAGTCGGTGGAGGTGCCCGTCCAGTTTGCCGACAAAGCCTTTCCGCTGGCCGTTACCCTGGAGGAGAGCACCTGTGCCCAGGTAGCCGTGGCCGCCGGCGACCTGATCCAACGGGAGGGCCGAACGTTCCTCCCCCTGCACCTGACCAGCCTGCAGCCGGTGCCGCCGGGGAGCTGCACCGGTACCCTCCGGCTGGCGGGGCCTGATGGCGACTACGACGTGGTGCCGGCCCAGGTGACCTGGCGGGCCCGGGTGGCCAAGGTGGAGTGGTCCGTGGTCAGCGGGGAGCTTCCCCTGGGCGACTGGCAGGACGCGGGCAGCCGGGCCAACGCCACCCTGTTGATCCGCTTCAACGGCCGACTGCCCTTTATCCTGCGGGTGGAAGATCTGACCGCCACCAGCAGCGAGGCCGGCGGCGCGCCCGACGGCCAGCCCACTACCCTGAGCCTGGCCCAGATCGACGTGCCCCAGATGGTGGTGGATGGCCCGCCCCAGGAGGATGGCCTCTACCAGGTGCCCCTGACCCTGGTGGCCCGTCAGGCCATCCCCTATGACCCCTGGCGGGGCACCTTCTACAGCGGCCGTTTGACCCTGGGCATCGTGGGCCTGCCTGAACGGCAACAGGTCAGCTTCAACTTCCGCAGCCCCAGCCTGGCCCAACGTTATCTGGCGCCCTACCTGGTGCCGGTCTACAGCATGCCGTGGGTGCTCTGCACCGGCCCCCTGACGGCGCTCCTGTTGCTGGTGGCCGTGGCCCGTATCCGGGGCCGGGGCATCGATGAGGAAGAGCTGGAACAGGCCGCCATGGCTGCCACCCTGCAGATGTCGTTGACGCCGCCGGCCGCCGGGGATGTGCCCCCGGAGCCGGTCGCGGAGGGCGCCTCCCGCTCCTGGGACGACACGGCGTGGGAACAGGGCGAGTGGGGCAGCGTCTGGGACACCGGCCAGCCGACCGGGGCGCGCACGCCGCCGGTGCCGCCCGCCAACGGCACAGCCGTCGAAGATCCCTGGCGCTCCTCCTGGTGACATGCGGATGATATGGTTGGAATCGATGGACAGGGCATGAATCAATCAAGCTGGACGCAACGATACGATAAGCCGACCATCTATCCCACCCTGGTGGTGGGCGTGGGCGGCATGGGCACCAACACGGTGCGGGCGGCCAAACGTCGCTTCCGCAACGGGTGGGGGGGCGACCAACTGCCCGGCATGATCCAGCTGCTGGCGCTGGACACCGAGCCCCTGGTCAACCGCCTGGACCAGGAACCCCTCTTTGCCGATGAATTTGCCTACATGGGCAAGTTCGACGCCACCCGCCTGGTGGCCAACCTGGATCAGCATCCCGAGATCGCGCGCTGGTGGCATTACCCCTCCATCCCCTTGGGCTACATCCACAACGGCGCCAAACAGCTCCGGCCCATCGGCCGCCTCTGCTTCTTCCGCAACTATGTCACCTTCAAGCAGTTGTTGGAGACCAAACTGGCCAACCTGGACAAGATCCGCGATATGGAGGTGGCTCAAAACCGGGGCTTTCCGGTGGTGGGCAACTACCAGCTCATCTACGTGGTGAGCAGCCTTTGCGGCGGCACCGGGTCCGGCATGTTCCTGGACGTGGTCCATCGCATCCGGGCCCAGGTGCGCAACAACGCCCGCATCGTGGGCATCTTCTTCCTGCCCGACGTGCTGGAGGCGGAAATTTCCAGCGATCTGCAGCGCCGCCGCATCCGGGCCAACGCCTACGCTGCCCTCAAGGAACTTAACTACTTCCAGGAAACCCAGCAGTTCAAGGCCCTCTATCCCAGCGAACAGCGGGACCTGCCGGATACGCCCTACGCCCCCTTTGACTTCGTCTTCCTGCTGGGCCGCACCAACCGGGACGGCCGCAGCCTGGCCCGCAAGTCCGACGCGGAGAACATGGCCGCCCACCTGATCCAGCTAACGGCCATCAGCCACCTGAGCAGCGAGATCCTGGGCCTGGAAGTCAACGTAGTGCGAGAGCGCATGTTCGACTTGGGCGACGGCGCAGATGGGAGCCCTCGGGGCCCGGCCGGCGAGGTGACCGGGGAGCGGCGGGTGAAACGGGGGCACTTCCTGGTCTACAGCAGTTTCGCCACCTCCGCCCTGGTGGTTCCCCACGAGTCCCTGGTGGAGTTCTGGCAGCGGGCCTTCGTGGCCGACCTGATCCGCCGTTTTGCCGCCGGCCCCAGCCTCAGCGACCCGCGCAGCCCCCTACCGCTGGCCGACCGCCAGCGGATCTTGAACCTGTGGCAGACCCTGCTCAACCGCCTGGCCAGCCGCTACGCCGCCCTGGACAACGACCGGCTGGATGAGGTGTTGGAAGAGATCCAGGAAGGCCAGGGCGCCTGGGCCGGCTTCTGGGAACCGGTGCAGCAGGCGGTGGAGCAGGCGCTGATGGACGCGGGCATCCGGGGTGCGCTGGCCCTCTGTGACCTGCTGGCGCCCGCCAACATCGCCACCGCCCCACCCGAATCCCTGCCCCGCCAGCGCCTCCTTTTGGTGGATGGCCGCCCTGTCAGCGAGGAGGACCGCCAGCATTGGCGCAAACTCCTGGCCCAGCAGGGGGGCTGGGCTGAACAGCTCCAACAACTGGCCGGCAGCCTGGGCGAGCTGTTGCTGATGGCCTTCAGCCCCCGTCAGGCCCGGGAACGGGCCCGGGAGATGGCTGCCCGCAAAGCTCGGGCTCGTCTCTACCAGAAGCGAGACGCGGTGGAAGTGGCCCTGGTGGATCAGATGGCCAAACAAGCTGCCGCGCTGCGGGGGGCCCTGCGCAGCCAGATCGACGCCTGTGCCATGGCCCTGGCCCGGGCCAACCAGGAGGCCAGCCGCATGGCCGATCGCATCGACCCCCGCATCCCCGACGGCCGCCCCAGCACCAGCACCTACTACGAGTTGGAAACCGGCGCCGTGGGCCGGGATTACCTGCAACATTTCTACCGCCGGGCTGGCGTCGTGGTCACGGACGAGGACTGGCGCCAGGCATTGGTCCCCCTCTTTGCCCGCCTGGTGCAGAGCGGCGACGCCAGAAACCCCGATGAACTCCTCGCCCGGCTCAACGCCGCCGTTGCCGCCAATAGCCACCTCCTCGGCCGGGTGCGCCAGACGGTGGACATTAACCACATCATCACCGTCCAACACAGCGAAGAAGTGCAGCACACCCGCCAGCGGCCGGACAACCGCATCCACCAGTGGCTGGACCGCCTCAATCCCTACATCCGCTGGGACGCGGACCGCTTCAGCTTCCACGAGTCCAACCTGGAGCACATCCGGCTGGCCGCGGTACCCACCAGCCGCCAGGAGGACCCCAACCTGATGGCGGCCACCGTGGGCCAGGAAGACATCAAATGGGTGCCCACCGGCGACCCCTTGCGCATGGACGCCGTCTGGATCGTCCATGGGCTGCCCATCACCCTGTTGGAGCGGCTGGACGAATTTCGGGCCCAGTACGAGAACAGCCTGGATTTCCCGGTGCGGGAGGAATTCCACCTGGATCCCCGCTGGGCCCAGTTGCCGGAAATCACGCCGGACAGCTGGACGCCGGGCCCGTCCCGTGGCGAACGCCCGGCTGTCATCCCCCGTGTGGACAGGACGTTCAGGGCTGAATCGTGATTGCCAACTATTCCCAAAGCCGGGCTGCGATCCTCTGTTTTGGGGGGTGGGGCCTGCAGGTGATGCTTCACCTGGCGCCCCGGCTTCAGGCTGCCCAGGAACAGCGGGCCGCGCTGGACACGTCCGGTGGATTCCCCGACCTCAACCGTATCGTCCGCTACGGGGCCGTCCTGCCTGAGCCCCTGCTGGACGGCAGCGGCCAGGCCCGCTTTCACCTCCACACCCTGCGGATGGGGGAAGCCGGCACCGGGGCGCTGTCCCCGTTTTATGTGGAGCGGATCCTGGCCAGGACGCCGGAGGATCGGTCGGACAGCAGCCGGCGTTCCCTGCTCACTACGGCAGAGCGCCGGGCTGCCTGGCTGTTGGAAGCCACGGCGGAGGTCCTGGCGCCCCTGACCTTTGGGAACGCGCCGGACAGCCACATCTTTTCGGCGCCGGGCACCGGCCTCGCGTCCCTGCGAACGGCCACGGCCGGCAGCCCAGGGGAGCCCGGCACCCGTCGGGCCACCCGGCTGGATCTCTTCCACGCTGCGCTGGCCCACGCCGATGGCGTGGCCCGGCTGCTGGAGATCCACCTCTTTGATCCCATTCGCCAAGACCGGCTGGCACCCGATGATCCCTTCGTCCAGACGACCCTCTACGTGGTGGCGCCCCTCTTCGAGCCCCTGGTGCCGGCCCTGATCTGGCCTTTGGTGCCCCAGACCCTGACCCGCCTGGGGCGCCACCACATCACCCAGGTGGTGGCCCTCTTTGCCACCGGCAGCTACGCCGACGACGTCACCCGCCAGATGGAGGATGCCAGCTGCTACGCGGCCCTGCGGGAGATGGAGCTGCTGACCGGTCTGGCCACCGATGACCAGGCCCAGACCGCGCTGGCTGAGCTGGTCCGTCATGCGCCGGGCGCGGCCGCCACCTCCCTGGCCCGGGAAGTGGGCCGCCCCCTCTTCGATCACATCTACCTGCTGGACCGGGAGAAGAGCAACCAGGGGCTGGCCCAGGACAGCCATGAGCTGGCCATCCTGGCCGGCAACGCGCTGGAAGCCTTCATTACCGGCAGCGGCGACCTGTACGTCCAGGAGCAGACCAGCTTCTTCCCCCACGGCGCGGAGCCCCGGGCGGGCGCTGCCCAGTGGCGGCCGTACAGTCTTCTGGGTGCAGCCGGGGACTACGTTCCCCTGCAGGCGGTCTTCCACGCGGTGAATCGGCAGGAGGAAAGCCGGCTGGTGCGGGAATGGGTGCTGCGTAACACGCCCGGCGACGAGCCCTCTCCACCCCCGGGCCGCCTGGCGGCCAGCCGGGCCGCCGCCCAGGCCTGGTCCACCCTGGCCGAGTTGGGCTTCTCGCCAGCTCAGGCCCTGGCCCAGCTCCCCCTGCGCCTGCCCGACCTCTTCGCCCACCCGGAGCCCAAGGAGCTGGCCCATCTCCAGGCCAGCCAGTCCTTTATCCTGCCGCCGGCTGCGGCCGAACGGCTGCGTCAGGTGCCAGGCTTCCCGGCCAGCCGCTGGATCCAGGCCTTTGAGGCACATCTGGACGAGATCCGCTCCTACGTGGAGCTGGCCGCCGGGCCGGACGCCATCGACGAAGCCTGGGGGCTGGATGTGGTCCCGGCCGCGGCGAGCGCCGACGAGGATGCCCATGGGCCCGGCTGGTTTTCCGATGTGCTGGAGAGCGACGACCGCCTTTTCCCCCGGACGTTGACCCGCATGCAGCAGCGGCTGTTGGATCTGCTGGCCGCTTCGCCTACCGGTCTGCCCCGGGCGCGCCAGCAGACCCGGCGCTGGCTTCAGGAGTGTGAGGAGATGCTGCACCAGCTGGAGGTGGCCTCCACCCCCAGCACCCGCCAGCTCACCCAGGTGCGCCAGCGGCTGGCGCTCCAGGAATGGCAGGTCCGCTACAGACGGGTGGTGGAGCGCCTGCCTTCCCTGGGCGGGGTACTGGCACGCGCCGGGCTGGGCACCCTGGCCGTGGGCCTGCTGGCCTGGGGATACCTGTGGCTGGTGCAACGGCCGTGGCAGCCTATGGAGGATGGGCTGGCCTTGCTGGGCTTTGGTCTGGGCGCTTTGCTGGCCGGCGTCACCACCTATCGCTTTGGCCTCTCCCGGCAAAGCCGCCTGCGACGGGCCCGGGTGGCCCTGGCCCAGGCCGAGATCACGGCCCGGCTGCAGGAGGAGGCCCACGCCGGCCTGATGCGGGCCTATCGCTGCCTGGTCAGGGTTCTGCGGGCGTGGGACCGACTGCTGGCCGAAGCCATGGCCGAGCTCCACGCGCTGAGCACCCCGCCCACCCTGCCTGCCGTGCCACCGCCGGAGGTGCCCACCACCTACCTCTACCAGCCCCACCTCAACCAAGCCCTGTGGGACCGCTGTCTGGAATATCTGCGCAGCCACCTGGACAGCTTCGGCAAACGGAGCGAGGAGCGGTTGGACATCCTGTGGGGCACCGCGGCCTGGCGGCAAGAGCTGGGGCGGATTTTGCGAGGGGAACCTGGCAGCGCCGGTCCGGGCCGCCAGGGCGCATCCTCCCGCCCGGCCCGGACCATCGCCGGCTTCATCCGCCAGACGGTGCGGGAGTCGGTGGCGCCCGTGGGTATCCAGGAGCCGAACCCGGTGCGGGCTGCCCTCATCCGCACCCTGGCCCCCCACTTCAACCTGGAGGAACTCCTGTGGCGGCAGCCGGCAGGGACCGCGGCCCCTGGCGATCCACCGGGGCGAAACGGCCAGGAAAGGAGCGAGGCTGGCCAGGCCTTCTCCCGGCGGCGCTACCTGGAAGGGCTCTGGAACCGGGCCAAGCCCACGGCCAACTACGACGTGGTGGACCGGCTGGCCGTCCACGGGATCTCGGTCGATTTTGCCGCCGCCTGGGGCACGTCGGAGAGCGAACTTTCCTGGACCCTGCAGGAGGAGTTCAAGGTGGCCTTGCTGCCCACGGGGAACCCTTTCACCGCCCTCCTGGTGCGCACCGTCCACGGCCTGGCCCTGGAGGATCTGGCGTGCATGCGACGCTACCAGGCGGAGTTGGGTCAATTGTCCCCAGAGGCCCGCACCCTGGTCCAGCTGGACAACAGCCCCATCAGCCCGGCCTATCCGGCGACGTCGTCATCGCCCCCCGCCAACGGCGTGGCCACACCGCCCTCCCGGGAAGGACAACAGGCATAAAATGAAATATACCCTCAGCTTTCCTGCCAGTTCCCTCTCCACTCCAGACTGGGTTACAATGGAGAAGATGCCGGTTCCCCACCCGACGGGAGGCCGGTTCGTTCTTGTCAACCTGAGCGACCCACACGACAGAGGCAGGTACTGATGATGCGTGATCAGATTCGTTGGGGCATTCTGGGCACAGGCAACATCGCCCGGAAGTTTGCCCTGGGGCTTCATGAGTTGGAGGACGCGGCCCTGGTGGCCGTGGGTTCCCGCAGCCAGGAGAGCGCCGACCGCTTTGGCGACCAGTTCCAGGTGTCCCGCCGCCACGCCAGCTACGAGGATCTGGCGGCCGATCCCCAGGTGGACGTGGTCTACATTGCCACGCCCCACTCCCTCCACAAGGAGAACATGCGCCTGTGCCTGGAAGCGGGCAAGGCCGTGCTCTGTGAGAAACCCTTCACCATCAACGCCCAGGAAGCCCGGGAGGTCATCGAGCTGGCTCGGGCCCGGCGCCTGTTTTTGATGGAGGCCATGTGGACCCGCTACATCCCCCTCATGGTCGAGCTGCGCCGCATGTTGGCCGAAGGGGTGATCGGCGATGTGCGCATGATCACCGCGGATTTCGGCTATCGGGCCCGCTTCAACCCCCGGAGCCGCGCCTTTGATCCGGCGTTGGGCGGCGGCGGCCTGCTGGACGTGGGCGTCTATCCCATCTCCCTGGCTTCCATGATCCTGGGTGCCCCCGACCGCATTGCCTCCCTGGCTGAAATCGGGCAGACCGGGGTGGACGAACAGGCCGCCATGGTCCTGGGCTATCCAGGCGGCGAGCTGGCTGTCCTGCACACTGCGGTGCGCACCACCACCCCCCAGGAGGCCACCATCATGGGGACAGATGGCTGGATCCGCATTCACCCCCGCTGGTGGATCCCGGACACCATGACGATCCACCCGGCCGGCGGAGCCCCCCAAACCGTCCAGGTGCCCTTCATCGGCAACGGCTACAACTACGAAGCCGCCGAGGTCCATCGCTGCCTGCGGGAAGGCCGCCTGGAAAGCGAGATCATGCCCCTGGATGAAACTCTGGCCATCATGGAGACCATGGACCGCATCCGGGCCCAGTGGGGCATGAAATACCCCATGGAGTGAGGGAAAGGAAGCGAGTGGCAGCCCGCGGATTTATCCGGGGAGGGAGTGAACAGAATGTCAAAATCCACATCGGGCATCGATCATGGGCATCTATGTCGGCCTCGGCCCATTCACTACGGCAGGCCCAGATAGCGCCGCACATTGTCCGCATGTTCTTCAAAGGTGCTGGCGAAGACATGGCGCCCGCTCCCATCCGGCAGGGCGACGAAATAGAGGTAAGCATGGTCTTCCGGATAGAGCACGGCTCGAACGCTGTCCAGGCCAGGGCTGGCGATGGGTCCGGGCGGCAGCCCCTCGTAGAGGTAGGTGTTGTAGGGGCTATCCACGCCGGCGTATTCCTCCAGGAAGACGGGCGTTTTCCACCATTGACCTGTCTCCGACTGGTAGCCCATGGCGTACTGCACCGTGGGGTCGGCCTCCAGCTTCATCCCCACGGCCAGCCGGTTGAGGTAGACCCCGGCGATGGCCGGGCGCTCCGCGGGTACCACCGCTTCCCGCTCCACAATACTGGCCACGGTCAACACCCCATGGAGATCCAGGTCCGTGGCCCCGGCAGCCACTGCCTCCTCGTAGGCCGGCACCACCTGGGCGGCGAAAGCATCCAGTTGCCGGGTGAGCAGATCCTCCGCCCGGCCGTGGACGGCCGGGATCTCGTAGGTGTTGGGGAAGAGGTATCCCTCCAGGCTGGCGCCGGCCGGCCGGCCCTGCAGGAAGGGGTAGCGGCTGGCGTCCAGGGTGGAGAGGTCGCCGGCCGTGGCCAGCTGGCGGTAGCGTTCTGCCTCCTGGGCATCGTCGCCGAACAGTTGGGCTGCGGCCAGGTAGTCGGCCACCTGTTCCAGGCGCCACCCCTCGGGGATGGTGATGGTGACGCTGGCGGCTTCGGCATGTTGCAGGGTGGCCACGATCTCTTCCAGGGTCATGGAGGGCGCCAGGATGAAGGTGCCCGCCTCCAGCCGGTCGGCCAGGCCGTTCACCCGCACGTAGGCCTCGAAGAGCAGCTCGTCGCCGATCAGGCCTGCCTCTCGCAAGTTCTGACCGATGATCCGGGCCGGTGTGCCCGGCTCCACCACGAAGCGGACGGGGCGGGAGTCCACGCTGTAGGGCTGGGAAACCTGGTTTTGGTTGGCGCGGAGATAGGCGCGCAACATGGCCTCCCCCCCGCGGCTACACGCGGCGAGTCCGACCACCAACAGAAGAAGCCAGAAGAGACGGGCGACGGGGCGCAACAGGGCAGACAGGCTCATGACGACTGACCTGGATCGACCAGGGGCCGGGGCGCGGGGCGGTGACCGGGCCGGAAGAGGGGATCCTCCTCCAGCAGCCGGCGCAGGCCCTGTCGCAGCCCCGTCCGGGGCCGGTACTTGAGCAACTGCCGGGCCTTGCTCACGTCGGCCACCAGCCGGGCAATGCCGCCGGACCCCTCCCGGTTGTACAGCACATTGGCCTGGGCACCTGTGATCTCACTGATGACTTCCACCAACTGGTTGATGGAAATCTCCTCCCCACTGCCCACGTTGATGATCTGTCGGTCCACATGGGGGGCCTGGGCCGCGCTGATGAGCGCCTCCACCACATCGTCGATGTAGACGAAGTCTCGAGTCTGGGTGCCATCCCCGAAGATCACCACCGAGCCTCGCCCCAGGATCTGGTGCATGAACTGGGGAATGACCGGCGGATGGGCGGGCGGAAGGGGTTGGCCTGGGCCGTAGGCGTTGAAGATACGCAGGGCCACCGTCTCAAAGCCACTGAGCTGGCCGATGGCGAAGAGGTAGTGCTCGGCCGCCACCTTGCTCACCGCATAGGGCACAGCCGGCCGGATCCCCATGGATTCGGCCACCGGCTGCACCTCGTGGTCGCCGTAGACCGTGGCGCTGCTGGCCAGGATCACTCGCCGGATGGAGCCCACATCCCGGCAGGCCTCCAGCAGGGAGACGGTGCCGCCCACGTTGACGTCGTTGTATTCCCGGGGATAGAGGACGGACGCGGGGACGCTGACCCGGGCAGCCAGGTGGTAGACCACCTCCACCCCCTGGAGCAGGGACCAGAGCTTGGGGATGTCCCGGACGTCGCCCCGGTTAAAGTTGATGCCGGGCAGCAGGCGGGCCGGGTCGCCGCTGCTCAGGTCATCTAGCACCCGCACATAGTGGCCCCGGCGATGGAGCTGGTTGGCCAGATGGGAGCCGATGAAACCGGCACCGCCGGTGATCAGAACTCGCATGGTGTCTCTACTTTTTCGCAGAATGCCGCCCCAAACCATTGAGCACCTCGACCCACACCTGGAGCCGGTCCATCATCATGCGCTGGTAGTAAATCCCGGCCGAAATTCGCCGATAGTTTCCACCAGATGCAGTGCCGCCGAATTTCTGCCGTGGTATTGACGCCAGAGTGTAGTAGCTTGGTGGGTGAAATAGTCACGAGCGGAAGAGGTCCCCATAGTCGGTGGAGGGATTGGTGGACGTGTCGGAGGGATCCGACGGTGCGTTGTATCGACGGGAGGCCTCCCGGCTGGCCATGGGCCTGTCGTCCTGGGCCATCAGGGCATTGTAGCTGCGGCAGGCTTCGATCAGATGTGCCGCCGAGAGATGTCCCATGGTCCACCAGCGCAGGGATGATTCACCGTTGAAGAGGGCGGTGACCATTTCCGACACGGTCAGGCCGGCGGCGTCCAGCCGGGCGACGGCCCGGGTGAGCTGGAGCAGCAGACCGATCTTCTCGTGTAGCTCTGGCAGCGGTGTACGGCGTACGTTGCCGCTGGCCGGGAAGAGCCGCTCCGGCCGCAGGCTAGCCAGGGTGCGCAGGCTGCTGAGCACGGCGAACAGGTCCGAGTCAGCCGGCCAGTGGCGTTCGGGCCCGCCGACGAAGGCATCACCGCTGAAGATCCAGCGCTGGGTGGGCTCGTACAGGCTGATGTGATCTCGGCTGTGGCCCGGCGTCTCCACCACCCGGAAGCAGTAGCTGGGCGTCCGGAGCACCTCATCCACTTCGTCCAGGCTGATCACGTCCCGGACCGGCTTGGGCCGCCCCCACAGGAGGCGACGGTAGAGCTGCATCGCCAGGCGTGACGGCTCCTGGAGGAAGGGGACCGTACGCCGGCTGGCATAGATGGGCACGTGGGGGTATCGGGCCCGCAGGGCCGGCAGGCCCCCCATGTGATCCTCGTGGGCGTGGGTGACGACGATGCCGTCCAGGTGAAGCGGGTTCAACACCCGGAGCAACTGGCGCGCCGTACAGGGCGGACCGGCGTCGATCAGGAGCCCGTCCACCCAATAGGCGGTTGTCCAATCGATGGGGCGGCCCAGGAACCCTCGCGCCATACGAATGGCAATGACCGGACCGTGGTGTTCAACGTGAATCATGTTCAGTCAGCTCACTACATCGTCACGCCGCTACCCTGTATTGTAGCGTGGGGCCATGGATTTGTACAGAGCCAGACGGCGCCCGGTCATTTTTCCTGTCGGGCCAGGGCCGCCAGGCGCTGGGCGCCAGCCTGAAGGCGTTTCGCCACCTGGGGTGGAATTTTGGCCATGCGCCCGTCCAGGTCCACGCAGATGTGTTCGCTGCTGCCCGTGGCCAGCAGGGTGTCATCCGCCGTGTTATAGATGGCGTATTCGAAGCGGACAAAGCGGCTGCGCAGGCCGGCCAGCCAGGTGGTCACCCGGACGGTATCGCCAAAGTGGGCGGCGGCCCGATACGCCGCATGGATGCCGGTGACGGCGAAGTGGTGGCCTGTGGCCGCGATCTCCGTGTAGGGCATGCCGGCTGCCTCCATCCAGGCCACCCGACCTGCTTCGAACCAGACGATGTAGGCCGCGTGGTGCACGACCCCCATTAGGTCCGTCTCCGCAAAGCGTACCGGAATCTCCAGGCTGGCCCTGGCCTGTTGCCAGCGTGGATCGGTCCGTTTGTCTATATTGTGGCTACCCATGAGATGTGGCTCCCCATAATTCCATCGGCCCGGTCCATCCGCCAGGGCGCACACCATCGGGGCAGGCCCGGGGCGTGCGCCCTGGAACCGGCTCACATGTGAATGGGATGGCCTTCGACCGCGTGGGCTGCCTCCATGATCACCTCGCTCAGGGTGGGATGGGCGTGGACGGTTCGGGCGATCTCCGCAGGGGTGATCTCCATGAACTGGGCCAGGCTCAGCTCGGGCAGCAGCTCGGTCACGTCCGGCCCCACCAAGTGTGCCCCCAAGATCTCGCCATATTTGGCGTCGGCGATGATCTTGACAAAGCCCACCTTGGCCTCCAGGGCCCGGGCCTTGCCGTTGGGCATGAAGGGGAACTTGCCCACCTTGATCTGGTATCCGGCTTCCTTGGCCTGGGCCTCGGTCATGCCCAGGCTGGCCACCTGGGGCTGGCAGTAGGTGCAGCGGGGCATAAAGATGTACTTTTCATGGGGGATGGGCAGCGTTTCCGCCCCGGCGATGGTTTCGGCCGCGACGATGCCCTGGGCGCTGGCCACGTGGGCCAGGGCCAGCTTGCCTGTGCAGTCGCCGATGGCGTAGATGTGGGGGACGTTGGTGCGCATCACCTCGTCGATCTGGATGTAGCCCCGCTGGTCCAGCTCGACGCCGGCGGCGTCCAGGCCGGCCTTGTCGGTATTGGGCTGGATGCCCACGGCCATGAGCACCTTGTCGGCATTCAACTCCTGGACCTCGTCGTTCTTGAGGTTGCGGACCGTCACCTTCACTCCCTGGTCGGTGATCTCTACCCCTTCGGTGCGGGTGCTCACCAGGGTTTTGATGCCCTTGCGGCGAAATTCCTTCTGGACCTCGGCGGAGACCTCCGGGTCCTCCAGGGGCAGGAGCTGATCCAGCATCTCCACCACGGTGACGTCCACGCCGTAGGTATTGTAGAGGTAGCTGAACTCCATGCCGATGGCGCCGGAGCCCACCACCACCAGCTTCTCCGGCAGGTTCTCCATGACCACTGCATCTCGATATTGGATGATGCGTTCCCCGTCGATTTCAATGCCCGGCAGGCCGCGCGCCCGGGCCCCCACGGCCACGATAAAGTGGGCCGCGGTTACGTCCCGCTCGCCGGCCTCGGGCTTGAACTCCGACGGCTCCACGTGGAGGGTGTGGGGATCCACAAAGCGGCCGTGCCCCTCGATGACGTCGATCTTGTTCTTGCGCATGAGGAAGTTGACGCCCTTAGCCTGGCGGTCGGCGATGTCCCGGCTGCGTTGTACCGCACTGGAAAAGTCTACTGTCAGGTTCTCGAAGGTGAAGCCAAAATCCTTGGCGCTGTGAAGGGTCTCCAGCACTTCGGCATTGTGGAGCAGGGCCTTGGTGGGGATGCAGCCCCAGTTGAGGCAGACGCCGCCCAGGTTTTCCCGCTCTACCAGCCCAGTCTTCAGGCCCAACTGGGCAGCCCGGATGGCCGCGACGTAGCCGCCGGGGCCGCTGCCCAATACGATGACATCATAATCGTAGTTGTGATTGCTCATGCTCTCTCCTCAGCGGTGATAAGACCCTTTTTGCGGTAGAGTCATCTGCGGTTCATCCCCTGTTATGGTACATGAAATCGGCCCGTTTCCAGAATTTGGGGAGGCCCACCACGCGGTCTGGGTCCGATCGGGGTCTGGTTCGCGCCGCGGACATGGGGTTGGTTATGCCAGTTCCAGGGGCCACTCCTCCAGGGTTGCCTTGACGGCCGCCACAAAGCGGTCCGCCTGGGCGCCGTCCAGGACCCGATGGTCGAAGGTGAAGCTGAGGTAGCACATGGGGCGGATGACGATGGCATCGTCGGCGCTGGGCAGCAGCGAATCGTTGCCGCTGCGCACCACAGGCCGCTTGACAATGGCGCCGATGCCCAGGATGCCGGCCTGGGGTTGGTTGATAATGGGCGTGCCGATGAGGCTGCCGGATACACCGTGGTTGGTGATGGTGAAGGTGCCACCCCGGGTGGCATCCGGTGGAAGGGTGCCCGCACGGGCCTGGTCGGCCAGCTCGGCCACCGCCCGGGCCAGCCCTTGCAGACTTTTTTCATCTGCATCCCGAATGACCGGCACGATGAGGCCATCTTCCAGGGCCACCGCTACGCCGATGTGGACCCGGCGGCACAGGATGATGCCGCCCGGGTCGCCCTCCTGGAAACGGGCGTTCACCTCTGGCACGGCCTTTAGCGCGCGGGCGGCGGCGGCCACAAAATAGGGCGTGAAGGTCAGGCGGAGACCCCTGGCCGCGTACTGGGCCCGATGGGCCTCCCGGTGGCGCACCACCGCGGTCATATCGGCCTCAAAGATGGTGGTCACATGGGGGCTGGTCTGCTTACTCTGGACCATGTGGCGGGCGATGGCGCGACGCATGGCCGTGAGGGGTACGAGCACCTCGTCGGCCTGGGGTGGACGGGATGAAGGCCCTGCGGGCATGGCCGGCTGCACAGGCGCGGCCGGTCGTCGGTCTGCCAGGAAGCGCAGGACGTCCTGTTTGGTAATGCGTCCCCCCAGGCCGGAGCCGGGGATCTCTGTCAGGTCCAGCCCATGCTCGTTGGCCATGCGGGCCACCACCGGGCTGATAAAGGCCTGGCCACTGGGCTTCTCCGCTGGTCGCCTGGTCGGGGTCTCTTCAGGTGCGTTGGTTCCTTGGGCCGACGCCGGCTGTTCCGGATTGGCGGAGCCCCCGGCTGCCTGCTCTGGCACCTTCTCGTCGGGCGCGCCGATATAACCCAGGACGGTGCCGGCGGCGACGGTCTGGCCGGCCGGCACCTGGACAGCCAGGAGGATCCCTTCAGCCGGGGCGGGCACTTCCGTGTCGATCTTGTCGGTGGTGATCTCCAATAGGGGCTCCAGCCGGGCCACCGGATCGCCGGGGGCTTTCAGCCAGCGGGCGACTGTGCCCTCCACAACGCTTTCCCCTAGTTGGGGCATCTTGACGGGTGTTGGCATGGTTTGACTCTCTCCACTCAACCGTTCATGGCTGCCCGGGTGAAGGAACAGGGGGCAGCAGGATGCGTTGGGCCCGTTGGGGTTCGTCCATGTCGGCGGCCATGAACAGGTACTGCTTGTCCGGCACCGTGCTGAAGCCGGCGTGTTCGCCGGCGGGCGTCATGGCCACGATGTTCATATACTGGCCGGCGGCCTCGGGCAGGTAGGCCAGGTCGCGCAGGGCTTCCAGACCGGCTTCCCGCAGGGAGAGGCCCATTTTCAGGTAGAGGACCACGCTTCGGGCCGAGGAGACCCGGATGGCCAGTTCGCCCAGCCCGGTGCAGGCGGCCGCTCCGTAGCGGTTGTCGCAGTAGTTGCCCGCACCGATGATGGGGCTGTCGCCCACTCGCCCAGGATACTTCCAGGCCATGCCACTGGTGCTCACCCCAGAAGCCAGGTTGCCTTCCTGGTCCAGGGCCAGAAAGTTGACGGTGCCCAGGGTGTCGGGCTTGCCGGTGTGCTGAGCCGGGGCCTGCAGGTTGAGGGGGCGGGTCAGGCGAGTGGCCAGAGCCCGCAGGGGCCAGACTGTCCGGTCCTCGTTCGGGGGAAGGGAGAGGCCATGTTCAGCGAACCGGGCCCGCCAGCGACTCATGCCTGCCGGGGTGCGCTGGTCGGCGGGGGCTTGGCCCAGCTCTGCGGCTAGCCGTTCGGCGCCGTGCCCCACCAGCAACACGTGGGGCAGCTCTTCCATCACCCGCCGGGCCAGGGTGATGGGATGGCCATACCCTCGGACGGCGGCCACGGCACCGGTGCGCAGGGTGCGGCCATCCATGATGCTGGCGTCCAGCTCGACCTCCCCCAGGACGTTGGGGATGCCGCCATAGCCGACGCTGTGGTCATTGGGGTCGTCTTCTGTCACCCGGCAGGCCAGCTCCACGGCATCCAGGGCAGAGCCGCCGCGGCGCAGCAGCTCCATGGCGGCCAGGGTCCCGGCCCAGCCATTTTCGCTGGCAACGATGAGGGGCATTCGATGTGCAGGCATAGCGACCTCTGGCAATGCAGTGATGGGCGGGCGACCATGGACAGGGACGCCCGGCCGGGTCAATGGATGCGTACCGCATGTTGGGGCGCCGCAGAAAGCAGCGAACGACACCCGAAAGACTTCCCCAACATGGGATGCACCTGGGTCAATGGGTGAAGTATGCCACAATCCGCTGGCGTGCGGCTTCGGCCAGCGGCTCCCAAGGGATCTCTGGCCGTTTGTTGATGGTGATGAAGTCCTGGGCCATCAGGACATTGTAGACGCCTTCCAGGGCGAAGAGCTGGGCCGCCAGGGGGTGCGCCTGAGCGGCTTCCGGGCTGCCGAAGTTCATGGAGCGCTCGAAGCGTGGCTCTGGCAGAACGAATTTGCGGGCGTTGGGATTGGGCGTCTGCTGGATCTGGACGTCCATGGGAGCTGTCAACCATTTATAGATGGGTCTGCTGTAAAAACCACAGATTTCACAGATGAACAGAGAATTGGCAAGATTTCTCTCCGGAAATCCGCCTGTGCACCGGGTACTGCGCCCCATTGGATGCCTGGGTAATTTTGCGCACCCCGGGTGTAGTATAGCAGCCGGCCCCATGCCCATCAAGAAGTGGACGGGACTCGCTGTACCGGTCCATGGCGCGGGCGCGGTTTCGGCCCTGGCATTGTGCCGGCAGCGGTTCATGGGGCGCTTTCCAGGGACGCCAGGGCTGCCTCTGCCCGGCGGATCAGCTCAGGGTCGTCGGTTAACGCCAGGACCTGACGAAAGTCGGCGATGGCGGCTTCCACCTGGCCCAGGGCCTGGTAGACGGAGCCCCGGCTGTCATACGCGTAGGCATCGGTGGGATCCAGGGCCAGGGACTGGTTGCAGTCAACCAGGGCTTCCTGGTGACGACCCAGCTCATGGAGGGCGTAGCAGCGGTTGTTGTAGGTGCGGGCGTCGCCGGGGGCCAGGTCCAGGGCCCGGCTGTAGTCCGCCACCGCGGCAGGCAGATCACCCAGATCGTAGAAGGTGTCCCCCCGCTCCCGATAGGCGACCGCATCCCGTGGGTCCCGGGCGATGGCCGCGCTGAAGTCGGCAATGGCCTGCCGGTACTGCTGCTGGCTGCGGTAGACGATGGCCCGGTTGAAGTAGTAGATGGGATTGGCTGGCTCTAATTGGATGGCGCGGGTGTAGTCGGCCAGGGCGGCATCCGCCTGACCCAGGGCGAAGTAGGCGTTGGCCCGGTCGTTGTACAGAGCGGGGTTGTCGGCATCCAGCTCCAGGGCCTGGCTGTAGTCCGTCAGCGCGGCGGCGTAATCTTCCAGGCGGTAGTAGATCTCTGCCCGGGCCTGGTACACGTCCGGGTCGTTGGGGATCAGGCTAACGGCCTGATTGAAATCGGCCAGGGCGGCCGGCCAATGTTGGAGGGCCATGTGGGCCTTTGCCCGCTGGAAGTAGGCGTCCCCATCGGACGGATCGAGCTGGATGGCCCGGTCGAAATCGGCCAGGGCCTCCTCCAGTTGGCCTTGCTGGTAGTGGGCCAGCCCCCGGTTGTAGAGGATCACCGGGTCGTCGGGTTGGAGCGCCAGCGCGGCCGAATAGTCGGCGATGGCGTCTGGGTAGCGGTCCAGGGCATAGGCAGCTCGCCCCCGGCTGTGGAGGGCTGTGGAGTCTGCCGGATCCAGGGCCAGGGCCGCGCTGAAGTCGGCGATGGCGGCGGGGTAATCCTGCAGCTCCAGGTGGGCCAGGCCCCGGTTAGTCAGAAAAATCGGCGTTTCGGGTGAGAGCTCAGCCGCCCGGGTGAATGCGTCCAGGGCCGTCGTGTAATCGCCCCGGTCGTAAAAGACCAGGCCACGCCCGTTGTGGGCTTCTGGGTTCGTCGGGTCGAGCTGCAGGGTTTGGTCGTAGTCGGCCAGGGCGGCGGTGTCCTGACCCTGGGCCCGCAAGGCATCGCCCCGGCTGGGATAGATGCGCGGATCGGAAGGTGTAATAGTGAGTGGCCGGTCAAAGTCGGCGATGGCCTTCTCATATTCGGCCAGGCCGATGTAGGTGAGGCCCCGGTTCACATAGGCCAGGACGTAGCCGGGATCCAATGTGATGGCCTGGGTGTAGTCTTCCACGGCGGCGGTCAGTTCCCCCAGATCGGCCTGCAGATTGGCCCGGTTGTTATAGGCGGCGGCGTCGCTAGGGTTCAAAGCCAGGGCCTGGTCATAGTCCGCCCGGGCGGCCTGGTGATTGCCCATCCGCCGGTGGATGATGCCCCGGTTGTTGTAGGCAGCTGCATCGTCCGGCACCAGTTCGATGGCCCGGGTGTAATCTTCCACAGCGGCGGCCAGATCCCCAAGTTCGTAATTGACGTAGGCCCGGTAAAAGTAGAGGTTGTACCCCTCGGCGGCCAGATCGAGGCCGGCGCCGAGGGCACGGCCGTCGGCCTGTATCTGTTCCAGGGAACGGAGGGCTTCCGATAGAAGCGGATGGGCCGCCGGGTAGTTGGCCTCTGTGTAGTAGATAAGGCCGATGGCGAATTGGGTCAAAAAGGTCAACTGGGCAGGCAGGTCCCGGTTGATGTAGAGGGCGAAGTCAGCCGGGGGTGAGGAGAGGCTGGCCAGATAGTCTGAGGGGCCTGGCGGCACGTAGATCATGGATGCTTCCCGCAGGATGGTGAAGCGGGGATACATGCCGGCATCGTCGTAGTGGCCCCAGATGACGATGGCGGCGTTGTAGCGCTGTCCCAGGGTACGGACCTCTTCCAGCTCCCGACGCTGGAAGGAGTCTGGGATGGTGGCCAGGCGCAGGTTGGGCAGATCGTAGGTAGCCAGCGCCTGCATCGTAGTTGGCCTGCTGGCTCTCGTCGCGAAATTGGGCCAGGAGTACCAAAATCTCATGGGCGTCGGCCGTGGCGACCGGCAGTGGCGTGGGGGTGGGGGACGGTGTGGGCGAGGATGTGGCCGTCGGGGCCGGGGTTGCCGTGGCAGTGGGCGTGGGGGTGCCCAAGAGGGCAACCGCGATAAAGGCGCGGGTGGGGCGATTCCAGAAGGCGCTGCTCAGAGCGAGGAGAAGGACGATCCCGGCGCCCATGGCCCAGAAGCGTAAGCGGCCAAAGCGATATTCCGGCGGCGCCCCTTCCTGGTTTCCAGGGATCCGGCTTAGGATGATGTACAGGCAGATGTAGAGCAGGGTCGCCAGGAGCAGGAAAGCGACCACGACCACGGCCAGGTGAAAGTTCTCCCGGAAGGAGACGACAAAAGCGATGATGGCGCCGATAAAGCCGATGGTGGCCTTGGTCCATCCAGGCAGGTTTTTAAACCATTCAAGTTGGTTGGATGGCTGCTGATCCATGGTGACCTGGGCAGTGCCCTCCCGAGGGCACCCATGGAAGCAGGAGGATGCCCCATCGTGGTGCCGTCTGCAATTGGTTTCTGTTGCCGGTTAGTCTGAGTATACATGTTTTAGGCGAAGATTCAAATGCTTTCGCCCTGGGGTCCAGGAAGGTTTGCCCTTTCGGCCGATCAAC
>FWPU01004346.1_pt1 | contig 33157 bp, 26 predicted proteins | sample 2228361 | NCBI WGS metagenome assembly FWPU01 (sample SAMEA103939777, study PRJEB20133) | metagenome
AAGGGATTCGTGGTGGATCAGGCGCCGACCCAGGAGGACCAGGGCCGCCGGGTCCGGGTGCGCGGCATGTGGTACGACGCCTATGTCCAGTGGCGCGGAGCCCTGACCGCCCTGGGTCCCGGCAAGGCCACGCTCGACACCCTGTCCGTGATCCTCGTGGCCGGGGACCTGTTTTCGCAACGGCGCTACCGGGTGTCGTCCGACCCTGTGTCGATCGAGTTCCAGGACCTCCCGGCCGCGGGGCGACCCGCGGACTTCTCGGGCGGGACCGTGGGGTCCTTCGTGATCCGGTCCGTGCTGGACAAGGACCGCATCCGCGTCGGCGACTCGGCCCTGCTGACCGTGGATGTGTCCGGGTCCGGAAACCTGCGCGCCGTGAAGGCCCCGGACTTCCGAGTCCCAGAGGGCCTACGCGTCTCCCGCGTGCCCTCGTCGGACCTCGACGAGCGGGTCGTGGACATCGGGGGCATGTCCGGCCGCCGCCTGTTCCAGTTCCTCCTGACGGCGGAACGGGAGGGGGAGTACGACATCCCGCGCCTGGACCTCGCGTTCTTCAACCCCATGACCGGTCGCTACGAGCGGTCGCGCACGGACCCCTTGCGGCTCGTGGTCGCTGGTCACGCCTCGGGCGGTCCCGTGCGCGAGGTCCGGGCCCCCGCGCCGCGGGTGGTGGAGATCCTGGCCGACGCGAACCTCTTGGCCGTGCCCGTGCCGGCGGACGCGGCCGCCTTGTCGGATCATCTGGTCGGGGGCGTCCTTGCGGGTCCGGTCCTGCTCTTCCTGGGCGTCGAGGCCATTGTCCGCCACAGGCGGTGGCGAGAGCGGAACCACGACACGTTGCGGCGGCGCAGGGCCCTGTCCGAGGCCGGGGCAGCCCTCCGCCGGCTCGCCAGGGAGCCGCCGGCGGGCCCACGGGACTTCTGGGCCGGCCTGGATCGAGTCATCCGCGACTTCCTGCGAGCGCGGTTCGACGTGTCCGCGGACCTCCCCCACGAGGAGGTCCGTGCAGCCCTCCTCGCCCGCCACGTCCCCGCGGACGCAGTGGACACCCTGGTCGGGGAGATGGATGCCTGCGCGTTCGGCCGGTTCGCGCCGAGCGCGGCCCAGGACCGGGACCGACGGGCGTCCCTGGATCGGGTCCGGGCGTGCCTGGCCGCCCTGGACCGCGCGAGGGACGGACAGGGGTGAGATGACTCGCATCCGGACGGCAGAAACGGTCGGGGCAGGGCTCGTCCTGGCCATGGTCATGGCGGCCGCGTCCTTGAGGGCCGAGACCCTGGAGGACCGGTTCCGCGCCGGGACCGCCGCCTTCGAGGCCGGCCGGTATGACGAGGCCGCCCGCGTCTTCCGTGACCTGCGTGAACGCTACCGGCTGGCGTCGCCCGACCTGCTCGTGAACCTCGGCGCCGCTGAGTTCATGGCCGGTCGCCCCGGCGTCGCCTTGCTCCGGTTCCACGAGGCGATCCTCGCCGACCCCGAGTCCCGTGCGGCAGACACGGCCCGGGTCAACGCCGACCGCGTGCGGACCGCGCTCAATGAGCGCCGCGGCCAGGGCGCGACCGGGTACGTGTTCGGCCCCTATCACGATGCCTGGACCGCCCTGTTCGGGTGGATGCCCCAGCGCGGGGCGCTCGTCGCCTTCCTCGCGTCGTGGACACTGGTGTTCCTGTCCCTCGCAGGGCGGCGGGTCCTCGGGCCCCGGGCGCGGCGCGTCCTGGGCGGGGTGGCGATCGCCGCGTGCGCCGCAAGCGTCCTGACCGGGGTCTCCGCCCATGGTGCCGCGCGCGTGGCCTCGTACGAGGTTGCGGTGGTCCTCGAGGACGGCGCGCCGCTGTACGACCGCGCCGACTCGATCGAGCCCCGGATGGCCCTGCCCGAGGCCCTGGAGGGCCGGGTCGTGGAGCGACGGGGCGCCCTGGTCCGCCTGCGCTTCTCGTCCGGCCAGGAGGGATGGGTCCCCGAGCGTTCTCTGGGGTTCCCGGCCGTCACAACGCCGTGATCCGGAACACGACGCCCTTCTCATCCGGGCAGGCGAGTTCCTCGATGGCCGGCACCCAGTCGTCCTCGGGCGTGGGGTCACGCTGCTTGAGCATCAGGAAGGGCATCAGGGACGACAGGGCATACAGGCATACGCTTCCGCCCGCCGGGACCTCGAGCCGCCCCTTGCCCCGGATGTAGAAGCAGTCCCCGACCTGGTGCCTGGCTCCGCACCGCTCGCGGACCTCCTTGACCTCGACCTTCAGTTCCCTCATCTCGACCTCCCGGTTTGCCTTCATTCCAAGGATACCAGGAAGGCGTCCTCGTAGACACCCGGACAAGAGGACCTTCCCCACCGTGGTCGTGGGCGTGGGCGACATCCAGGACTTGCACGGTAAGGAATCCCGCATTTCCAGGGCAGGGGCGGTTCGAGACGACCTGAAGAAAGGATGGGCTTTCCTGGATCGGTCACGAACAAGTGGGAACTGTCCACCCGGACGACCCCCACCGTCGCACGCGATCTGTGATACCATCCGCGGGATTTCGGCACCGGTCCGGCCCGGTGCGGGAACCCCGTACTCGGGAGGCAACCATGACCCGCAAGACGATGATCGCGTGGGCCGTGGCGGCACTCGGGGCCCTGCTCGGCCTGTACTACAGCGGGGTCTCGACGGCCGACTTCGCGGACCACCTGGACCGGCAACTGCACCCGATCCGGTGCACCCTGCTGCCCGGGATTGAGCCCGCAAGCCAGGTGGACCAGGCCGTGGAGGGTTGCAAGGTCGCGATGTTCTCGCGGTACTCGTCCTTCTGGCGGGACCGGTACTGGGGCGGGATCCCGTGGTCCCTGCCGGGGATGGGGCTGTACGCATTCGCCCTGGCCCTGTGCGCGTGGGCCTTGATCACCCGGCGCGGACACGAGATCGCCCCGAACCTCGGCCTCGCCTTGACCGCGCTCGTGGCCGCTGGGACCTCGCTGGTCTTTTTCTATCTGTCCACCACCCGGCTCGACGTCCTCTGCACCACGTGCGTCGGGTCATATATCGGGGCTGGAATCCTCCTGGCCGCGGCTGCGGGCGTCCTGCACTTCTCGCGGGCGGACCGCTTCGTCACCCAGCCGGGCGCGAGGGTCGGGGGAACCCTCTTCTTCTGGATCGCGGCTCACATGGTCGAGATCGGCGTAGCCGTGGCCCTGCCCGTGGTCGTGTGGGCTCGCGCCCTGCCCGACTACGGCCCGCACGTGACGAAGTGCGAGACCCTGAAGGACGGAAAGTCCCCCGAGGGCGTGATCCTGCCACTTCGCGCCTCGACCGCCCCCACCCCCGTGGACGCCCTCCTGGTGGTGGACCCGCTCTGCCCGGCCTGCAAGGCCCTGCACCGCCGGCTGGACGCCTCGGACTTCGGATCGCGCCTGTCATACCGTGCGCTCCCGCTCCCGCTCGACGCCGAGTGCAACTGGATGCTGAAGGACTCGATGCACCCCGGCGCGTGCCTGTTGTCCCGCGCCCTCCTGTGCGCCGGCGACCGCGCCGCCGACGTGCTCGACTTCATCTACGAAAACCAGGAAGAGATGCGCATGGACGGCATCGGCAAGCGCCTGGACCGCATCCGCGAGCGCGTGGTGACCCGCTTTCCGGACATCGCGGACTGCCTAGACCGCCCCGAGACCAGGATCCGCCTGAACAAGGCCCTGCACCACGCGGCGGAACTCGCCCTGCCGCTCCTGACGCCGCAGGTCTATCTGAACGGGCGGCGCCTGTGCGACGAGGACACGGACCTCGGGCTCACGTTCGCCTTGAACCGCCTGATCGGCCAGGGCGCGGGAGGGAAGACGCCATGATGACGAGGCTCGGCTGGGTCGTGCACGTCGTGGTGATCGGGGTTGCCTTCGCGGGACTGGGGCTTGCGACCCGCTCGTGGGTCGTGTCGGCGGCCGAACGCCTAAAGACGGGCGCCCAGGTCCCCTTGCCTGCCGAGAAGGCACCGCTCGTCGCCTCGACCGCCGAGGACGCCTATTGCACGCAGGACCTGAAGACCGTTCTGCGCCGGGTCCTGATTTCGTGCGGCCTCATCGGGGGGGGGCGCCGTGGCTGCCAGCCGGACGAGGTCCGCAACGTGGCCCAGATTGACGACGCGGACTTCAACGCCCTGTTCCGCCCGCTCTCGAAGCGGGGCGGCGTGGTCCTCTTCGACCTTGGCAAGGAGGACCTGGACGAGGGCGCGAAGGCCCTGATCGAGCGGATGTGGGCGGACCGGCGCGGCGCGTCGTATTTCTTTGTGGTGGCCCGGGCCTCGACCGACGGGCCCACGGTGAAGAACCGCATCCTCTCGCACAAGCGCGCGAACTCGGTCCTTTTCCACCTCCAGGAGCGCTTCAAGGACCCCGACATCGAGAAGCAGGTGGGGCTGATGTGGCTCGGCGAGGAGTTCGCACAACTCGGTCGCGAGTTCTGCGAGTGGCAGTCGTCCCGTCCCCAGGCTGAGTGCCGCGAGGACGTCCTGAACCGCAGCGCCGTCGTGTCCTGGATCGACTGCCGTCTATGAGGTTTCTCGCCGCGGTCATGTTCCTGGTGGCCCTCGGCGTGCTCGCCGTGGTGGCGTGGCCCCTCCTGCGCCCGGAGGACGCGCCCGGGTCTGGGACTGCCGTGCTTCCCATCGAGCGGGCCCAGGTGGTGTCCGGTGACACGGCGGCCCCAGCCGCCCCGGCCACGTTGCCCCCGCCGCGAGAACCCGCCGCGACCCGGGACGCCCCCGCCGGTCCGCTGTGCGATCGTGCCCCGGACGACTCCAGGGCCGAGGTCCTGTCTCTCCCCCCGGGCCCCACGCTCCGCCCCGGCCCCCGGGTCAATGACCCCGCCTGGACCTGGGTGAACCTGTGGGCTGCCTGGTGCAAGCCCTGCAAGGAGGAGATGCCCCTCCTGTCCGCCTGGGCGTCCCGCCTGCGGGAGCGCGGCGCCCCCCTGCGGGTCCTCTTCCTGAGCGTGGACGACGACGAACGGCAACTCGACCGTTTCATGGGCGATCAGGGCCGCACGCTCCCCGACGAGTTCCGCTGGGTCCGGGACGAGTCCGCGCGCAGCCGGTTCTACCGCGCCCTTGGCATCGCCGACCCACCCACGCTCCCCGTCCAGGTCCTCCTCGACCCCCAGTCGCGCCTGCGCTGCCTGCGCGTCGGCAGTGTCACCCCCCGCGACCTCGACGAGGCCGCCCACCGGTTCGGGTGGTGAGGTCTTGCAGGAGCGCCAGGGGTTCAGGCGAGGACAACGGCACGCACGCGTGCGGCGACGACACGGGCCGTGTGGACCGTGCGCATCGCAAGGTCGCGCTCGACCGGCTCCGGCTCCTCCGGATAGCGCGGGGCTACCGCCATCTGCGAGAGTTCGACGATGTCCGACCGATCCGGTTCCATCTCGAGTTCGCCGCCCGTGCGAAGGAGGAGCACCGACCGGTCGTGGGTCCTCGGAAACGGGATGCCGCGGAAGGCCAGCAGCGCCTTGAGGGCCTTCTCGGCCAGTTGCTGGGCGTGAAACGCGACAACGGCCCAGGGAGGGTCTTCGTGAGCGAGGAGGATCTCGATGGCCCGCTCGTCATCGTGCGCCTTGTCCAGCCAGGACCTTGCGATGGCCCGGTCTTCAGGCTGCATGGAGCACCTTTCCCTCGCGCACGGCCGGGTACACGAGACTTCCCGCGACGTCACGCAGTCGCGCAAACTCTTGCGGGGTGACCACGAGGACATCCTTCGGGGCGTCGAAGAGCGCCAGCGCCCTCAGGATGCGCCCCGCCTGGGCTCGCCGCGAGCCGACGAATGGCATGACGACCAGCAGGTCAATGTCACTGTCCGGGCCGGCCTCCCCCCGCGCCAGGGATCCGAAGACGATGACCTGCTCGGGTCGTGCGACCTCCACGACCCGTTCGACCATCCGCCTTGCAGTGTCCCAGTCCACCATCGCACGTACCCGATTCGCGAGGCCAATTCTACCGTCCCTGTCGAGGCCCGTCATGACCCGACGTCAGAGCGGGCGATCTGGATGCGCGTGGTGAAGGGGAGGCTGCGCGGCATCATCAGGTGGGTAACGCGGCGGACCAGGTACTTGCCGGAGAAGCGCTTCCCGAACTGCTTGAGTTCCACGAGGTCCCCCGGCTTGATGCGCGGGTCACCGTGGAAGTCCACCTCGCCCGTCACGAAGTCCATCGCGAGTTTGTCAAAGATGGCCTTGGCGACACTCTCGGCCTCCTCCTTGCTGTCCACGGGGCGGTCCACGATGGTCAGGACCTTGCCGGTCGAGGCGTTGCCGTACAGGGCCTTGCCCGTGGCCTCGTGTCCCGGGGTCCCGCCGAACGTGTGGTCCGGGGCCGTGGCCACACCCACGATCGCCTTCTTGGCCTTCGGGTCCCACCCCCGGACCTCGACCTTCGAGACCTGGTTGACCGTGGAGAGCGAGAAGCGCGCCTCGTGGACCACGACCTCGTCCTGCGAGTGGGCCGCCTCGCGCACCAGGACCACGACCGGGTTTCCGGCGACCTCGGTCGCATCCAGGTCGGTTTGCATGGACCGCAGCATCTGGTAGTCGGACACGTTCAACTGGGGAACGTACGCCGCCTTGGGCCCTTTCGATTTCTTGACCTGGTCCGCGCTGAGCCCGTCCGAGGCTCCAGTGAAAGACCCGGCCTTGTCAATCACGTCCTGGATGGCCGAGGCCTTCAGGTCCTGGGACTGGATCCCGTCCCCCCACGTCCGGGAGGTCGTGCCCCGGGTCAGGCGGTGCGTCTTGTCGTACCCGCCCACGCTCACGGTGGACTTCCCCCGGTGGCGAAAGTGGGGCTCGATGTAATGGATCTCGCCCTTGAACACCGGCTTCTCCTGGCCCATCGGCCCCATCAGGATCTCGACCTCCTGGCCCTCCTTCAGGTCGTCCAGGACCTGGATCTCGGCCCCGGACCGGATGTCCAGTTCCACCGTGAACATGTCCGGGCAGTCGTACTGCCTGTCCACCTGCACTGATTCCAGAAACCAGTGTCCCTGCGGCGCGCCGCTCCCCCCCGCCTGCCCGCTCGATGCCTGGATCGCGGTCTGGCCGTCCAGTTTCAGGATGCAGGCGCTGACACCCTTGTAGTCTTCCGGCATGGGAACCACCCCCTCGACGCGCGTGAGCTCATCACTTCAGGATCGGCGGCACCAGCAACCGGGTGCCGGGTTCCAGGGCCATGGGGTCGTCAATGGCGTTTACCTCCGCGATCCGGCGCCACTCGGCCGGGTCGTCGTACTCGCGCCACGCGATGTTCTGGAGCGTGTCTCCCCGCTGCACCGTATAGACCTTCGCGTGGTCCGGCGACTGCTTGTCCCGGTGCATCTGCTGGTCGCCGATGGTGGTCGCCTCGATCAACTCGAAGTCCACCTTGGCCCGCACCGGGGTCCCGTCGTTCAGGAACATCACGTACTGGATGTTGACCTTCTTGACGTACCACTTGCACGAGTTGTACGGGTCGTTTTCGGCCATGAACTGGCCCCAGACGAAGACGACCTGCGGCGGGCGGTGCAGTTCCTCGTCGTAATGGATCAGGCGCTCGATCTTGTCCACGTATCGGACCCGGACGTTCTCCTTCGTCTCGTACGTGTCGAAATAGACCGAGGCCACCTTCAGCGACCGCGAGACGCCGTGCGTCCACTCCTTCTCGCCCGAGTCCGAGCCCTGGGTCTGGTGCTCCTTGAACTCGGAGGCCTTCTCGACGGTGACCGTCTCGGGGTTATACAGGAACTCTAGGTCCGTGAATCCCCCGCGCCAACCGCTGTCCACCACGCGCAGGAGGGCCTTTTCCATCTTCCCGCCTCCTGCCACCTTGGGAGGGCTGCTAATCATGGTGGCCTCTCCTTTCCTTCTCTCGTTTCATCCGTCTCAAGATGCGCTCGGCCATCTCGATGGCCAGGACGTCCAGGTCAATCGGCTGCGAACCCGCCGCCTGGGACCCGGCCGCCGGGGCCTGCGCGTCCGCGGCCGGCGTCGGGCGCGCCGAGGGGCCCTCGCCCCGGCGCGACATCATCGCCTGGCTCGCCACGGCGGACACCGCCGGGGCCACCAGGGGCAGACCGCGCAGCGCCGGGCCGGGCGTCTCGCCGGCCCGGATCAACCCGCCGAGCGACGGCACCCTCCCCGGTCCCACCACCGGACCCGCGGGGCCCACGTCGCCGAGCGACATCTCCAGGGTGACGGGCTCCTCGGGCAGCCCCGGCGTCCGGACCTCGATCCGCTCGGGCCTCACGGTCCGAGCAGGCTCCGCGGCCGTCGCATCGGTCCCGGGTGGGGAGACCAGGTCCCCGACGGCCCCTGCCGCCCGCTCCGACCGGCGCCCGGCCTCCGCCGTCTCCGCCCGCGCCTCCCGGGTCTTCGCCGGGACGATCCCGAGCCACCTGGCCAGGTCCGCAGGGACCAGGCCCGATTCCACCGCCCGCGGACCCGCCTCGCCCCATGCCTCCGGGGGCAGGGCGCGCAGGGCCCGCCCGAGCGTCCGCTGGATGAACCACATGGCGCCGGCCGGGATCGCGCCCGCGCCTTCGCGGGACCCAATCCATCCCGCAGCCTTGCGCCCCTCCGCCTCCCGTTCCGGGGGCCGGGCCATGACCAGGAGGGTCGCCTCGTCCTCGATGGCCACGTCCGGTCCGCTCCACCGAGCACTCCCCGGCCGAGAGGCCACCGGCCCGCCGGCCCGGAAAGCGCGTTCACCCGGCCGCGCCACGAACGGTTCCGCGGCGACGCTGACGGCCCCGGCCGGACGTTCCACGGTCCCCGCCCCCCGGACGTCCCCGCGGGAGACCCCTGTCAGGGCTGGTCGGACCGCCTGATCCAGTCGGGCCTCGAGCCTCTCGGCCCACGGGAACCTGAGGAAGACCTCCTCCACGTCCCCGGCGAATCCCCAGGCGTCCCCCGCGAATCCCCAGGACGTCGCATGTTCCGCGCGTGCGCCGGCCGGAGTGGGTACGACGCTCGTGCTCGCCCCCTCGGGCGCTCCCCGTCTCGACCCCTCTGCGAAGGCGAGGGCGCGAGTGAGGGGAGTCGCTCCGTACCGCTCGCCCGCCTCGGCCGGGGCCCCATCTCCCACCACCAAGCGCTGGGGGAGGCTCCATCTCCCAGCGGAAGCCCCCAAGGGGGGCGAGCCAGAGAAGCGCGTGCCGGTGGAACGCGCCACAGACAGAGGCTGTGCCAATGGGACAGCCGATCGGTGGGCGAGGTCGCGCGGCCCCCGTGACCCGGGGGTCGTGGCTCCGGGTCGAACCATGACATCCGCCCGTGGCGCGAAGGTCCCGTCTTCCGCGAGTTCATTCCCACGCGGCCCGCCGGGAATCCGTGACGCCGCCGGGTGCGCTCCACCGTCTCGGATCCCCAAGCGCACCAGACCGTCGAGCATCCACTCGGCGACCTCCGCGGCGCCCTGAAGACCCGCCGTCTCCGTCCGACCTCGGGCGCTCCAGGCAGCCCCGGTCCCGTGCGCCATCAGGCGCGCGAGCGGCGTGCTCCCGTACCGCCCCGGCTCCGCGACACGCGAGACCATCGGCCCGGCCGTCACGGCCGCGGGTCCGGTCGCAATCCGATGAAATCTCCCCCGGGTGGAGGGCCGGACGCTCCCCAGGTGAGGCGAACCCGACAGCGCGGATCGTGGGAACAGACCGGGCGTTCGCACGACCCCCGTCTCGGTGGCCGTTGCGACCCAAGCCGGGGACGCCCCCGGGAACGCGAGGAATGCCCGTTCCTCGGCCCCCGTGAACGACCAGGACCCGACCCCGCCTTCCAGGGGGACTGTCTCGGACTCCGTGACGGCGATTCGCCGGGCTTCGGGCATCGGCCCGGTCCACAAGGGGATGACCGAGGGGGCCGCGATCCCGAGCGTTCCGCCCGAAGGGCCGCCCTTCATCCCCAGGGCCACGAGCACCTCGTCCGCCGCGACCACCTCGGGCACCGACCCGGGTCCCACGATGACTCCCGCGCGCCTCGGCGCAAAGGAGGCAATCCGGGTCCCGCCGGACCCGACATCCCGCGCCGGAGAGCGCGCCACGCTCCGTTCCGGGAAGACCCTCGCCGCGCCGGTCGCCGGCACCGGACCCGCGTCCCCCTCGCCGGCCCGACCCGGCTCCGGGGCACCCGGGAGGCCCAACACGGTCCGGTCGGGGATGTCCGGCCACGCTGGCCCGACGCGCATCGCGCCTTCCGCCGCCACGGCAAATTCCGGGACCCAGGGCACCCGGGGCCACCCGGCGGGTTCGGAGGCAGCCACCCTGCGCGCCAGGTTCGGCCCGAGCGCACGAAGCGGTGACCACGCCCACCCAGTGAGTCCACGCTCTTCGTGGCCCGCACTGGCCGCGACTCGGAGGTCGCGGGGCCACCGCGACTCAAAGGCCGCGGCTCCAGGACGCGGCTCGATGACGCGCCGCGAAGCGAGGTCCGTGGCTCCGGGACGCAGTGCCACGAGGGGCGGCACGCCCGTCATCGCGGCGTCCCGCGCCATCCACGAGCCGGTGGGCGACCGGGATCCCATCGCCGCGGGCTCCTCGGGCCAGGCTGCTCCCATCGAGCCCGACCACAGGGACCGTCCGAAGACCGGCACCGGCTGCGCGGGGGGGGCGAACCACGGGGCCTCCGCGTGAGCGCGCCGAGGGGTGAAGGTGGCCCGGGCCACGAAGCCCTCGGGGGTCGCCCGCCGCGATTCTGCCTCCCGCGCCGCGACCCGCCTGGATCCGCGTCCCGGCCCCGCAGCCCGGGACTCTGGGGCCACGACCTCGCGCCTCGTCGCAACCCGCTCGGGGAACACGGCCGGGGCTTCGGATTCCCCCACCCGGTGATGTGGGAACGCCAGGAACGCCGCCTCCGGGCGTTCCAGGGCCAGGTCGGACGCGACCCTCGCCTCAAAAGGCCCCCCGAACCGCGCCACCGAGGCGAGAACATCGCCCGCAAGACCACCCGCAGCCCGGCCCGTTGTCGGCGGGCGCCCGGCCCCGCCTGCGTCCCCAACAAGCCCGCCGCCCACCCCAGGGCGCCAGGATCTCGCGGCTAGGCCTCGACCCGCACCCGCCAAAAACGGCCGCCCGACCATCACCTCGGCCGGGGTCAGGCGCCACGCGGTCGTCCTGACCGCGGGCCACTCCGGTCCGCCACGGGCATCGAGGCGGGTCTCCCGCGAACCGGCCAGGTCCACAATCCGAAGAAGCCCGCCCGAAGCCGCGAACCCAACGCGCCGGCGAACGCCACCGGGACGGGCCGGGGGAGCCCACTCCGGTTCGCGGCCACCCCGGGCCTCTCCCCCCTCCGCGGTGCCCGCAGTCCCCATGGGGACTCCGGACCTCAGGCGCACGAACCCCAGGACATCGGCCGCGAGGTCCGCCCCGACCTCCATGATCCGCCGACCGAAAACCGCCGAAAGAGGTCCTCCGGGCGCACTGGCGGCCACCGTATCGGTCGGAAGGTCGAGTCCGCTACCGTCCAGAATGGCCGCGTGGCGTGCTGGCCGCGACGACGACGGCCCGGCGACCGCCCGGTCCGCGGACGCGATCCCCACAATCCGGCGCGGCCTCACCGCTCGAGGCGCCATTCCCGGCGCGCCCCTCCTTGCGGGGAAGAGCCCGGGCCGCCTCCCGCGCCGCCCGATGGGCAGGGCAACCTCGCCTTCCGCCGCGGGCGTCCACAGCGCCAGGACCTCGCCCTCCGGGGCCTCGGCCAGGAAGTCCCATGGCCGCGTCGTCCCCGTGAGCCACCCGCCCAGGACCTCCGCGATCCCGGACGCGAGGAGCCGCGCTCCCTCCCCCCGGGTCGCGATGCCACCGAACCCTTCGCGCTGGGCGAGTCGGCGCAGCAGACCCCACGACTCCGGCCCCAGGCCCGCCCGCCCCCGGGTCGCGAGCATCCGCCGGCCGCTCCAGTCCACCACCGTCATCCGCGTCCCTGGTCGCGCGTCCGTCATGCCCTGCTCCGCGTCCCCGCCCTCACTTCTTGCCGGCCGCCATGCCGCTCTGGAGGGCGCCGCCTGCGGCCCCCGGCTCGAAGACGAAGTAGTCGTACGTGATCTCGATCTCCTCGAAAGCGATCGCGTTCTCGGTCGCGTTGAAGCCCGGACCCGTGTACTTCGACATGAACGCCCGGAAGAAGTTGTACCGGCCGACCTCCTCGCCGGCCCGGTCGAGGATCACGAGCGACACCGTGACTCGGTCCACGGCCGTGCGCCCGCCGTCCATGATCGCCTGGAACCACTTGAAGAACTCGGACGAGGCCGCGAAGAAGCCCTTCTTCAGGGTCAGGGGCGTGAATGACCCCGGACCCACCAGATTCACCTTGTACGAGGGGTTCCCCCCTTCGTAGAAGGACACGGTTTCGGCCTTCCACTCGAGACCCCGCGCCTCGGCGAACTTCACGCAGCGGATCCCGTCAATCTCGACGAAGAAGGTGTACGTCACGTCCGGGTCCACGCGCCCGATCATCGTCCCGTACTGGTTCGTCGGGGGCTTCGGAATCTTGGGGACGTTGGTGGGTGTCTTCGGCATCGCTCACCTCCGGGCCAAGGGGGTCACGGACCACCCTCGGCTCCTCCTTGCATTTCCTGGGCCACCCGCAGGACCAGGTACTCGGCCGGCCGGACCGGGGCCACGCCGACCTCGATCAGCAGCCGCCCGGCGTCGCGCTCCTCGGGCGGGTTGGTCTCGTCGTCGCACTTGACGAAGAACGCCTCCTCGGGCGTCCGCCCGGTGAAGTAGCCCTTGCGCCACAGGTCCACCAGGAAGTCAGTGATGTTGCGCGTCAGGGTCTTCCACAGGGACGGGACGTTCGGCTCGAACACGACCCACTGGAGGTGGAGGTTCATCGCCTTGACGATGGCGTTCATGGTGCGCCGCACGTTGACGTAGCGGTACTGCGGATCCGAGCAGATCACCCGCGCGCCCCAGACCCGCAGGCCCCTCACCGACGCGGACCGCAGGCAGTTGATGCCCTCCGCGTTCAGGGCCCCGATGTCCTCGTCCCTCAGGATGATCGCGAGGTCCTCGGCCCCGTGAATCACCTCGTTCGCCGGGGGGCGGTGCACCCCCATGTCCGCGTCGCACCGAGCGATCACCCCGGCCACGTGCCCGCTCGGCGGCATGACGAGCCTCTCGCCCCGCCTCTCGACCACCACCCACGGGAAGTAGAGGGCCGCGAACCGTGTGTCGAACTGGAGCCGGTACTCCCTCGTCCGGCCCGGCAGGTCCGGGAAGGGCGAGTCCAGGAGCGCGAACCGGTCGTTCAGCCGCTCGCACTGCGCGATCATCGCGTCGTGCACGACCTCCACGTCCTTGAGGGTCGAGAAGGGCCGCCCCGGGGTCCCCTGGTTGCGCAGGAACAGCCACATCAGGTCCGGGATCGCGAGGAGGTCCACCTCCTCGACGAGTTCCAGGCTTTGCAGGCCGGTCCGCTCGCCTGGCCCGCCCGTCATGCCGATGAAGTCGTCCGGCGTCAGGTCCTCGACCCCGTCACGCCCGCCCTCCAGGGCCGCCCCGTCCACCGTGGCGGGCAGGTTCTGGGGCGGGGGGGACGGAGACGCGAGCGACTTCGCCCGGATCAGCCGCGACCGGTCCGCCACGACCCGCTCCACGAAGGCGGGGCTGCCCGGGTGCATCGAGAGGTCCCGGAAGACCTCGTTCGCGAACGGGCAGTTCACGCGGATCTCGAACTCCACGGGCTCGACGTACGTGGGGGCACTCGCGGCGAGGCCCCGTTCGAGCGGCTCGTCCGGGGACCACCGGATCGTCTTCTCGGCCACCCCGGTGATGAACCGGAACACTTCATCCGGATGGCCCCTTCCCCCCGTCCCGGCGCCCTCGTTGTAGAACCGCACCAGGGTCCCGGCCCGAAAGCCGTGCGTCGAGCGGATCGTGGCCTCGCAGTCCCCTGCGCGGGCATCCAGGGTCAGGATCGTCTGGGCCCGCGGGGCCTGGACCCGCGCGCTCACGCGGATCGCGTTTCCCCAGAGCCCCTCGCTCGCTGCCTCGATCTGCAAGGTCGGCTGCCCCTGGCGGTCCAGCAGGCGCAAGGATGCGGGCCACCCGAAGTCCCCGGTCCCGCTCCCGGCCCGGTGTACCACACGAACCACGAAGCACTCCTGGCCCCCGTTCCTGAAGAAGGCCTCGACCGCCGGGGCCAGGAACCCCCCCTGGGGGAAGTCGCCGAACACCTCGGTGAACTGAGGAACCCCCGTGATCCGCACGGGCACGTGGCTCGGTCCCCTCTCGGTGATCCCCAGGAACCCGACAATGCCGCTGCGCCCCAGCGTGATCGGGGTGAACCGCTGCTCTCGGTCCTCGTGATAGACGCCTGGGGGCCGGAGGGCGAACGCATCCCCCCCGGCCAGCGTGGGGATGCCGCCCTCGATCGTGGTAGGGGGAGAACTCATCCGGCGCCTCCGTCGTCAGGACCTGGTCTTGTTGATCTCCTTGTTGATCTCGGAAATCTCCTTGACCCAGACGTGGCGCTCCCGGTGCTCCATCTCGAGGATGTCGTCCACGGACCAGTGAAAGTGATACGCAATGTACGCTACCTCCTGGTACAACTTGTCCAGGGGGTAGCCTATCATTCCCCCACGTTGAGTTCACCTCCCAGGTCCACCTCGAATGCGTGCTTGCACTCGGGGCACGAGACCTTGACGTGCGAGGTGCCGTCCTCGTTGATGCGCCGGTAGAAGTCCTGGAGATACGCGAGGTCGGACGCGTACAACTCCTCGATGATCGAGGGGTTGATGCTCTTGAGGTCCCCGAGTTTCGTGATGACGCGCGACAGGAGGATCACGACCAGGTACGCCCGGTTCTGCTGGACCCGGTAGTCCTGGAGCGGCAGGATCTCGTCCTTCGCGGTCGCGAGACGCATCACGCCCTTCTTGTGGACCTTGCCCTCCTTGTCCACGTACCCGCGCGGGAGCGTGAACTCGAATTCCGTCCGGAATGCCATGGTTTACCTCTTGGGAAGGACCGGGAAGGACCCCGCCCCGGAGGCGACCGCCGGGGCGGGGGATCAGACGACTACATCCGCTCGATCTTCTCGACGGCGAGTTCGATTTCCTCGACGTTCACGTCGTTGCCCTTGCCGTCCAGGGTGAAGCCCTTCCACTTGCAGGGCCAGGCCTCGAAGAAGTTGTAGCGCATGATCTCGGCGCCGTCGTCGTCGCAGAGGATGACCGAGCCGCTCTTGCGCTCCACCTTCCCCTCGATGACCTTCTTGCGCCACTGCCACAACTCGTCCGTGTTGACGTAGCCGCGCTTCAGCACGATGTTCGAGTACTTCGTGCGGCCGGGGCGCTTGCGCAGGATGATGTCGTCCCCGTCCTGGTACTCGACGACCTCGGTCTCGGAGTCGAGGCCCTCGACGTTGCGGAACGCGCCCTGCGTGACCCCTTCGATCTCGATCTTGAAGTTGAAGTTCCCGATGTGGTCGTGTGGTCTCCTGTTGGCCATGGTACACCTCCAAAAAGAGAATCTTCACGGCCCGGACCCCCATGGCCCGGACCAAAAACCCCCTTGTCAGCGGGACCCGCCGGTCCCCTTTCCGTCACTCGGAGACCTCGCCGCCCGCCGGCATCTGGCCAATCCGGAAGATCACGAACTCGGCCGGTTTCACCGGGCACATGCCGATCTCGACGATCATCTGGCCGGCGTCAATGACCTCGGGCGGGTTTGTCTCCTCGTCGCACTTCACGTAGAAGGCCTCCTCGGGCGTCTTGCCAAAGAGGGCCCCCTGCCGCCACAGGCGCAGCAAGAACGCGCTGATGTCGCGCGTCACGCGCTTCCACAGGCGCTGATCGTTGGGTTCGAACACGACCCACTGCGTGCCCAGTTCGATCGACTGCTCGACCATGTTGAACAGGCGTCGAACGTTCACGTAGCGCCAGGACGCGTCGCTCGAGATGGTCCGCGCACCCCACACCCGGATGCCCCGGTTCGGGAAGGAGCGGATGCAGTTGATGCCGCGGGGGTTCAGGATGTCCTGCTCGCCCTTGGTGATCTGGTAGCGCAGGCCGAGGGCCCCGCGCACGATCTCGTTGGCCGGGGCCTTGTGCACGCCGCGCTCGGTGTCGGAGCGCGCGTAGATCCCCGCCATGAACCCGGACGGGGGCTGGTAGATGTTGCCCTTGACCGGGTCATAGACCTCGATCCAGGGAAAGTAGTACGCGCCGTACTTCGAGTCGCGCGGCTTCGGGACCTTGTCCACGCCACCCTTCTCGATGACCTCGGGCGCGTCCAGGATCGCGAAGCGGTAGCGCATGTTCTCGCAGTGCGAGAGGACCGCGTCCTGGATGACCGGGTCGGTCTGGCCCGGGGCGCAGACGATGTTGATCTCGTCAATATCCTCGAAGGCCTTCAGACCAGTCCTGGTCCCGGGGCCGTTGTCGGTCCCGATGTAGAGGGCGGCCTTGCTGGAGACCTCCTCGCCGCGCTCCCTGGCCTGTTCCTCGGTCCCGACGTTCAGGACGTAGCACCGGCTGCCGCCGTTGTTGAAAAAGGCATAGACCGCGTGCGCGAGGTATTCGCTGTTCTGGAAGTCACCGAAGGTCTTGGTGAACTGGCTCCAGTTCGTGCAGAGGACCGGCTGGTTGAGCGGGCCGGCCTTGCTCTCGCCGATGAAGGCAACCGTGTTGGTGCCGACCATCTCGAGGGGCTTGGTGCCTCGATCCACTTCTTCCACGTAGACGCCGGGGGACAGGTACGATGTGGCCATGCAAACCTCCTTTTGTCACGCTGCCGAAACCATGGGTCCCAACCCCCGAGGCTTACTGGCCGGGGTCCCCGGCGTCCGGGCGCCCCTCATCGGGGGCGATGGACTGCAAGATCCCTGCCAGTAACCCTCTGCAACTCCTCGGACCGCCGCTCGGACTCGATGCGCAGTTTCGCGTAGTAGAACAGCGACGGTCGGATTTCCTCGTTCAGGCTCCTCCAGAAGGCCAGCGAATCGTTGAAATCGGCCTGGAGATTCGGGAACACGTTGATCTTGTCGTCCGGGAAGAACGAGTCCCCCTTCAGCATCTCGCCGTGCAGGATCGGCCTCTCGAGAAAGGTCTTGACCACGAGCCCGAGGAGGAGGTTCTCCTCGTTCGGGGTGTTCCCGAACACGGACACGATGAACTGGGCGTGCAGGTAGGCCGGCGCGTCCTGGTAGTACTCCACCAGGCGCCCGTCCTTCGAGTACGTGGTGACCAGGTGGTCCGTCCGCTCCTTGTAGCCCGGGGCGAAACCCACGTGGTATAGGTAGCACGAGACAAGGGGAAGACTCTTGACGTTGTCCTTCTTGGGCCGGTCGTTTGACACGGTCACCGTGGTGAAGCCGGCCGCTCGGAACGAGCCCTTGAGCAGTTCCTTGACGCTTTCTCCGATGTCGCGGATGACCTCGAACTGACTCATCCGTCCGGGCGTCCTGAAGAACGACAATGGTCAAATACCGCGTTCAACACGGGTTGTCAACCCCTTTTTCCAGGTATACCGCCGGACTTCCAGGGTTTTTGGGGTCCATCGTCCCCTGGGGTCCCCCCTGGGGACTCCAGCCCTCCCTGGGGTCCAAAGTCCCCAGGATCCCGCTCCCCACACCTCTCATTCCGGCCACGGGATCGCCTCGCTCCCCACCGTCTCCGGGTCACCCAGGAACATCTCGACCGTATAGACAGACGCCCCCGACTTCGCCGCAATCTCCAGGAAAAACGTCCCGTCCTTGAGCGTGACCGGGCCGACCGTATCCTTCGCAGACCCCTTCACGTGCGCGACCTCGGCCACGGTCCCGCCGAACATGTCCCGCAAGACCAGGCGGGCCGCGAGGGCCGGGTTGTCCCAGTAAATGTTGATCGTGCAGGGCGTGACCTGGCCCACCTGGAAGCGCTTGAAGTCCACGGGGTCGCCCCGCGCTGCCACCTTGTCGTCCTGGAGGACCCCGGAGCGAATCTCGACGGCCCCGGAGCGGGCCTCGTCTCCGGTGGCCTCCCCCTCGGGGACGCGGCACCCCGCGGGAAGCATCGCAACGGCCAGGAGGAACGCCACGTGGTTCTCGGACTTCATGCGGAAACCCTCTTGTGCAAACGGACCCTGGAGGGGGTCTCACTCTTGAGGAAGGGCCCGAGCACACGCCCCGTGTGCGACGCCCGGCACCCGGAGACCTCCTCGGGGGTGCCGGCCGCGACCAGGAACCCGCCTTCGTCCCCGCCCTCCGGACCCAGGTCGATCACGTGGTCCGCAACCTTCAGGATCTCGAGGTTGTGCTCGATCATGACGACAGTATTGCCCAGCGAGACGAGGCGGTCAACCACCCCCAGGAGGTGGCGCACGTCGTCCGCGTGGAGGCCGGTGGATGGCTCATCCATCACGTAGAGGGTGCGGCCGGTCGAGACCTTCGCGAGTTCGCGGGACAGCTTGATCCGCTGGGCCTCGCCGCCCGACAGGGTCGGGGAGGGCTGGCCCAGCGCGATGTAGCCGAGGCCTACGTCCCGCAGGGTCTCGAGGACGCGCCGGATGGCTCTGTGGTGGGCAAACACGTCCAGGGCCTCGTCCACGGTCAGGTCCAGGACGTCGCGGATGGTCAGGTCCTTGAAGCGCACGCGCAGGGTCGCCTCGTTGAACCGGCGGCCCCCGCACTCCTCGCAGGTGACGAAGACGTCGGCGAGGAAGTGCATCTCGACGCGCAGGACCCCGGCCCCCTGGCAGCGCTCGCAGCGGCCCCCGCGCACGTTAAACGAGAAGCGGCCAGGGGAAAACCCGAAGGCCCGGGCCTCGCGCGTGGCCGCAAACAAAGCGCGAATGCCGTCGAAGACCTTGGTGTAGGTGGCTGGGTTGGACCGTGGGGTGCGGCCGATGGGCTCCTGGTCCACCACGATGACCTTGTCCAGGCGCGAGGCCCCGTCCAGGCCGTCGTGGGGGAGGGGGCGGGCCTGGGACGACTGGCCAAGCGCTCGGGCCAGGGCTGGGCAGAGCGTCTCGGTCACGAGCGAGGACTTGCCCGCGCCGGAGACTCCGGTGACCACGGTGAAGGTCCCGAGCGGGAAGGCGACGTCTATCCCCTTGAGGTTGTGGCCGCGAGCCCCGCGAAGGACGAGGCGGCCGTGCCCGGGGCGGCGCGAGCGGGGGACCTCGATGCGGCGGCGGCCGGACAGGTACGCCCCGGTCAGGGAGGTCTCGCTGCGCATCATCTCGGCCGGCGTGCCCGCGAAGACGACCTCGCCCCCGTAGCGGCCTGCGCCCGGACCGAACTCGATGACATGGTCCGCGGCGAGGATGGCGTCCCGGTCGTGCTCGACGACGACCACGGTGTTGCCGAGGTCGCGCAGGCGCTCGAGGGTCGCGATCAGGCGACCGTTGTCGCGCGGGTGCAGGCCGATGGAGGGCTCGTCGAGGACGTAGGTGACGCCGGTGAGTTCACTGCCGATCTGGCTGGCCAGGCGGATGCGCTGGGCCTCGCCGCCCGAGAGGCTCGCCCCGGAGCGCGCGAGCGTAAGGTACCCGATGCCGAGGTCCTGCAGGAGGCGCAGGCGCGACAGGATCTCTTTGAGGAGTTCCGAGACGATCGGGGCGCGGTGTTCCGGGATATCGAGGTCACGAAGGGTCGCCAGGAGCCGCGCGATCGTCATCTCGGACATCTCGGCGATGTTGAGGCCGCCCACCCGGACCGCGAGGGCCTCGGGCCGCAGACGGCGCCCCCCGCAGGTGTCGCACGGCCGGTCCGCAAGGTAGCGCTGGTAGAATGCGCGCATCTCGGGGGAGCGGGTCTCGCGCAGGCGGCGGAGCAGGGTGTTCGCGACTCCCTCGTAGCGGATGCGCGCGGACCCCTGGAAGTTGCGGGAGTTCCACTCGATGGGGACACGCCGGTCGTCGCCGTACAAGATCAGGCGGCGGTGCTCCTCGGGGAGGTCCCGGAAGGGACAATCGAGGTCGATCCCGTGGACGCGGGCGAGGCCGCGGAGGACCTCACGGGTTAGCCCGAGACCATCGAGGGCCCTGGACCACGGCTCGATGGCGCCTCCGTTCAGGGACAGCGATGGGTCGGGCACCACCTTGTCGAGGGCGATGTCGAGCGCGGTCCCGAGCCCGTGGCAGTCCGGGCACGCCCCCGCGGGGTTGTTGAACGAGAAGAGTTGCGGGCTCGGTTCCGGAAACGACAGGCCGCAGGCCTCGCAGGCGAGGTGCTCCGAGAAGACGCGGTCCGGCTCGCCCTCGACGGCGACGACCACGCGGCCCTCGCCGGCCTTGAGCGCGGTCTCGACCGAGTCCGTCAGGCGCGGGGTGACGCCCTCCTTCAGGACGAGGCGGTCCACCACCACATCCACGTCGTGCTTGCGGTTCCTGTCGAGGGCGGGCGGGTCGGAGAGGTCGTGGACCTGGCCGTCCACGCGGACCCGGGCAAACCCCTGGGCCTGCAGCGAGGCGAGGAGGTCGCGGAACTCGCCCTTGCGGCCGCGGGCGAGCGGCGCGAGGAGCGTCACACGCAGGGCGGCGTCGCGGCCCAGGGCGAGGACCTCGCGAACGATCTGGGCAGCCTCCTGGCGGGCCACGGGGCGCCCGCACCGGTGGCAGGACTGGTCCCCGGCGCGGGCAAAGAGGACGCGCAGGTAGTCGTGGATTTCCGTGATGGTCCCGACGGTCGAGCGGGGGTTCGAGGACGCGCTCTTCTGCTCGATGGCGATGGTCGGCGTCAGGCCATGGATGGCGTCGTAGCAGGGCTTTTCGAGTTGCCCGAGAAACTGGCGGGCGTAGGCGGACAGGGATTCCACGTAGCGGCGCTGGCCCTCGGCGAAGAGGGTGTCGAAGGCAAGCGAGGACTTTCCCGACCCGCTGACGCCGGAGAGGACGACCAGGCGTCGCTTGGGGATCACGACACGGATGCCCTTGAGGTTGTGCTCGCGGGCGCCCAGGATCTCGATGACCTCGCCGGTCAATGCCTCGCCCTCCGGACGCGGGATTATAGCCGTGCGCAAGGAAACAGGGGGTGGTCCGGACACAACGCGGCATGTCTCTTGCAGAAATCCAGATGGGTTGTCTTGCGCCCGACGGGGGTGCTAGGATGCGACGGTCCACGGGGCGAATCGAGGTGAGCGGAATGGAGCTCCGACACGCTAGCCGCACCGACGTGGGCCGGAAACGGACCCACAACGAGGACCGCTTCCTCGTTCAGCCGGACGATGCGCTCTTCGTGGTGTGCGACGGCATGGGGGGGCACGCCAGCGGGGAGGTGGCCTCCCAGTTGGCGGTGGACCAGATCTCCGGTTTCTTCGAGTCGAGCCGGAACAACCCGGACATCACGTGGCCTTACAAGGGCGACCGGCGCCTGTCCGAGGCCGAGAACCGCCTGGTCGTCGGGATCAAGTGGGCCAACTACATGGTCTTCGAAAAGGCGAGCAGCGCGCTCCAGTTCAAGGGAATGGGAACCACGTGCGTGTCCGCGCTCTTCGAGGACGGGGCCTGCGTCATCGCGCACGTCGGGGATTCGCGGTGCTACCGGATCCGGGACGGACGGATCGAGCAACTGACCGAGGACCACTCCCTGCTGAACGACTACAAGCGCCTGGCCCACTTGACGCCGGACGAGATCAAGAACTTCCCCCACAAGAACATCATCACCCGAGCGCTCGGGATGAAGGCATCGGTCGCGGTGGACGTGAAGAGGGAGCCCATCAAGCCCGGTGACATCTACCTGCTCTGCTGCGACGGGCTGTCGGGGGAGGTCGAGGCCCCGGACATGCTCCGGATCGTGAGCGAGGCCGACGGGGACCTCGACGGGGCGTGCGCGACCCTGATTGACCAGGCGAACCGGAACGGCGGGCGCGACAACATCACCGTGGTCCTGGTGCAGGTGGCGTGAGGGGCGCGGCCACCGGACGGGGGCGGACAGGCCTCTTTTTCGCGTTGAGGGGCCGGAACCATTTCCAGACAATGCCATCGGCTCTGGGCACGTGGAGGACGCGATGACCCGCAAGCAAGGTTGGGCATGCGCGATGGTGGCGTTCGGAATGGCCGCGGGGTGCGGGGGGGGCAGGACGCCGACGGGCCAGGACACCGATGGGTGGCTCGCGGGGGACGACGCGGGCTTGCAGAACCGCCGGGACGCAAGGGACCCGGGCGGGCAGGACCTGTGGAGGGGGCAGGACGAGCGTCCCGGCGGCGAGGACGTGGCCGGTGGCGAGGACGCCGGCGAGACCACGGAGCCGTGCCTCGGATGGTTCGGCTGCCCCTGCAAGAAGAACGAGAACTGTCAGTCGGGCTTCTGCGTGGACTCCCCGGAGGGGAAGGTCTGCACGGGTTTCTGCTCTGTAGAAGAGGACTGCCCGCAGGGGTGGGGATGCCGCGAGGTCATCAACACCGAGGGGGACCCGGCCTGGGTCTGCATCCCGTTCGGGCTGTACCTGTGCCGGCCGTGCCGCGAGAACTCGGAGTGCGCGTCGTCCATCGAGGTCAGCGAGAACCGGTGCGTGGCGTACGCGGCGAGCGGGAGTTTCTGCGGGGTGAAGTGCGGGGGCGAGGACGACCGGCCGTGCCCGGCAGGGTACTCGTGCCAGAACGTGCCCATCGCGGGCGGCGGCACATCGGACCAGTGCGTGCCGGACAACGGGACGTGCGAGTGCAACGCGCTCGCGATCCAGGTCAACGCCTCGACGGACTGCTACGTCCACAACGAGTGGGGGACGTGTCCGGGGTCGCGCCAGTGCCTGCCCACGGGGCTCACGGCGTGCGATGCGAAGAACCCGGCGCGGGAGGAGTGCAACGGGCGGGACGACGATTGCGACGGAGAGACGGACCCGGAGGGTGCGGGGGGGTGCTCGACCTACTTCCAGGACGTGGACCAGGACGGGTACGGGATGGGCGTCGGGACATGCGTGTGCGAGGACCCGGGGGCGGGCTACACGACGACGCCCGGGGACTGCAACGACGTGAACGACGGGGTGCATCCCGGGGTCCAGGAGATCTGCAACGGGATGGACGACAACTGCGACGGGACCACGGACGACGAGGGGGCGCCCGGGTGCGTCGAGTACTCGCTCGACAATGATGGCGACGGGTACGGGGTCGCGGGAGAGACCCGGTGCCTGTGCCAGCCGACGGCACCTTACACCGGGACCCAGAAGGAGTACGACTGCGACGACGAGGACAAGGGTGTCTACCCAGGCGCGTCCGAGAGGTGTGATGGGCTCGACAACGACTGCGACGGGATCACCGACCCGGAGAACTCGAAGGGGTGCCAGCCCTGGTACTACGATGGAGATGGGGACGGGTTCGGGTCGTCGTCCAAGTTCAAGTGCCTGTGCGGGGCGGTCGGGCTGTACAACACGCAGAAGTCCGGGGACTGCGAGGACCTGGACCCGATGATCCACCCGCTCGCGAGCGAGGCGTGCAACGCCAAGGACGACAACTGCAACGGCCAGACCGACGAGGGCGACCCGGTGGTCCTGTGCCCGCCCAAGGCCGGGGTGGACCTGCACGGCAGCGTGGGGTGCGACGGGCAATGCAAGATCCTCGCGTGCGACCCCGCCGTGACCGACCCGGGGGGGAACTACACGCCCGGATGGTACGACGTGAACGAGGACTTCCACGACGGGTGCGAATGCCAGGCGGGGATGGAGGAGAAGGACGGGGGCGAGACCTGCAACCATGCGGTGGGCATCGGGGTCATGGGCGACAACGGGACGAAGGTCGTGCTCGGTGGAAACATCGTCCCCAAGGACGACGAGGACTGGTACGTCGTGGACGCCCGGGACCTGTTCTGGGACGCGGAGCCGAACGCCTGCGACCTGTTCAACCTGAAGGTCCTGTTCACGAAGAACCCGGACAACACGTTCGTGCTGGACGTGTACCGGCGCTCGTGCGCCGAGGCTGACAATATCTGCTCTGGGGTCCTGATGGAGGAGTGGGCCACGAACTTCCACGCCGGCAAGACAGCGGGCGAGTGTGGCTGCTCGACTGCCGTAAAAGAGAACTGCGACGCACCGGCGGACTACGAGGCATGCCTCCAGATCGCGGGCCCGGACAAGTGCGGGACATGCCCGGGGTACGCAAAGAAGGGGAAGAACCAGTGCTCCAACAACTCCGCGACCTTCTACATCCGCATCCGCCGGGACAAGACCAGGCCGCCCTCGTGCGAGTCCTACGAGGTCGAGGTGTCGAACGGGCTGTATCCCTGGAGCGGGGAGTCAGGGTTCTGAAGGGGGGCGGTACTTCGTGGGTCCATTCCGCGTGAGGTCTCGACCGCGCCCACGCCTACGCCCGCGAGAACGTTGCGCTTCGCTGCGCCGCTCGGTAGCAGGAGATCGGCCTACCACTTCTTCGAACCGTGGCACGCGGGGTCACAGGTCTTCGTCGAGGGGTTCCAGGTCCCGCCGTTCTTGAGCGCGACGTCCTTCTGGCCGTTCACGTGGAGCGCCGGGTTCAGGACCTGGGTCGCGCCGTTGTTCGCGAGCCCGTTGTGGCAGTTCGTGCAGTCCTGGCCCATGAAGGCGTGCTTGGCATAGACAGACGGGTGCCGGCCCGTGCTCGGAGGCAGGTTGTGGCACGACCCGCACGGGGCCTGGCCGGTCTTCGTCCAGACCGGGCGGTTGGTGGAGTTCCCACCCGTGAAGTTGCCGTGGCAGTATCCGGTCGAGCAGGTCGCCGCGTTCCGGTCCCAGCCGAGGGCGGCCAGGACCTCGGCAGGCGAGCCGTCCACGTGCCCGGGGTCGAGGGCGCTCGACGGCTTGACGTGGCATTTCACGCAGTCGAAGGGGGAGGCGAGCCCCGACTTGGCGGTCACGTGCGCGGTGTGCGCTCCCACCGTGACCTCGGTGGTCGCGACCTGGTCGTGGATGTCCACCGGGGGCGACCCCTTGTCCGTGTCCACCCCGCCATGGCAGAAGGTGCAGCGGGTCTTGAAGCCGCCGTGGCACGTCTCGCAGGAGACGCCGACCGACCCGCCGGCCAGGTCCGCGCCGTGACACGCGGTGCAGGCCGCGAGGCCTTGCTTGGCCTCGTCTCCATGGAACTGGGCGTTGCCGGGGGTGGCCCAGCCCTGTGGGTGATACGTCCCCGTCCCGGTGTCTTCGGGAGTGCCGGTATCCTCGGGGCCCGTCGTGTCAAGCGTCTGCCCCGGGTCCTGGGTCTGCCCGGAGTCCGGGATCCCTCCAAGGTCCGGGGCCTGGCCAGGGTCCTCGGCCGGTCCGGGGTCCGGGATCGCTCCAAGGTCCGGGGCCTGGCCAGGGTCCTCGGCCGGCCCAGGGTCCGGCGGCGTCCCCGGGTCCGGCAGGGCACCCGGGTCCTGAAGAGGTCCGCCGCCCCCGCCTCCGCCGCATGCGATGACCAGCCCGCCCGCTGCCGCGACCAGAAACACGACCTTCATGTTCATCCTCCGATGAATCGGGACAATGGCGACCCCAACGATAGGTGATTGCCCGCGGGATGTCAATTCCGCGACAAAGAGGATCAGGAGGCCCGTGCCGGGCGACACACGCGCTCGGTCTTGCGGCACGAGATCGCGCTGGTCGGGCAGATGCGGAAGCATGCCCCACACCGGATGCAATTGTTGGAATCAATATAGATGTAGGTCGCATCGCGCGGGAGGTCCGTCTCGACGTAGTCCACGACGCGGCCGTCCCCGTCGTGGAAGACTCGCCGAACCTTCTTGATGCAGTCCCTCGGGGCGACCTTGATGCACCAGTCGCAGTGGATGCAGCGGTCCTGGTCGATCTCGTAGCGGTACTGGCAGAGGTAACAACGCAGGGCGTTGAGGCGCCCGTCCTCCGGGTCGTACCCGAGTTCCACCTCTCCGTGCGGGGAGCGCCGGTCCGGACCCACGGTCGGCATGGGCGGAGGCGCGATGAGGTCGTGGTCGCGCACGCGCCCCGTCCAGCCGGAGGGATGAGGCTCCACGCGGATGGCCTCCTCGCGCCGGCGGCGGCCCACCAGGAATGTGTCCACCTCGTCCGCCACCGCCTTCCCGTCCGCGACCGCGTGGATCACGTCGCGGCTGCCGTAACTGAAGTCCCCAGCGACGAACAGCCCGGCGCGGGTCGTTCGCAGGCCCCGGTGCTCGACCCCCTCCGGCAGCAGGCGGAGGGTCCGGCGCTGCCCCACCGCGGCGATCAAGGTTCCGCACGCCACTTCAAACCGCGACCCAGGGAGAGGCTCGATCCCCGGGCGTCCGGTCTCGGGGTCCGGGTCGGTCAGGCGCGTGCGCTCGAACACGACAGCCCGGACGCGGCCGTCCTCGCAGCGGGCCTCGACCGGGGCCTGCAGGGTCTCGACGCGGATCCCCTCGCGCCGCATCTCCTCGATCTCCGCGGGCGTGGCGGACATCTCGGCCTCGGAGCGCCGGTAGGCGAGGCGGACCTCGCCCCCGTCCGCGCCCAGGAGCCTGCGGGCCGCGCGCGCGCAGTCCACGGCCGTGTAGCCGCCCCCGATCACGAGCACGGGGGGCACTGGGGCCTCGGCCTCGTCCAGGTTGAACTTGCGCATGAAGACCACCCCGGGCGTCACGCAGGTAGGTTCCAGGCCGGGCAGGCGGAGTGGGGCAGGCTCCACGGCGCCGGCGGCGAGCACGACCGCGTCATGGGTCGAGAGCATCTCCAGGACGCGGTCCGGGGTCACGGGCTCGCTAGTCCGGACTTCTGCACCGGCGTCGAGGATGGCCTGGATCTCCGCGTCGAGGACGTCGCGGGGCAACCGGAAGGACGGAATAGCCAGCCGCATCATCCCGCCCAGGACCCGCTCGCGCTCAAAGACCACGACCCGGTGCCCGTAGCGCCGCAACTCGCGCGCCGCCGAGAGGCCCGCAGGGCCCGACCCCACGACCGCGACTCGCCGGTCCGTGTCCGGAAACCAGGCGGGGAGAGGACCGGGCCGGCCGGGAGTCCGTCCGTCCGCGGCGAACCGCTTGAGGTGACAGATGGCGACCGGCCCCTCCGACCCGGTCCAGTGGTGCCGGCAGGCCGGCTCGCAGGGGCGCGAGCAGATGCGGCCCAGGACCCCTGGGAAGACGTTGTCCTCCTGATTGATCCGGTAAGCCGCGTCCAGGTCACCCCGGGCGATGGCCTCGATGTAATGGGGAACGCGCGTTCGCGTAGGACAGGCCGCCTGGCAGGGGATGTCGCCGCGGTAGGTGGCGAAGTCCAGGGGGGTGGTCGCAAGACCGGAGTCCTTGGAGAGTTCCGCGAGCGGTGGGGCAACCTCCATCCGGAGGCCAAGGGCCGCCACCGCGGCCTGGTAGGCAGCAAGGCCCTCCCGGGCCACGTGGTCCGCGAGTGTTTCCCCGTCGCGTCGCCGGGCGAGGAAGACGTCCAGGACCGCCCGCGTCACCGCAGGGCAGTCCTCCAGGCGAAAACTCCCGAGGGGCTCCCCGTGGCGCGCCTGGGTGCCACCGATGGTGACCTCGTAGCCCTCGACCGAGCCCAGGGTTTCTCGCAACCGGGCGCCTCGGAATCCGAGGTCCGCGATGCGATACGGCGAGCAGGCATTGGGGCACCCCGTGATGTTGACCAGGACTGCCTCGCGGATGGCCTCGTAGCAAGGGTCGTCCACGACCGGACGCAGAAGGCCGAAGAGGTCATGGGTCCGGGCGACCGCGAGGGGGCAAAAGGTCGTTCCGACGCACGGGACCACGTCCTGGAGCCCCTCCAGGCCGTCCGCGGCGAACCCGACCTCGTGGATCGCGTCCTTCACGGCCGCGACCTGGTCCGGGCGGACCCCGTGGATCTCCACGTTCTGGCGCTGGGTCACCCGCAGGTGCTTGTCACCGAAAATCTCCGACAACTCCGCCAGTCGGCGCAGTTGGTGGAAGCGCACCTCGCCCCGGTCCACGCGGGCGCGCACGATGGCGAAGCCGTCCGTCCCCACGGGGTCCGGCGTGGTCAAGGGTCGGGCGGGCCAGGGAGGGCCATCGTCCGGGACGGGCTCCGTATCGAGGGAGCGGGTATCCACGCCGCGTTCCCACAGGTCCGAGGCCACGATGCGGCGGCACTCCTCGATTCCGAGCCGTTCGACCACGAACTTCAGGCGGGCGCGGGAGCGGTCGAAGCGGTCCCCGTGGTCGCGGAAGAGCCGCCCCACCGCGAGGCACAGGGCCGTGGCCAGGCCGCGCGGGACGAACGAGAACAGTTCCTGCCCCACGTAGGGTTTCCAGCCATGTCCGCCGCCGATGAAGACCTGGTAGCCGTGCTCCACGACGCCACCGCGGCGGCGGGCCAGGGCCACGAGCCCGATGTCGTTCATGAGAGGCTGCGCGCAAGCGGCCCCGCAGCCAGAGAAGGAAATCTTATGTTTCCTCGGGAGGTTGTCGAGTTCCCGGTCCACCAGGAATGCGCGAGAGGTGCCAAGGGCATCCGGGAAGACATCGAAGCGGCGATGGGGACAGACCCCGGCCCACGGGCAGGCAACCACGTTGCGGTTGACGTCCCCGCACCCGTGGAAGGTCGAGAGCCCGGCCCGGTGCAGGTCGCGCAGGAAGTCCGGCAGGCGCGCGCACTTGAGCCAGTGCATCTGCACATCCTGGCGCGTGGTGAAGGCGACGCGACCCTGGGCGTAGTCCTCGGCGATGCGCGCGAGGGCGCGGGCCTGCGCCGAGGTCAGGACCCCACCCGGCACCACGACCCGAGCCATGTGGTTGCCCGGCTGGCGCATGTTGTAGATGCCGTACCACTTCGCGATGACCGCCTCGTCCGCGGACATGGCCCCGCGGCGGGCAATCTCGTCAAAGTCCAGGACGAGCCCGGCCTCCTTGAGGTCTTCGTCGTGGCTGCGCACTCGGAAACGCAGGGTCCGCTGCATGGTCTTGCTCCTACTTCTCGAAGTAGAGGGGGGTGCTCAAGTAGCGCTCGCCCGTGTCCGGCAGGATGACCACGACGCGCCGGCCCTGGAACTCCGGCCGCCGGGCGACCTGGACGGCCGCGGCAGCCGCGGCTCCGGACGAGATGCCCACGATCAGGCCCTCGGTGCGCGCGAGCCGGCGCGAGGTCTCAAATGCCTCGTCGTTGTCGATCCGGATCACCTCGTCCACCACGTCCGGGTCGTAGTTGTCGGGTACGAAGCCTGCCCCGATCCCCTGAATCATGTGCGGCCCAGCCTGGCCCCCGGACAGCACCGGCGATCCCGAAGGCTCCACCGCGAACACACGGATCGACGGGTCCCGGCGCTTCAGTTCCCCCCCGGCCCCCGAGATGGTACCTCCGGTCCCGACCCCGGCCACGAAGGCGTCCAGGCGACCACCGGTGTCGTTCCAGACCTCGATGGCCGTGGTCCTGCGGTGGATGTCCGGGTTCGCGGGGTTCGAGAACTGCTGGGGCATGAAGGCGCCCGGGATGCGTTCGACCAGGGCGTGGGCCTTCTGGACCGCGCCGGGCATGCCCAGACGCCCGTCCGTAAGCACGAGTTCCGCGCCCAGGGCCTGGAGCAGGGCCCGGCGCTCGGCACTCATCGTCTCGGGCATCGTCAGGATCAGGCGGTAGCCCTTGACCGCCGCGACCAGCGCGAGCCCGATCCCCGTGTTGCCGGAGGTGGGCTCGACGATCACGCCGCCGGGGGTGAGGCGGCCGTCGCGCTCCGCGGCCTCGATCATGGAGAGCCCGATGCGGTCCTTGACGCTGCCGCCCGGGTTCCAGGCCTCCAGTTTGCCGAGGATCTCGGCACGGACCCCGGCGTCCTCCGCGAACCGGCCGAGACGAACCATCGGGGTCCGACCGATCAGGTCGAGCGCGCTGTCGGCGATGCGCTCGCGCGCCTCCGACGGCTGCTCCTGGGCCTTGGCCTTCATCGTTGCCTCCTCCCCCGAGGGGGCCGGCGGGCGCCCCCGGGGCGCCGGGTCAGATCCCGCCGCCGTTCACGTGCAGGCCGCACTCCTTGGTTGCTCCCGACTCCCACCGCCACCGGCCCGCCCTCGGGTCCTCGCCGGGCAGGACGGGCGTGGTGCAGGGGGCGCAACCGATCTGCGTGTACCCACGCTCGTAGAGCCGGTGGTAGGGGATGCCCCGCTCCCGCACGTACGCCCAGACCTGCTCCGTGGTCCAGTGGACAATGGGATTGTATTTCCGGATGCCGCCGTGCGCCACGTCGGTTTCGACCTGGAGGACCGTGTCGCGGGTGGCGGACTGCTCGCGCCTCATGCCCGTGACCCAGGCGGTCAGACCATGCAGGGCCCGGCCGAGCGGCTCCACCTTGCGGATGTGGCAGCACTCCTTGCGGGCCTCCACGGATTCCTTGAAGGAATACAACCCCTTGCGCCGGACGAGGGCCTGGACCGCATTGCAATCCGGGAAGAGCCACTCGATCTCCTTGCGGTAGCGCAAGCGGATCCGTTCGGCCAGTTCGTAGGTCTCCTCGTGCAGGCGCCCCGTGTCGAGCGCGAACACGCGGGCTGCGGGTTCGATGCGGACCATCATGTCGAGGACCACGAGGTCCTCCGCCTGAAACGAACAGGCAAGGGCAATCCGCGGGTGGTGCTCTGTCAGGGCTTCCATCAGTACGCGCATGGGTTCCCGGTCGGACGTGTCGTTCATCGCTTGCGCTCCTCCGTCTGTTCACGACCTGAATGAGCGGTCAAGTCAACAATACACCAGGAATGTAATGGAAGTTGTCCGAGAAAGGCAAGAAGAATCGATCTCGTGGCGCGTGGACACGGTCCTGGACGGTCAGAGGGGGGGAAGGAGGGCGGTTCAAGGAAGCGAGGGAGCGAGTTCCCGCAACCTCGCGGCGAGCCGAGTGTTCCGGGCCTCGATCCGGTCGTTCGCGACGGCCAGGCGGATCGCCCGGCGGTTCCCGACGAGCACGCACAGCCGCCGCCCCCGGGTCAGCGCCGTGTACAGCAGGTTCCGGCGCAGCATGACGTAGTGCTGCGTGTGCAGGGCCACCACCACCGCCGAAAACTCGCTCCCCTGGGCCTTGTGGACCGAGATCGCGTAGGCGAGGGAGAGGTCCTCCGCCTCGGAGGGATCGAAGTCCACGAGCCGGTCCTCGAACTGCACCCGGATCGTCCCGTCCTCCCGGCGGTCCACGACCAGGCCGATGTCGCCGTTGAAGATTTCCTTGTTGTAGTTGTTACGTGTCTGAATGACTCGGTCGCCACCATAAAACCCGGGGCGGGACGCGGCGGCCGGGTTCAGGTGGGCCCGGAGGGCCCGGTTGAGGGCCTCGGTCCCGCAGTCCCCCCGGTGCATCGGGGCGAGGACCTGCACGTCCCGGCGCGGGTCCAGGCCGAAGCGCGTGGGGATGCGCTCGACCACGAGGCGCTCGATGACCGCGGCAACGTCCGCGGGGTCCTCGCGCAACACGATGTAGAAGTCGTGAAGGGTCCGGGCAGAGGGCCGGTCGTCGCCCGCGAGCCCGTCAGCGGGGGTCCCTGGTTCGCGGCCCGACAGAACCTGGTGGGCCGCGCGGATGATCGCGCTACCCTCCCCCTGGCGGAAGACCTCGCGCAGGCGGGCCACGGGCACCGTGCCCGAGGCGATCAGGTCCCGGAAGGGGTCGCCAGGGCCGACCGGAGGCAACTGGTCCGCGTCCCCGACCAGGGTGAGGCGGGTGCCGGGGCTAAGCGCGCGCAGGAGGTGGCCGAGAAGCACGATGTCCAGCATCGACGCCTCGTCCACCACGACCCAGTCCGCGTCGAGCGGGTTGAGGTCGTCGCGGGCAAACCGGCCCGTGCGCGGGTTGAACTCGAGCAGGCGGTGGAGAGTGCGGGCCTCAAACCCGGTGGTCTCCCTCATCCGCATCGCAGCTCGGCCGGTCGGCGCCGCGAGCGATACCCGGAGTTGCGCGCGGCGGGCCAGGGCAAGGAGGGCGCCAATCACAGTCGTCTTCCCCGTGCCAGGTCCACCGGTCAAAACGGAGACCGCGGTAGAGGTTAGGGTGGCGAGGGCCTCGCGCTGGGAGGGGGCAAGGGCCAGGCGTCCCAGGCGTCCGTCGGACACGGGGAGGGGGCGGACCTGCTCCACCGAGAGGACCCGGATGCGGCGGGCGACCTCCGATTCGACGCGATGGAGGTCCGCGTCGAAGACAATGGGGCCGGAGGCGTCGTCCTGGGCAATGCAGATGCCTTTTGAGACGGCGTCCTGAACCGCCCTGCGGGCCCGGTCGGCCGGCTGACCGGTCAGGTCAGCCACGTGCCGCGCAAGGTCGGGTTCCGGCAGGAAGACGTGGCCAGATTCCGCGGCCTCGTCGAGGACGAAGCGCACCGCGGCCTCCATCCGGACGGCCGCGTCTCGGGCGACCCCCACCTTCTCGCCGATGGCGTCCGCGGTCTTGAACCCGATGCCTTGCACGCGCCGGATGAGGTCGTAGGGGTTGTCGCGAACGCGGGCCGGTCCTTCGTCGCCGTAAGAGCGCATGACTTTGAGGATCTGGCCGGGGGTCAGGCCCAGTCCCGCGAGGAGGACCCAGGTCTCGCGCTCGCGGCGTTGGCGGTGCCACGCCTCGTGGATGACGCGGGCGCGTTTCCTGCCGATCCCCGGGCAGGCGCGCAGGCCTTTCGCGTCCCCGTCCAGGACCTCGCGGATGCGGTCCCCGAAGAAGGCGACGAGTGCGGCGGCGAGTCCCTTGCCGATGCCCTCGACGCGGCCGGAGGCGAGGTACGCGGCAATGGCCTCGGGCCGCTCCGGGGGGAGGATCATGACGGTCGTGGCCTTGAGTTGGCGTCCGAAGCGCGGGTGGTCGCGGAAATCACCGGTGACCCGGACGTCGAGGCCCGGCTGGAGGTCCAGGGTGTGACCGGCGACGCGAGTGCTGCCGCGGCCCGGGACATCCAGGTCGAAGATGGCGAACGCCTCGGCCTCGTCGCGAAAGACGATGCGCGTCACCCGGCCAGTCAAGGTCTCGTCCGCCATGGGCGGAAACGTAGTCGGTTCGGTGGGCAGTGGTCAAGCGGGAGCGAGTTGCGTCACGACAACTCTTGTCGAGGGGGCATCGTTGCCTCATGAAAGAAATCTTTCTGAAAGGGAGACGAAGGGGTGTGGGGGGAAGGACCAAGGTCTCTTGATGGTCCCCCTGGAGACGGGAACGTTTCGCGTTGGCAGAGCCCACGCGAAACGTCGGCGAAGCCAACGCCGCTCGCGTAGGGCCGCGCGAGCGCTGCTCGCGCGAGGAGGCGCGGGCGCTGCCAGCGCCCACCTTGGCGCAAAGACCAAGACCCACGCAAGATTCCTCATCGCCACACTTCGGTTCCTAGCCCCAGTGCGTGACTCGATTTGACACGACCGGTCCTGGTTT
>FWPU01004350.1_pt1 | contig 33147 bp, 25 predicted proteins | sample 2228361 | NCBI WGS metagenome assembly FWPU01 (sample SAMEA103939777, study PRJEB20133) | metagenome
TTGATGCACGCTGTCAGAAAGCCCTTGCAGAGCTCCTCAACACGACCCCCTCCGAACCTACTCGCCGCATCTACGAGTCAATCTTGAAGGAGTAGGAATCTGAGTTGGGGGAGTTAGGTGAAAAGAGTGAGCCTTCCTGATAGGCACCGCGGCGATAGTACAAATGGGGCAAGGATGGCAATTATTAGGATTTCTACCCCTATCACCCATCGGATGGAGGTACATTTTCGTACCTGCGCGCATTAAATATCATGGCAACCTTTCACGGTCTACCTCGTACCGAAACACAAGACCGTATGCGAAAAGCCGAGTAGGTAGGGCGTGTCTGGAAGCCAAAGACTCTTCAAGGAGGCTTAGTATGATGCGGTTGACACACTTACTAATAGTCGGAGTACTGGCGATAAGCACTGTACATGCACAGTACCAGGTGTATATTGGTGATCGTGACCAGCAAAGTGGTGTATACTTGTTTGACCCGTCCGTAAATAGCCAAAGTGTCTTTGGCGCATGCGCTCAATCTGGAACATATCGATACTACTATGGGCTGGAGATTGACCGTCGTACCGGACACCTGTGGGCTTGCGACATAGCGGCGCGACAGATTGTACGGTTAGATCGCAGCGGGAACTGTTTGGGGACCTATCCCATCCCGGATACTATACAGGGGATTCCCACCGGGCTTTCTATTCACCCCTCAGGTCTCTTTCTCCATGTGACCTTCCAAAACAACCTGATTGCCACTTTTTCTACACAACTCGGTACCTTTGTCGGTACTCAGTCAATACAGGGTGCTGAGGCATTGTATGGTTTACAGTGGTCACCGACTGGACGCCTGCTCTATGTATGTGATTGGTCAGGGAGAAAGATATACATGTTGCGCCCTGCCGTTTACCCCCCAACTAACTTCCAAGTAGTCAGCACTCTTGATACACCCACCAATCTACCTGCTCGCACCCCCAACGATGTGGCGGTTCTCCATACGCACTCTCCTACATATCCGCAACTAATATTCGATGTACTTTTTGTCACACTAACACAAGATGCTGGTTTCTCTACTAGCGTATCATACATCGCTTCCGTTGGTGTCCTCTACCCGAATGAAGCGTGGGGTAGCTGGGGCACTATTTTCGCTCATCCACAGAACGGCAACCGTGCCTCCTTCTTCGGAATTACCTATGAAGCGAGCGATCACACCCTTTGGGTCTCAGATTATGGGCGCGGTGAACTTTATCAGGTGGATCTAACCAACAATCCTCCTTCCATAACTCTGCGCACGACTTTCCCCGGTCCCTTAGGTGCCAACAAGCTGGGTCTTGGGATTGATACCTACTTATCGTGCGCGACAGCGCCGCGTTGTCCCGAGGATGTAAATCGCGATGGGGTTATAGATGACGCGGACTTGTTAGCCGTGCTATTCGCCTTTGGAACCTCGTGCCCGTAGCTAAGTGAGGGGAGGGTTTTCGTGTACCTCTCCTCTTTTCATAAAAAGCCATTTGTGCCATCTATCTTCTTGTGACTCAGATAATTGCAACTGCTTGAACACCCATGAGAAAGGATACGCTAACAGTTCATACAACCTCTTTCACTCTACATCCACCTACAATATCACACGCTCCTACCGCTCTATCAAGAATCCCCGCCTGCACCGCTCTAACCAACGACTCACCCCTCAACAGCCCCACGTGCAAACCCGCTCCGAACCCTAACGACGCAAAGAACCCAACTGCGCTTATAGGACTTGCGATCTATCCTTTGCCTCCAATCACCAACCTCTCACCCCGACACCCCGTGCTCCCCCGTCTGAACAGACCTCTTTTAGTTTCTTTTCAGTTTTCTTTCAGTAGCGTGGGCTAAATTACAACTATCTTGTGAACAGGAGGATGCCATGTACAACAAGTATGGTGTTAGCATGAGCTTAAAGCCGATTGTAGAACGGCTCTACGCGTGTGTTGAGCCAAGAGTCCTTAAGTGTTTTGCGCTGGCGATTTTCATGATTGCCAGCTTCGCCCTGACCATAGCACAACCTTTCACTATCACCATTGTAAGCGATGCTTCAAATGGTAACCTGAAGTGTATTAGTAGTGAGAATTGTAGTTCACCCCTACGCTCCGCTCCCTTCACGAACAGTGATTTCATACAAGCTCAAAATGGAACACCTTTGGTTAATGTCTCTTCTCCTCCATCGTGGGGATCGTCCTTGCCGAACTATCCACAAGCTAAGTGGGTTGGGTTACCGATGCCGAATTCCCATAAATCGATGTTGATCGCTCACCCTTTTTACCTACGGTGCCGTCCGATGGAAGGTACAGTTAACCTCAAGTTCCAGTGGATGGTTGATGATCGATTAGGCGATCCAAGTGGCGGACCGAATCCTGCGGGTGTCTACATTAACGGAAATCCTATATCTACTATCAGCGGCGGAGGGTATACTTCACCATCAACTGTAGATGTTGCGATTCCGTCCACATATCTCAATGCAGGGTTAAATTGGCTATATATCTATGTTCGCGACACAAGATGTGTTCGTTCTGGGGTTATATACGGAGCTACTTTGACTGGACGGTGTTTCGTATGTGCTCCTCACGATCAGTGTCAGATGTGGAATGAATGTCTTGCTTCAGTGCCTTCAGTTACTTTGTCTTGTAGTGAATTTCTGGCTCCTAACCCGCAAATTGCCTTCGATGACTTTACTGCAGGATACACTGGACCTGTAAACACAGTCGAGTGGTGGGGGACTCTGAGTAGCCCCGAACAAGCGGATCGCCCCTATCATATCGCTTTCTATAGATCTGGCGACTGTCGTCCAAACGCACTAATCTATTACGCCTGCGTCAAGCCAAGGCGTGCAAGGATTGTAGGTTACGACTGTGCGGGACGCCAAGTATGGCATTTCGTTGCAGTATTGCCTCAATCTTTCCAACAGACACAAGGGACGCGCTACCACCTTTCAATTGCTGAGATTGATCGTCTAAGTGTCAGACCCGGCAAAGTTGATTTCGAATGGTCGGGACATAGACAGATCTCAGGATGTGCAGCAGTGGCGATAAGAACCGATGCGCATATCAACGATGTTATTAATCGATGCGATGACCAACGAATGGACCTCGCTTGGTGCCTGAAATATCGCCGCTGGATTAGGGTTGTCATCGATCGCCCTCTTCAAGCAAACATGAGTGGGAATCTGCGCGTTTATGTAAACGATTGCCCTGATTGCCCACCTGTTTGGGAGTCGACCCTCAATCTGGTTTCGGGCGATGATGGTGACCCAAACTTGTACTACAACTTGGAGACACAACTGCCTTCGGGTGAGTACAAAGTTGTTGTGAATATTCCCGGAATGTTGCCAATCACATATACCGTCACGCTTTCAGAAGATGAGCATGAGTCTATCGCATGCTGTAAAACTCCGATTGCTGGAGATGTCAATGGTGATGGAGTGATTGACGACGCAGACCTTCTAACCGTCCTTTTCAACTTCGGCGTTGGAGGTGGCAACTAAGTACTGTCATTCCTAATGGTGATTTCGGTTTGGAGTGTGCATCTAAGTTGGAAGACTGCACACTCCACCGAATCTATAAATGCGTACGCAGGAGGTTTATGATGGCAAAATATTTGGCAATTCAAAAAATACGATGTGAGATTCGGCGAGGAACTTGGCTGGCGGTATTCATACTTGGCTTAGGCTTAAGCGTATGCCCCCCGATAAGTGCACAGATAAGCTGGTTCACTCCTACAAGTTGGGCTGAAGATGTTGCGCAAAGCCCCGTGACGATAGTTGGTACAAAGGACGGACAAGCTGTTCGCTGGGTATCTGTATCTAATAGTTCAAATCAGTTCGTCATGCAGGTTTTAAATTTGCCTTTTGGGTACAATTATAGTTCCGCATGTGGTGTATCAGCTAATGGGAACGTGATTGTTGGGTATGCTTATGACGCTAACAATCAAGTGCGCGCCGTTCGTTGGACACCTGACCCGAATAATCCCAGCCAGTTCTTGATGCAAGACATTGGCACACTTGGTGGTAGTCACAGTGCCGCATATGATGTATCAGCTGATGGAACCGTGATTGTTGGGTATGCTTATAATGCTAACAATCAGAGGCGCGCCGTTCGTTGGATACCTGACCCGAATAATCCCAGCCAGTTTTTGATACAAGACCTTGGCACATTTGGTGGTAGTCACACTGTCGCATATGATGTATCGTCAGACGGGATGGTGATTGTTGGATACATTCAGTACCCCAATAGTCGCCGTGCCGTCCTTTGGATGCCAGATTCAGGTGTTACAGAGTTGCTTCCTGCACTCGGTGGTGATTTTGATGAAGCCTTTGGAATATCGGCAGACGGCACGGTGGTTGTTGGATGGTCGAATGGGAAAGCGGCTCGTTGGATACCTGACCCGAATAATCCCAGCCAGTTCTTGATACAAGACCTTGGTACGCTCGGAGGCATCAACAGTGCTGCGTATGGTGTATCAGCCGATGGAACAGTGGTCGTTGGGTGGAGTGACACGAGTAGTGATGGCTTTCGTGCCTTTCGATGGATTGAGGGTCAAGGAATGGAAGATCTCAGTCAAGCTTATCAGGTGTCGAATGGCGTTCTTGTTATAGCAAGTGCTATTTCACAGGATGGGCGATATATCGTAGGCTGGGGTGTAGAAGACAATACTTCAGGAGAGGCGGCGTTCTTGTTAGAAATATGCCAGAGCCATAATGGCGATGTAGATGAGAGCGGTTGTGTAGACGACGCAGACTTGCTAGCTGTGCTCTTTGCGTACGGTAGCTCAGGCACAGATCTCGGATCTGTCGACATTAACTGCGACGGAACGGTCGATGATGCTGATTTGCTAATCGTACTGTTCAACTACGGTGATGGATGCTGAACAGTATCTTTTGAGTTTTCCTATCGTCTTCTACTTTGAGGACACCTCAAAAGTGAGGGTAGAGCATGTCCCTGAACACCCACCCGCTGTCACTCTCTCGTCATTCTGAGCCGAAAGCGAAGAATCTCAAGAAGAGTTTCAAAATGAGACCCTTCGCTTCGCTCAGGGTGACGGATGGGGGTGCTGTTCGCCTTAGTACACTTTCCCTCTGTGGCACTCTCGTCGGTATCGACAGGAAAGTTGGGTTATCCTAACATCCACCAATCCAAATCGATTTCGCTGAAAGGATTATCGCGTTCGGTGCTTTCGCGATAGAGGGCGAGCGATTCGGGGTCGGGTTCACGCCCTTCGCCTAACGCTTCCACCACGCGCGCTACAGCATCGAATCGGCGCAGGTGGTCGAGCAAGCGCACCTCGGCATAGTCGCGCGCGGACTGAGTGGTAATCAGGAAGGTCCAGTCGGAAGACTGAAGGAGCAGGAGTTCGCGCGCCAGCTGGTCTAAGTAAGGTTTCAGTACAGGCTGGTCGGCATAACGATTGCATAGTTGCAGGAACTGGTGTTCGGCACGGTAGATGGGTTCCCACGCCCAAGCGGTCTGCTCGTTCAGCCAGACATAGTGGTAGCCTCCCTCGCCCCACGAGCCTTCAGGTAGGAAAATCGGCTCTTGGGGTGGGCACTGTTCCAACGCTTCCGAGCAGGTGAGCATCTCCAAATCGGGGTCGCTGGCGATTCGGCGAATCACCTCGTAGAGCCAATGGGGTCCCTCGTGCCACCAGTGCCCGAACAGCTCGGTATCGTACATCGAGACCAGCACGCCCGGCTCGCCAGTCTGGGCGCGGTAGGCACCGAGCACCTGCTTCAATAGCCCCACGAAATGGTCGGTGTGGGACATCACCGCCTCCATCGCGTCGTAGAGGACATAAGGCTGTTTCGCGCCCAGGTCGGCTTTGTTCTGGCTCACGCGCCAGTAGCGCAGTCGTCCTGGATAGTGCTGTTTGTGGAACTCTAAGTAGCGCGCATCGCCCGGGTAGCCGTGTTCCCCACTCCAGACCTGCAGGGTGGTGGTGGGGTCGCGCGCAAAGACCGCCATCGGGCTGGGTGCGGGCACTTCGTAGGGCTGGTAGGGCGTTCGGTCGGCTTGCTCGCCCCGATAGTGGCGGGCGAACTGCTTGTAGAGTTGCGCCAGCGCAGGGAACCGCTCCCAATAGGTGCCGAGGGGCGCGCCTCCCCGAATCATGTGGGTATCCACAAAGAAGTAGCGAATACCCCCCTCCGCAAGGAAATGCTCTATCCCCAATCGCTCGGTGGTGGGCGCATACTGACTGCCGACAGGTGGACTCCAGCGGTAGCTGGGTCGGTAGGCACATTCGGGAAGCCAGAAACCAGCGGGGTTGCGCCCGAAGTGCTTGTGATAGGTATGCACACCGATAAGCACCTGTGCGCGCACACATTCGTCGTGTCCCAGCAAGGGCAGGTAGCCGTGCATGCCCGCACTCGTGATGACCTCGATCGCGCCCGAATCTTGCAGTTGGCGGAACCCGCTCAGCACTGAGCCGTTCAACGCCTCGAACCGTTCGCGCTGTGCCGAGTAGAACTTCTGCCAATAGTACGCCTGCCCCGCCATCAGGCGGTTGCCCTGTTGGAGGAAGAGGTTCGCATCCTCACGGGCGAAGGCAATCCGCTCCTCCAAGTAGCCACGAAACTCATTTGCGAAATCGGGATGTGCCAACTGCTCTTGTAAGATAGGGGTGAAGCCAATCGTATAGCGTGCTGGGATTCCTTCGTTCAGCAAGCGGTGCGTCAGGTGATAGATAGGCAGGTAGCACTCGGCGGTTCCCTCCACAAGCCAGTCGGTGCCGTGGGGCGACTTACCGTGGGTCAGCACATAGGGAATGTGCGTGTGCAGAACCAAAGCCCAATAGCCCAACGGACGCGCCATATGCCGAGTATACCCCTACGAGGTTTTCACCTCGACCGCAAGGCGCCCGTCCGCAAGGAACACATGCACCGTCTGTTTCGCCTTGCCGATGGTCTCAATCATCAGGGGCACATAGGGCGCAAGCAACAGAAGGAGTTCGCGCTCTATGGTGCGTTCCAGCTCGCGTGCGCCATAACGCTGATTGTAGCCCATCTGAGCCAGCCATTCAATCGCCGAATCGTCCACCTGCAGTTCCATCTTGCGTTGGTGGAAAATGGCTTGAATGCGAGGTAGGAACCGCTGTTCGATAATCGCCTTGATATGCTCCTTTTGAAGGGGTTGGAACACGCAGATGGCGTCCACACGGTTGATGAACTCAGGCGAGAAATACTGGGCAAAGGCTTGACGCCAAGTTCCCAACACATCCCGCTCGTGCAGGAACCCCATCGTCTTTTCGGGTTGGAGATTGGAAGTCATGATGATAATCGTATCGGCGAATGAGACGCGCCGTCCCTGCGCATCGGTCACTGCCCCGTCATCAAAGACCTGCAGAAAGAACTTATGCACATCTTCGTGCGCCTTTTCAATCTCATCCAGCAGTACCACACTGAAGGGGTTCTCGGCGACGAAGTCGAGCAAGGGACTCCCGCGTTCGAAGCCGACATATCCGAACTCTGCGCCCAGCAAGCGTGCCACGGTGTGGCGTTCGTAGAACTGGTTCATATCGAGCCTGAGCATCCGTTCGGAGGAACCGAAGAAGAACTCGGCTAAGGCGCGGGCGGTCTCGGTCTTGCCTACGCCCGTCGGTCCGACAAACAGGAACACTCCGTTGGGGCGTTCAGGGCGCAGGTCGAGTCGGCGTATCTTCAGGCTGAACACACGCACGAGGGTCTCGATGGCGTCATCTTGCCCTATCACACGGCTCTTGAGGAACGGCTCCAGTTCGCGCAGGCGCGTCGCCATCGTCTGTTCGCCCTGACCAATCGGCAGTCCTGTGACGGCGCTGGCGACTTCCCACACCAGCGATGGCTCCACCAGTACTTTTCCCTGAGTGCGGGCGCGTCCTGCCACATGGTCCATCAGCTGGATTGCCTTGTCGGGGAAGGGGCTGTGCTGGATATGCTCGTCCGCCACCTGCACGATTAGCTCCAGAGTCTCGTTCTCGAACACGAGGTTGAACTGCTTTTGAAAGAGGGCTGCAAGTTGCTGAAGCACGATGAGCGTCTCTTTTGCGGTCAGCGGATGCACCATGATTGGCTGGAACCGCTTGAGCAGGTCGGGCGCGCGCCCGATTTGCTGACGGAACTGATTGATACTGCTTACCGCACCGATCACGGGCACACGCTGGCTCACTAATGCCGACAGGAAGTTGACTCGGATGGCTTCCAGCTGGGGCGCAGGGGCAGTCAAGAGAAAAGTCTCGAACGGTTCCAGATAGAGGATTGCCTGACGCTCCGACGCCTCCTGTACCAGAGCGAGGTAGAAATCGGGGTGGTCGATAATCTGCGAGAGCAGAATCACGGGGCGGTTGGCGAGATGGGGGGGCACTTTTCCTGCGACAATCCGCTCGGCAACCCCTTGCACCACTGCACGCCGTCCCACACCTTCCAGCCCGACCAGCACTGCGTAGGGATTGATGGGGCGTGAGAGCACTTCGATTAAGGTATCGATTTCGTTGTCCCGACCGACCACCGTTGGCAGTTCGCCCGAACGCGCCAAGTGTGTGAGGTCGATGCCGAACTTGAGGGGGCTAAAGTTGGGCTGTTGCGAAGGCTCCTGCCCCTGACTCCTTTGTTCACGCAGGTCTAAAAGTGCGTTCACAAGATGGTCGATCTCGACACTATTCTGTGAGGCTTCGTGTGCCAGTTCCAACGCACGAATCACGACCAGCTCTAACGGCAGGGCGTAGTTCCTATCGTCGGTCTCGATTTCGGCTTGAACCTGTTTCTCCAAGTCGCGAATGAGCTCTTCGGGGAGAATGGCGGTGAAGGCTTGGGGGAACTGTCGTATTAGCGCAAGAAGGAGGTGGCGGGCGTCGGGTTTGCTATCCTTTGCAAGCGCTTTTGCCTCCCGTATCACCTTCTCTACATCGTCAGACAATCGTACGGGTACACGATTCATCACAAAGATTGTACCCAGCATTTGAGGAACATGACGACCCCTGCCCCTTTGGAATCTCTAACGCGTCACGCGGAGGGGCGTGCGCAGGGCGTCTTCATGTGTGCGACGAAACCCTGCCAACCGCAGCCCTTGCTGAATCGCGGGTATCTTCTCGCTGAGCGACCAGATTAGCCCCGTGCGGTGATTCTCCAGCGCATTGAGCATCATCCCCAAGTCAATCCCAATAACTTCGCGCCCCCACCAGTTACGGTCGACATTGAAAGCGTTGCCGAAGCCGTAGCGTCCCCACAAGCGCGCCCCGAATCGGTCATAGAGGGTTTTGATGGTACGCAGGCTTTCGTCGGGTGTGAAAATAACGGAGGTGATGGAGGCGGTAGGCGAGATGGTTCCATCGTGTTCCACCCAGCCTGGCGCACCGTAGGCGCGATAGCCGTCAGGTCCATCGGAAGCGGTCAGTCCCCAGATACCCCCTTGATAGGTGCGGTATTGCGCCGAATGTTCCTCGCAGAAAGCAATCTGAGCGAGGGTCGCATTGCGCGAGGAGACCCAGTAGTCATAACCCAGTCGGTCGCGCCGATTCTTGAAATCGATATAGCCGTGGCTCATCTGGTGGATGAAGAGTGGACCGCCCAGCAGGAGCTCGTACTCCTTGTAGCGCACGAGAGGGCGTCGCCACGCATCCCAGCAGTCCATCGGGATTGGCGTACTGGGCGAACCCAGAGCCAGTAGATAGAGGAAGTTATGCTCGCTGTATTCGTCCCAGCGGTTATTGAGGAATCCCGTTTCGGGTTTCCAGCCGTGGCTGAGTGTGCGCTCGTTAGGTTTCTGCCCACCATCGGTCAACATCCAACGGAAGTCCATTCGCTCGTAGAACTGATTCACACGCTTGCGCAGGGCGGGGGCGTTGAAATATTCGCTGGCGACCAGCGCCCCGATGATGAACAGCCCTGTGTCGATAGACGAGATTTCACACTGCCACTCGCGCTTGCCTGTCTCCCAGTGAACGAAGTGATAGAGCCACCCTCGCTGATTCTCTAACTGCAGGTGTCCTTCCAACATCTGTTCGGCGCGCTTGAGGGCGTCCGCACGGCTGACCCAGCGACGCTCTACCGCAACGGGCAGGCTCGCTAAGGCAAACCCGCTTGATGCGACACTACACACATGGAACGAGTCGCGCTCGTGATTGTGGGCGCGGTCTTTGGTTAGCCCCGTCTCAGGATGCGTCTCGTTCCAGAAAAAATCGAACGCACGCTTCGCCAATTGCTCTATCAGTGTTTGTGTGTCCATAATCTTGCTTTCTCAAGGTAGCCGATGTCTCAACCAAGAGATTCTTCGCTTCGCTCAGAATGACGGTTTTGGGCAGTGGGCAATCGGTAGTGGGCAGTTCTGGCTTGGGCTCCTGCCCATCCGCCGAACCGTAGCACGGGCGTCTCGCCTGTCTCTGCACGCCGAGCCGAAGGGGCGACTCTCCCCTCCCACACTGTGAGAGAGGAGAGTATGAGAACTATGCTGTGAACGAACTCCATAGTCCCTCTCTAAGGGCATGGGACTCGGTTCAACAGGGTGTAGCAGAAAGTGTTCAACCAGTTGATATTCGGGTTGCCGTTGGTGATGTCGCTGGGATTCTGGCAGTTGTATTGCCACATGTTTGTATTGTCGGGGTTGATATTGAAGCAGGTCTGCTCCCAGTGCGTATACTTCACATGTCCATCGGCGAACACGATATTCGAATGCACCTCACTGCCCCGATGGAGGGCGCTCCAGTTGCTATAGCCCTGATTACCCCACTGTCCTGGTCGGTAGTAAGACATCCAGGGTCCGTAGTCGGGGTAGATGTCCTTGTTCTCCCCAACAAGGATGGCGGTGGCAGGGTGCGCGATTCGGGACTGCGAGTAGCCGACTCCACGCCACCAGCCCGCGGAGCCGACCGCTGCGCCTGATCGGAAGAAGGGCAGATAGTAGAAGTAACCTCGTGTAAAACGCGGTGTCTGCTGGAGGTTGGCAGGGCACTGGCTGGGGTCAGCAGCGTCATCAGGCACGCGTGAGGTCGGGTTCGTCGGACAACGGAACACATCGCTGTTCTTGATATACGGGTTCACCAGGTGTTTCCATGAACGGCACACATTCTCGGCGAAGTTCGCATTCAGAAAGTCGCGTCGGGGTGGGAAGGTCTCGTCGTAATCGTCCGAATACATCAGGATTGCCAAGCCGACCTGTTTGAGATTGCTGGCGCAGGTCGTCAAGCGTGCGGACTCGCGCGCCTGTGCAAACACAGGGAACAAAATCGCCGCCAGAATGGCGATGATTGCAATCACAACCAACAGCTCTATCAGCGTAAAGCCATTCTTTCGCATAGTCGAACCTCCTTAGGGATTGCTGGGCGCGCCCTGCGATTGGGGGGTCGCCCACGGTGGGGGTGGGGTGCCCGGAGGCAGTTCGCCCGGTTGGACGGGCGCGCCCACACCTGCTTGTTCGGGCGTCAACTCACCCGATGGGGTACGAAACACAAAGTAGTAGACGCCGACAACGATAAGGATAATCAGCGCCAGTGCGCCAAACGCCAGCTTCGGGTCAATCTCTTGCTTCATCATCACTCTCTCACCTCCTCAAGGCGCCACACGACTCACGCACCTCTAAGCTGGGCATAAACAGGTGTGTGCGGGGTTCGGGCTGACGCCCACTCAACAGGTCTACCAGCAGAGCAACCGCGGACGATGCCATCTCGTAAATCGGCTGACGAACGCTGGTGAGCGTGGGGCGCGTGTGGTCGCAGATAGGAGTCGAATCGTAACCCACAATCGCCACATCGTCGGGCACGCGCAGACCCAGCTCCTCGCACACTCGTATCGCGTGGATGGCGACCTCGTCGCTCCAAGCAAACAGGGCGGTCGGGCGGTCGGGTTGTTGGAGCAATCGCTGGAGTGGGGTCAGGTCAGCACCGCCATAGGTTGCCGAGATGACCCACTCAGGACGCACCTCCAGCCCGTGCTGTTCCATTGTTTGGCGGTAGCCTTGCAGGCGTTCCCGTGCGCTCAGCGCGCTCATCGAGCCTGCCAAGTGAGCAATTCGGGTGTGTCCCATCCGTATCAGGTGTTCCACCGCCAAGCGCGCCCCCGTTAGGTTATCGCAGTCCACCCAGTAGCCGTCGGTATGCTTACTGCGCGTGAAGAACAGCACATGGGGGAATCCCTGTTGGGTTAGCAGGTCTGAGAGCGGGTCTTCGTAATCGCGCAGGAGGAGCGCGCCATCCACGCGACCGTCCATTATTGCCTGCGCCTCCGCCTCGACCGACGGCTGAGCACGGGTCTCCATCAGGATGTCGTAGCCCAATTCGATCGCCTTGTTGATGACGCCGTGCATCAGTTCGCTGGTGAAACCTGACCACCCTTGAAAGATGGCGGGGAACTGAAGCACGATAGCAATCGTATCGGTGCGCTTTCGGGCGAGAGCGCGTGCCACCGCATTCGGATAATAGCCCAGCTCCTGCACCACAGCCAGCACGCGCTCGCGTGTCGCTTCACTAATCGGCACTGCGGTTGGGCGGTTGTTCAGAATGTTGGACACGGTGACCTTTGACACTCCCGCCCGCTTCGCCACATCCTCCAAAGTCACTCTGCGTCGGTTCATCGCTCGTTATGGGTTGGGTGGGGGGGTATCTTTCTGGAAGATACCCCCTCGGAGGTCAACGATGATTAGTTACCGCAACCAGTTCCGAAGTTGAACAGCACAGTCAGCAGGTCTGCGTCGTCCACACAACCATCGAGGTTCACATCGCCCGAGTAGGGACCCAACACCTGCTTGCCGTTGAGTTTGATACTGCACCACTGAGCAGTCCCGCCTTGCGTGTTGCCCGCATTGATACCATTAATCTGCAGATAGCCACCGATGGAGAAGTAGCGCAGACCGTGCGGACCGCCATTGTAGGTGCTGGCGGAGTCGCCTGGGTTGAGCCATCCACTCTGAGCGGTGGTGTTGCCGTAGCGTACCTCGTATTGCACGCGCTTTGTGCTGCCGTCGTAGCGGAAGATAAGGGTAATCGGACCGCCCTGATAGCGCACGCCCCCGCCATTCCAGAAGGGCATTCGCCCGCCGAACGCCGCGATTTCACCACCATTTCCGCCTGCCGACTCATTCGCCACCATCAGCACGCCGTCGGCGAACCAGTTGCCCTGGTCGTTGACATCGCGTGGATAGCGAGGGAAGGGACGCTCAAGGAAAAAGAGTCCCGACTCAACCGTGCGCCCATCTTGCATCACGGGGGTTAGGTTGAAGGTGACTTCTACTTCCAAGAAGCTGCCATCGGTGTCGGGGTCGAACACGGCGGGGTTAATGCCATCCAGCGAGAGGAACCAAAGATGACGATTCGCCCAGCCGCATTGGGAATACCAATCGGGTCCAGTAGGTCCTTGACAGTCGGTGGAAGTGTCAGACAGGGTGAGACAACCGTTCGAGAAGGTTGCCGAGAAGTCAGAAGACGCGTCGTCATGCCACACATACGGTCGGACGATGACCGATTGCGCCTGTGCCCACACTGCGAGCGCAGTCACTGCTACACCTAATGCAAAGAGTCGCTTCATCGCTTATGCCTCCATTCGTTGAGATGGTTTCGCTTCTCGGATTAGGGCTAACCGTACCCCGTTAACCGATTAGCGTACCCCTATTATAGCACATTTTTCGCCAATTGTCAAGGGGGGGAGGGGAATTTCCGAGAAAATTCATCGACGAGGTGATTTGAACCTTAGCACAGGCATCCTACCTACAAGCAAAGTGGGCAAGATGCCCAAGCCACGACTGCCCACTGCCCTTTCTACTCCCCACTCCCCTTACCACTGCCCACTGCCCTCACCACTCCCTACTCCCCATTCTCCACTCCCCAAATTCGGTATAATCTCCACACGATGGCAAAGATTGAGATGGTCAACCGGCGCCTACCTGATTGGCTCACGATACGCTTGCCCAAGCCCGACACCATTCAGCAGGTCGAGCAGATGATGCGCACCGCACGGCTCCACACAGTCTGCGAAAGCGCACGCTGTCCCAACCTGCCCGAATGCTGGTCGAAAGGCTCGGCGACCTTTATGATTTTGGGCGACATCTGCACGCGCCACTGTGGGTTCTGTGCCATCAAGACGGGCAAACCGCTGGCAGTAGACCCCGAAGAACCCCAACGGCTCGCCGAGATTGCGAAACAGATGGGGCTGAAGCATATCGTGGTGACTTCGGTGGCACGCGATGACCTGCCCGACGAGGGAGCGGGTCAGTTTGCCGAGACCATTCGCGCCCTCCACGCCACCATTCCCTACGCCATCGTCGAAGTGCTCACACCCGACTTCAAAGCGAAGACATGGTGCATCCAGCGCGTGGTGGACGCCCAACCTGAGATTTTCAACCACAACATCGAGACGGTCGAGCGATTGCAGACGATTGTGCGTCCTCAAGCGCGCTACGACCGCTCGCTTGCCGTCCTGCGCAAGGTGAAAGAGTTGAACCCCGCTATCTACACCAAGTCGGGGATGATGTTGGGGCTGGGTGAGACGCGCGAGGAGATTATCCAGACGATGCGCGACCTGCGCGACGCGGGAGTCGACGCGCTCACCATCGGGCAGTATCTGCGCCCTACGCAGCGCCACCTGCCCGTGCAAGAGTATATTCATCCAGACCAGTTCAAAGAGTATCAGCAGATTGGGGAGGAGATGGGCTTTCTGTTCGTAGCGTCGGGACCGTTCATCCGAAGTTCCTACAACGCGATTGAGTTCTCTCGGCGCGTGATGGCAGAACGGCTCGCTAAGGTCGGTGCGGTGGATTCTTAGAACGCTCCTATGGCGATTGGGGCAGAGCCTCCTAACGCTCCTTCCAGTGGGACTGCTCCTGCTGGCAGGAGGCTACTACCTATGGCAGGTCAAGTTGGCGGTCGAATCGAGCCTGCCAACCGCCCTGAGGGATTACACGCGCCGACAAGCCGATTTAGACCTGCAGGTCGCACGCATCACGCTGGGGCTGACACGGCTCCGAATCTGGGAGATTCGGCTCGACCTGCCCGATGGCTCGCCTCTGATCTCGGCGCGCTATGCCGAACTGCGCTATCCACGCGGAACGGAACCGCTCACGCTAATCATAGAACAGCCCCAAGCGCAAATTCGCCGAGACGCACGGGGCGTGTGGAACATAGACCCTTTGCTGAGACGCCCCCCTGCCGAAGAGCCGACCCAGTTCGCCTTCATCCTGCAAGCAACCGATGGCACGCTCGATTTTGCCGATGACATTCCCGACCCGCCCGTTCGCCAAACGATTCGTATCGAGAGCCTCCGCGTGGTGCAACCGCTCCAAGCACTTTATGCGCAGGCGACGGCGAGCACGCCCGACTTGGGCACGATTCAAGCGGAAGCACTCTCGGACGGTGTCGGCTGGCTGATTGACCTGCGCGCAGACCGTGTAAAAGCCAATCGCTTGCTGGGCTATCTTCGCCTGCCCGATTTGGAGGTGGTGAACGCGCAGGGAACGGTTCACGCGCAAATCCGCCTCCAGCCAGACCAGCCCGTTCAGGTGGTGGGGCGGGCGCAGGGCGTGGTGGAGGGCGCACGCTATCGGGGACAGAGCATCCCCTATCGTCAGGCGCGCTTCGAGAGCCTCTTCACCGAGCGCAACCTCTCTGCCACCATCGAAACCTCCGACCGCCAGCTCCAAGCGCAGGGCGTCGTGGATTGGTCAGGTGCTGAAATCCGATTCGACGCTCAGGTAGAGGCGCGGGGCGACGATGCGCGCGCCTTGTGGCGCCTCATCCGTCAGGAGGAACCGCTTGTGGGCGGGGCGTACCGCCTCTCGGCACGCTTGCAGGGCACGGTGGACGACCCGAAACTGGTCGGCACGGCACAATTAGCACGCTTGGAGACGCCCGAAGGTGTTCTGCGCGACCTTTCGGCGGAGGTAGTGCTCAGCGAACGCCAGCTTTGGATTCAGAACGGGCGCGCCCGCTATGAGGGGCAACCCGTGCAAGCGAAAGCCTATGTGGACCTGCGCCCGTCCGAGCCAACCTTCCAGCTCTGGGCGACGGCGCGCAACATCCCCGCTCATCGGCTCCCTCGCCTGCGCAACTATCCTCTGCGCGCCCCTGTGGATGGGGTGGTGATGGGCGAGGGCACGCTGAACGCCCCGAAAATCCAAATGAACCTGCTCAGCGACCGCGTGGTGTATGAGGGCGTTCGGCTGGGCACACTGAGGGTACGGCTCGCTTACGCGAACGGCAAGTTAGGCATCCCGTTCGCTATCTTGCAGGGCGCGCTCGGCTCGGTGCAGGTGTCGGGTGAGGTACAACTCAGCCCGCGCCTCTATGTGGACATGCGCATCGACGCCGATGAGGTTGAACTCAACCGTGTGGCGCGCTTGCTCGGCTACACCGAGGGCGCATTGGTGGACGACTTCAACGGCAAGCGCCTGCGCTTGGAGGGCGTTGGCTATGCGACCCTCTTTGTGCGTGGAACACCCGACACGCTGGAAGCAGTAGGCGATGTGGCGGTGTTCGACGGGCGCCTAGGCGATATTGGTGCCGAAATTCTGGTGGGCACGCTGAGTCTTTATGAGCGCGAACTGACCATCCCTGAACTGCGCCTCCTGCGACGCACCTCCGAAGTGGTCGCCTCAGGCAGACTGCTCCTGCCTGAACGCACTGGGGAGCCGATTGCCTTCACTGCTCAAGCAGAGGCGCGCGACCTCGACCTCTCCACCATCGCCGACTGGACGGGTGAAGACATCCCACTCAGTGGGCTGGCATCGGCAACCTTGCAGGTAAGCGGGACGACTGAGCAGTTCGCCATCACAGGCGAGGTGCGCTCCAACAGCCCGCTGATAGACCAAGTCAAAGCCGACGAGGTACGGATTGCGTTGGTCTATGACCAACAAGGGGGACGCCGACGGCTCGAACTGCCAGAGATAGAGGCGCAAATCGAGAAAGGTCGGCTCATTGGCTCCCTGCGCTGGGAGATTGGCACAGAGTTGCAGGCGGAGTGGGCACTCGAATCGTTCCCGATTAGCACGGTGAAAACCTACCTGCCTGAGGGCTATCTGCTGGCAGGCACCGTTTCGGGCAGGGGGGAGATTAGGGCAGTGTCTTCTGAAGCCCTCACCCTCCCCAGCCCTCCCTCTCCCGACGCTTCGGGAGAGGGAGGGAGTCCTACTCCCCTCTCCCACAGCGTGGGAGAGGGGTTGGGGGTGAGGGCTGAAACTCCCCTCTCCCACAGCGTGGGAGAGGGGTTGGGGGTGAGGGCTACAGGCTACCGACTCGATTGGAACCTCTCGCTTCAAGCGGATGACCTCAGCGTGAACCGAGCGCCACTTGGTACGCTCCGAATCAGCCTCTCTTCGGACGATGAGGGCACGGTGCAGGGCGAAGCGCGCCTCGAATCGCCCGAGGGGACGCTCCAACTGAGCGACCTGAGATATGAACCTGATACCGAACACTTACAAGGCATAGGGCGAATCGATGCGCTCCAGATAAGCTGGGCAAGACAAGTGGTCAGCGCGCTCCCACTCGAACTGCCCGCCGAGATCCTGGAACGCACCACCACCCTGCAGGGCACGCTCTCTGCCGAGTGGAATCTCAACGGCACGATTCAACAACCCCAAATCGCCCTCTCTGCCCAACTCGACGCGGTCGAGTGGCGTGAGACCAATCTCGGCACAGTTCGCCTAGAAGGTAATTGGGTTGGCACCACCCCTCCTGCTGAGGAGGAGCCGACCAATCCCTATGCACCCCTCGCACGGCTCGCCAAACTGCGCACCGAACGCGCCACACTGGACAGCCTACGCTGGCAATCCGAGCGCGCCCTGCTCCAAGCTCAAGCCGAGTACCAGAACGAGCAAATCACCGCCGACTTAGACCTCAAGCGTTTCCCGCTGGAGTGGGTACGGCTCTGGAACCCCAGCCTGCCCCAAGTGGACGGCACACTCGACCTGAGCTTGCTAGGGGAGGGCGACCTCCAATCGCCACGACTCCAACTCTCCGCCACGCTCCAGAACCTCACCTATGGTGACTACACCGTAGACCGCATCCTATTTAGCGAGATTGTCGTAGAGGAGGGGCGCATCACCACCGAAGACGCGCTGATACGAATGCGCGACTACCAAGTGCGCCTCTCAGGAGAACTGCCGTTCCGATGGTCGCCGTTTGAAATCCCGAACGATGAGCCAATTCGTATCGCCTTCCGCTTGCGCGAACAACCCCTCAGTATTCTGGAACTTGCGCTCCCTGTGGACAAAGAGCGTACAGGGGGCACGGTCGACGCCACTTTGCTGATCGAGGGCACTTTGAACGAACCGCGTCCGAAGGGAAGCCTGCGTGTGGTCGACGGCTCGCTCGCACTCGAAGCCCTGCGCACTGGGCTGGAACAGATAGGTCTACAGGTGGAGTTCGATGGGCAAGAGGCGCGCATCCTGCAGGCGTCTGCCCAATCCACTGAGGGAGGCACGATTGCGCTTGCGGGCACGGCACGGCTGAGCGAGGAGAAACCCGTGCTTGACCTGCGCGCCACATTGGACGGGCTGACCCTCAACGAACCCAAACTTCCTGTGATTGGCGGTTCAGCACGAGGTGCGATTTCAGGCGTGGTGAACCTCGCAGGCGATACCGAGCAACCCCGAATCGAGGGCAACCTCCAAGTTTGGCAGGGGTTCCTGTTCCTGCCTGCCGAGTTCGAAACAGGCGAAGCAGGGGCACCCCTCCCTGTTAACCCCAGCCTCAATCTGCATATAGCGACCGCCGAAGAGTTCAACTTCCGCAACCCGAACCTCGACGCGCGCATGGTGGGCAACCTGCAGATTGCGGGCACTCTCAGCGCACTCACGATGGACGGCACTTTCAGCATTCGGGGCGGTGCGCTGAGCCTCCCCACCGCACGCCTGCGACTCGAACCCGACAGCCTTGTGCGCGTCAACTACCCCTACACCACCTTGCAAGGCGAGACGATTGCCCGAATCGACCTCGATGTGCGTGCCAGTACCAGCGTCGTAGCGAGCGACTTCACGGGCACGCCCCAACGCTATCGCGTGGAACTGGACATTCGTGGCTCGCTGGACGACCCCGAACGGCTCCAGATGAGTGCGCGCTCCGACCCACCCGGTCTTTCCGAGCAGACCATCCTGAGCCTGCTGGGGCGAGGAGAGGTGCTAACGGCACTGGCGCGCGGGGCTGACCCTGCCGATGTGTTCCGCCAGCAGTTGGGCGACATACTCGGCGCACAAATCCTGCCCGGACTGCTCACCCCTCTCGAAACGGGGATTGCCCAAGCGTTCGACTTGGAGCAGTTCACTTTGGACTACACGGGACTCCAGCCTGCCAGTTTCTATCTGGTCAAGAATCTGTTCAATGGGGTTGGCATCGCCTATCGTCGCTCGTTGGCGGGAGGGGGCACGAGTTATCAGGTGCGTCTGTTCTATCGGCTCCCGTTCCGCAACCCGCTCCTCCAGCGTCTGCGTGTGGGCTTCGGCTTCGACGAGCGTGATAACCGCTTCGTCTTCATCGAGGGCACGGTGCTGTTTCGGTGATGGGAGGGCAGTGGGCAGTCGGCAGTCGTAGCACGGGCGTCTCGCCCGTGCTACCTTTCGTCACCCTGAGCGAAAGTGAAGGGTCTGCTCCCCTCTCCCACGCTGTGGGAGAGGGGCTGGGGGTGAGGGCTGAGATTCTTCGCTTCGCTCAGAATGACGAATCGGTATCGTCACCCTGAGCAACACCCCGCCGTCACCCTGAGCCGAAGGCGAAGGGTCTCGACATGGCTCAAGTTGAGATTCTTCACTTCGTTCGGAATGACGAGGGGGGAGGTGGAATGACGAGGGGGTGCGGGATGACGAGGGTGGGGAATGCATGACGGGGGTGGGAAGCGAAGGGGGACGCAAGAAAAGGGCAGACCTACTTCGCCTTCAGCGCATTGATAATCCCCTGTACACCCTCGCGCGCATCGGCAAAGAGCATCAGCGTGTTGTCCAACGCAAAGAGCGGGTTCGGAATGCCCGCAAAGCCAGGGCTGAGACTGCGCTTGATGACCACCACACTGCGCGCCTTGTCCACATCCAGAATCGGCATCCCTGCAATCGGGCTGTTCGGGTCGATGCGAGCGAGCGGGTTAACCACATCGTTCGCCCCTATCACGATGGCGACATCGACCTGCTCAAAGCGCGGGTTAATTTCGTCCATCTCCTTCAGTTTGTCGTAGGGCACATCGGCTTCGGCTAACAACACATTCATATGCCCCGGCATACGCCCCGCTACTGGGTGAATGGCGAACTCGACCTCCACTCCCTGCGATTGAAGGATTTGCATCAGGTCGCGCACCGCGTGTTGGGCTTGGGAGACCGCCATCCCGTAGCCAGGCACAATCACCACTAAGCGCGCACCCTCTAAGAGCATCGCCACCTCTTCTGGCGAAGTCGCTTTCACCTTTCCTGCGTAGACATCGTCTGCCTTCGGTCCTGCTTCGCCTGGCACCCACACCCCGAACAGCACATTGCGCAAGGAGCGGTTCATCGCCTTGCACATAATCGTGGTCAGGATGATGCCCGACGCACCCACCAGTGAACCTGTGATAATCAGGGCGTTGTTGTTCAGCACGAAGCCTGTGGCCGCCGCCGCAAGCCCCGAATAGGAGTTGAGCAGGGCAATCACGACAGGCATATCGGCTCCGCCAATCGGGAACACCAACAGCAGACCCACAACCGACGCCACCGCCAGCAGTGCCCAATAGTAGCCCACCGCCGTCGGGTTCAGCATCAGCAGAACGCCCAACACCACCGCCACCAGCAACAGCACCCCGTTGATGTAGTGTAGAAAACTCACCTGAAGCGGGTTCTCGTTGATAATCCCCTGCAGTTTGCCGAACGCCACCAGACTGCCCCAGAAGGTGACCGCACCGATAATGCCGGAGAGAGCAGTGGCGCCTGTGAGCTGGAGCAACGGCACAGGCGGCGTGACTTCGGGCAGGGTGGTCTCAATCAGGCTTGCGCCCGCCACCAGCGCAGAGGCAATCCCACCAAAACCGTTCAGCAGAGCGACCATCTGGGGCATCGCGGTCATCTGCACTCGAAGCGCCATCACCAACCCGATAAATGCACCCACCACCAGCCCCACCAACACCAGCGTGAAACTGATAATCTCTTGGTTCAGCAGGGTTGCAACAATCGCAATCAGCATGCCCAGCGCACCAAGCTGATTGCCCCGAACAGCCGTGCGCGGATGCGACAGCCCCTTTAGCCCCAAAATAAACAGCACCGCAGATACCAGATATGCCAGATTGATTAACGAGCCACCCATATTTCGAGTGTACCTAAGGGTGTTCGCAAAAAGTGGCTTGCGCATCTTGCCCAAGTAAGGGGAGTGGGGAGTAGGGAACGGGGGAATGGGGAGTGGGGAAGTCTGAGGCAGGATGGCGCGTGCTACGATTGCCCATTCCCCACCTGACAGGGGTACACGGTTTGAGTTCAACTTCACCCACTCCTGCCTCCAGTTCCGAGAAGCAAACCTCACCCCCCCCATCCCCTGACAGGGGTACACGTTTTGAGTTCAACTTCCAACACCTTTGCATATTTTTTCAGGGCGAAAACCCCTATTCCTCAGCCTCACGAAGCCCTCACCCACCCCTGCCCTCCCTCTCCCGACGCTTCGGGAGCAAGGGTGTTGAAAAATCAACCCCCTGCGCCCTCCCATCCCATCCGCGCATAACAACGAGAGGGGCTGGGGGTGAGGGCTGAAATCGCAGGAGATATCTGCCGTTCGTCCCAAAAGTGAACTGAAAGGTTGTACCCCTGTCAGCCCCCTCTCCCGAAGCCTCGGGAGAGGGGCTGGGGGTGAGGGCTAAAAGCTTACCCCTCCCATAAGCCACTCCCGACTAAACTGCACCCACTTGATTGACGAGCGTTTCGGGCGTCCCCGCTCGTCGCGTTCCAAATCGGGCGTCTCCAGCACATAACTGTAGGTCACATGAACCGTGCCATCCCGCGCCTGGATTATCGACGGGTAGGAGTAGCGCGCTCGGTTCGGCTCGTCCCGCTCTAAATGTCGTTTCAGTTCCCAGTGTCGCCCCTCATCGGTGGAGACCCAGAGCGCAAGGCTGTGCCGTCCCTGCTCGGTGTCGTTGCCCACCAACACCCATTCGCCCGTGCGCAGGGCAAGCACCTCCACGCTGGAACCGGGATTGGGCAGGTCGGTCTTGGTCGCTTCGCTCCAAGTGTATCCGCCGTCGGTAGAGTAGGCAACCCACACGCGGTTCGGAGGCGGACCGTTATCGCGCATATAAGCGACGAGCGTACCATCCCGACGCTGAACCAGCGAGGGCTGAACCGCACCCGGACCTAGTATCGGCAGGCTCGGCTTCCAAGTTGCGCCGTTGTCTTCACTAATAGCAATTAGCGAGAAGCTGAACCCGTCCGAATAGAGGGGAAGCAAGATTCGTTCGCCCAGAATGAGTGGATGCACCCGCGTCATCCAGCCGAGCCGTCGGGAGAGCAGGTCGCCCGCGCGCTGGCGCACAGTCTCCAAGTAGACATTCAGGCGCAGGCGCAGTTCGGCGGGCAGAGCCGACGCCTGTCCCTCCAGTCGCTTGCACCACGCCTCTACTCGTTCCACGAACCGCTCGTCAGGTGAGATATGAATCACATCGCCCACGCCCCAGCGAGGAGCTAAGGTGCGCTGATAATCTGTCGAAATGCGATACTTGAGCAGGGAACCTTCCCAGCGGTGATTGAGCACCGTAATCCAGACCAGCCAGAGCCGTTGGCGTGAGTCGAGAAAGAGGCACGGATTGCAGTCGGGATAGTCGGGCGTGTCCGCCATTTGGAACGGTTCGCTCCATCGTCGTGCGCCCCACCGTCGCCGTGCGCCCAAGATTTGCACATCGTCTGCCGTACGCTCACCTGAACCGCTAAACCAGCAGACGAGTAAATCCCCGTTCGGGCACTCCACGATGCTGGAGGCGTGATTGTGCCAACCATTCAGTGGGAAAATGAGTTCGCTATGTGTCATATCAGGTAGGCAGTTCAATAGGCAGGCTCACTTTCCTACTCATCTGCATCCTGCTCTTGAATCAGCCGTTCTATAACGACCTTTAACTCTGGCAATCGCTCCGTTGCAATTGTCCACACAATCTCCAGGTCGACCTCGAAATATGCGTGTATAACGATATTTCTAAATCCCACTACACGACGCCAATCAATTTCGGGATGGTTTGACCTCCACTCATCGGGGATATGCTTCGCCGCCTCACCAATCACTTCTAAGTTGCGGATTACTGCGTCTACGACAAGGTCGTTCTCTGCGAATGAACTGTAAGTAAGCCCTGCCGTATAGCGTTCAATCTTCTCAATCGCTTCGCGGATATCGATGAGAAACAATAGAGGGTTTCACTTAGACATCGACCAAGTCCTCTTGAACCGACTGCCAGAGCAGGGGCTTTCGTTTCAGAGCGAGGGGAGTTACCAGGTCAACGCGCATTCCGAGCAGTTCCTCAAGATAGCGATGAACATCGACAATCTCCCAGCCAATCGGTCTCTCGAACTCTACGAGGATATCGATATCGCTTTGTTCCGATGGTTCGCCACGTGCCCACGAGCCGAAAATGGCAATCCGCCGAATGTGGAACCGCTCTTGCAGTTCCTGCTTGTGTTCTGCCAGTAGTCGTCGAATGGTACTTAGGTCTCTCATCGCGCTTACAATTTTGTAAGACTCTCCTCATAGGGTGGTCGGGCGACACCACGCTCGGTGATGATAGCCGTGATGAGTTCAGCAGGAGTCACATCGAACGCAGGGTTCAGTACCGGCGTCCCTTCAGGTGCGATTCGCAAGCCGTTGATGTGGGTCACTTCGGTCGGGTCGCGCTCTTCCACAGGGATTTGGGCACCGCTCGGTGTGTTGAGGTCAACCGTAGAAATCGGCGCCGCGACATAGAACGGCACGCGATGATAGTGCGCCAACACCGCAAGCGTGTAGGTTCCGATTTTGTTGGCGGTGTCGCCGTTGCGAGCGATGCGGTCTGCGCCTACAATCACGGCATCGACCTTGCCCTGCGCCATCAGCGAACCTGCCACGCTGTCGGCAATCAGCTGGAACGGGATACCTTCTTGAAGCAGTTCCCAAGCGGTGAGCCGTAGCCCTTGCAGGCGGGGTCGGGTCTCACAGGCGTAGGTGTGTTGGAGTTTACCTTGCTCATGCGCGACACGAATGATCCCCAGCGCGGTTCCAATTCCGCCCGTTGCCAGCGCGCCCGTGTTGCAGATGGTCAGCACGCGCGCCTTATCGGGCAGGAGCGCAACACCAAACTCTGCCATTTGTCGGTCGGCGTCGTGGTCTTCTTGCAAGAGAGCGTGCGCCTCTTGCAGGAGCCGTTCGCGCGCCTCCGCGACGGTGGCACTGCTGTTCACCACCGCCTGCAGACGCTCAATCGCCCAAAACAGGTTCACCGCAGTGGGGCGTGTCTGGGCGAACGCTTGACAGACTTCACCGAACGCCTTGCGGAATGCCTCCGTCTCATCGGGTAGGCTTCGACTCGCCAGCACCAGCCCGTACGCTGCCGCAATCCCGATAGCGGGCGCACCGCGTACCTTCATCACGCGGATGGCTTCTGCCACATCGCGCCAATCGTCGAACTCCTCAATCACCACTTGGTCGGGCAGGCGTGTCTGGTCTAACATACGCACGATGCCCTCACGCCACGCTACAGGTTCCACTCGCATCGGCTATAGGATACCTACCGAAAAGGGTGTAAAATATAGGGGGAGAATGGAAATGAGATACCTCGGTCAAGCCAAGTATGAAAATGGGGTTATCCTCCTGCCCGAGTCGCTTCGCTTAGCGGAAGGCACCACCTACGCAGTGCTTGAAATAGAGGGCGACCTATGGCTCAGTCCTCAGTCGTCCGACCCGCAACGCTTGGAGGAGGTGGCACGCCTTGCGAGACAAGTGATAGAAGAGCATCGCGAAACTCTGGAGAAGTTAGCAAAGTGAGATGGATTTCCGAGATTGAACTGTTATTGATACACAAGCTCGTTATCGAGGAAACAGGGGGTGCCAAAGGTGTTCGGGATGTCGCAGTGCTATCCAGTGCGGTAGCGCGCCCATTCGCCAGTTTCGAGGGACAAGACCTATATCCCAACCTGTTCTACAAAGTTGCGGCACTTATCCACACTATTGTGGCTTCTCACCCGTTCATCGACGGCAACAAGAGAGTTGCTCTTGTGGCGGGAGATGTTTGTCTACGCCTAAATGGTTATCGATTGATGCCGTCCAGAGAGGTGGAAGGGTTCTTCTGGTCAATCGCTCGCGGTGAACAGTCGGTAGAGACTATTGCTGCGTGGCTCCAGTCCCACACGGAACCTCTGGAGTAAGTGAACGCAAAATCAGCGAAATGGGCTATAATAGAGTCGCAATGAAGCGGATAGCGGTTCTAATCGGGTCTCTGATTCTGTTGGCTTTGGCGCAGGCACAGCTCAACTGGGTCGGCAACACGCGCCTGTTCATCACAGGGTATGGACAACTCCCCTCTCGGCTTGGGATGATGGAGCCGTGGCAAACACTCACGATTACGACCCAAACCAACCCGATTGCCAGCGGACAGCGCGTGGTCGCAGTGGTCACCACCAATAACTGGCAGTCTACTTTAGAATACGATTTCTCGTTCGACTTCAACACAGGGGGCAACACGCAGTGGTATGTGGTGCTGGGTCCCTACCCTGCGGGCACGCATGTGCAGGTCTACATCCGAGCCGAAGCGAACAACGGGCAGGTCGTGCGCTACGACAACAATGGCGGGGCGAACTACTCGGTGTTCGTGCGTTATGCGCCCCAGTTCCGCGATACCCCAATCCTGCAGTGGTTCCAGACCGACTACCGCACGATAATGCGCCGTCTGCCCGAAGTGGCGATGGCGGGCTATGGAGCAATCTACTTGCCACCCCCCACCAAATCGGGCGGGGGCGGATTCAGCACAGGCTACAATCCGTTCGACCCGTTTGACCTCGGCGACCGTCTCCAAAAAGGCACAGTGCGCACCCAGTACGGCACCACCCAAGAGCTGATTGACCTCATCCAACTCGCCCACAGGTTCGGGCTGGAGGTCTACTGCGACTTAGTGACGAACCACGCCGACAACCGCGCCAGCACTGCCATTGACCGCTATCCGGGCATCATCCCCGAAGATTTTCACATCCGTTCCACCGCCGACCCGAACAATAACGAAATCGACTTCAACAACGCGCCCCCGTTCGGGTTTGGTACGCTCAACTACGACATCGTCGGGCTGGCGGACTATGCACACGAAGATGGCAACAACACACGCACGGGTGCGTTCAACTTACCGAGCTACGCGAGTTTCAATGTGTTCGGCAAACCGACCTTTGTACGCCATCCGTTCAACCCCCACTACTATCCCAACGGCACGCCCCAATCGGAAGACATCCGCCAGTTCCTGAAGCGTTGGGGCTGGTTCCTCACGAGCGTAATCGGCTTTGATGGCTATCGAATCGACGCAGTTCGGCATACTCCGCCTGGCTTCTTCGCGCGCACGCCCCAACAGCCCGGTGGACTGGTCAATAACGGCGATTTCCTGCCCTATCTCTACTCGCTCAACCCCTCGCTCTATGTGTTCGGGGAAATCTACTCGACCGATAGTTGGGAACTGCGCGAGTACGCCAAAACAGGCATCAATCCGCTCGACTTCTCGCTGAAATTCAACTTGCGCAACCTGTTCAATCAGAACGGTTTTGGCGATTTGGGTGCGTCGCTTGCGAACAGCTTCGGCTTAGACCCCAACACAGGGATGCCTTATGAACTGGGCGGGTTGGCGCGCTATCTCGGTGTGGGCTTCGTACAGAGCCACGACGACGGACCGCCCCAAGCAAACAACCTCGCCTATGCGTGGCTCCTCACTCGTCCCGGACGCCCGAAGGTCTACTACGACGGCAACAACATCGAGCCGAACAACTGGAGCCACTTCCCGCGCCCCGGACGCTATAACGCGCTGGGCAACGGCGATGAGAGCCTCCTGCGCCTGCTGGATGTGCGCAAACGCTTTGCACGGGGCACGCTTGTCAATCGCTGGGTGAGTAGCGACCTCTACATCTACGAGCGTCAGGTGAACGGGCACAGCCTCCTGCTGGTGGGGCTGAACGACAGGGGCGACCAGACCGCCCTCACCGCCACCGTGCAGACCAACTTCCCGCCCGGCACCGTGCTGGTCGACTATTCGGGACAACGCCCGAATGTGATTGTGGACTCCAATCGGCGCGTGACGATTACCGTGCCCTCTAACTCCACGCCCGACAGCCCGAACAACGGCTTCGGCTATGTCTTGTATGCACCGCGCACTCCGATGCCACTGCCCAACACACCCCCGATCGAGTTGATTGACCCGCAGGGCAACCCGATTCCCTTCCAGACCGAGCAACTGCCTGGTGGAATTTACGCCAGCGGACGCAGTTTCGAAGTGGCGCGCGTCACCAGCCCGCGCATTTCCGTGCGTGTGCGCACCGATGTACTGGGTTCGCGCGCCTACCTCAAAATCAACAACGGCGTCCCTGTCAACGGCTTCGCCCCGCTCCAAAACACTCCCGAAGGCTTGACCGACGGCTTCGTGCCGATGAACACGCTCAGCGCAGGGCAGTTCGAACTGCAGAACATCGACCTGAGCCAACTGCCTGCAGGCTTGAACCAGATTCGGGTGCGCGTGTTTATGGAAACAAGTGGGCGACCAGGCTTATTCAACGAGTTCACCGCCTTCTTCTATCTCCAGCGAACAGGGGGCGCGGTCGTGGTGGACGGCAACCTGAGCGATTTGGGCGAGCCGATTGCAGTGCAGACGCGCACTCCCACCTCGAACCTGAACCGATTGGACGCGCTCTATGTGCGCAACGACCACCGCAACCTCTACATCGGGATTGCAGGGCGTGTGGACACCGCTGAGAACCGCACGAATGGCGTTGCGCTCTTCATCGATACCGATTTCGGCAAGGCTACGGGAGTGCGCAACCTCGCCACTCTGGACGATGATAGCGGTTCTGCGACGCGCCTGCTCTCGAACCATCGTATTACCGCACCTGAAGGGTTCGGGGCAGAGTTCGGCGTGGGCGTGTTCCGCCACTCCCAACTCCATTCCGCCCCCGAAGCCGACTTCGTGGGCGACCCGCGCACACCCCCGCTCGTCGGCGCGTCGGCAGGCTTCTACCGAATCAACCCCAACAACCTGAGCTGGTTGGAAGGTCTGCCCGCCCAAATCACTTGGCGTCCGCGCCTCAACCCCAGCGACTCGCCTACTGGCTTGGAAATTGCGCTCCCGCTGGAGATGCTGTATGCGAACGGTGCGAAGGCGAATCGCCCGCTGGGACTGTTCGCCGTGTTGCTCAACACGGGCGAAGTCGACTCGGTCTTCTCTGCCTATGACTCGCGCCGAGCGACGCTGGGCAACCGCCCGCCTGCGAACAGTTCGCTCACGAACCAGTTCCTCCCGCCCCAACCGAACATCGTCAACAACCCTGGCGCGGTGGCAGTGACCTTGCAGAGTGTGGCGACCTATACGCTCCAGCCAATGCCTCCTGTCAGCACGCCCTATCGCATCATCACCAACCCGACCCGGCGCCTGCCTGGTACGAACCTCTATCGCACTACAGGGCGCGTTGTGAACGCCAGCAACACGACGATTCAGGGACCGATTGCGCTGGTGATGAAGCTCCCGCCCGGTGTGGAGCTGGTCAATCGCACGGGCACAAGCCTCTTTGAAGACCAGGTCGCCTATCTGATCCTGAGTGAAGGCGACCTGCCTCCTGCAGGTGTGCTGGAGTTCGAACTGCGCTTCCAATCGCCCAACCTGCGCGGTCTCCCCCCGAAGATGGAGTTGCGCGCAGGCGTTGGGGCGTTGTAGCGAGATTGCAAGAGTAGCACAGGCATTCCTGCCTGTGCTACTTTCCAACAAGGTACACTCTCTTCGAGGCTCAGGACCCCAAGCGTTCTGAGCCGTCAATCTAACATATGGAGGTAAGAACTATGGCTAACCCTGTCAAAGTGTCGGTTATCTACTACAGTTCCACAGGCACGAACTATCAGATGGCACAGCAGGCGGTCAAATCCGCAGAAGAAGTGGGAGCCGAAGTGCGCCTGCGACGCGTGGCAGAACTGGCGCCTGAATCGGTCATCGAGACCCGCCCCGAATGGAAGAGCCACTTGGAAGCAACGCGCGACATCCCCGAAGCCACACTGGACGATATCGATTGGGCAGATGTGCTGGTGCTTAGCACGCCCACACGCTTCGGACTGGTCTCGGCACAGATGAAGCAGTTTCTGGACACGACGGGACCGCTCTGGGCACAGGGCAAACTCACCAACAAGGTGATGACCTTCCTCACCAGCGCACAGAACCCTCACGGCGGACAGGAGATGACCCTGCTCTCGCTCTACATCGTCGCCAGCCACTGGGGCGCGATTATCGTGCCACCAGGCTACACTTCGCCAGCCGTGTTCGAAGCGGGTGGAAACCCCTACGGCACCAGTGTAACCGCTGGTAGTGGTGAACTCTCTCCCGCCGTGCTCAACGCCATCCAACACCAAGTCCAACGCGCCATTCAGATTGCCCACTGGCTCAAGGTTGGGCAGGCACAGTCGGGGTCGTAATTCGCACGCCCCAACTACCCATCTCTTCCTCTGGAAGAGATGGGTATACTTTGGGCGATTTATACCATAAGTGTAAGACAAGGAGGTAGATATGGAGGTAATTCAGGCAGTTCCCTATGTCGCACCTGTGTTGGGTGGCGTTGGGATTGCGCTGGCAGGGCTAAACTACCTTGCCGTCACCCGTCGTCCCGACGGGAACGAAGCGATGCGCACCTATGCCCAAGCCATTCACGATGGTGCAATGACCTTTTTGAAGCGAGAGTACATAGCGATTTCGTTATTTGCGCTGGTTCTGTTCGTCGGGCTAACCGCCCTGTTCTATCAAACTGCTCCCCTGATTGGCTTCGCGTACCTGTTTGGGGCGTTCAGCTCGATGCTCGCAGGCTATATCGGAATGAAGGCGTCCACTCGGAGCGGAGTGCGCTCCACCGAAGCGGCTCGTCAGAAAGGGATTGGAGAGGCACTCGTGGTCGCCTTCACAGGGGGCTCGGTAATGGGGCTTTCGGTCGCTGCGTTGGGTCTGCTCGGTATCGGTATCATCGTATTGCTGGTTCGCTCGTTAGACCTCTCGGTGTTGGTGCAATATCTAACAGGCTATTCAATGGGCGCTTCATCGGTTGCGCTGTTCGCCCGTGTGGGAGGTGGTATCTATACCAAGGCGGCAGATGTGGGGGCAGACCTCGTGGGAAAGGTCGAGGCAGGCATTCCTGAAGACGACCCGCGCAACCCCGCCGTGTTGGCAGATAATGTGGGCGATAATGTGGGCGACACTGCAGGCATGGGCGCCGACCTCTTTGAGAGCTATGTTGGCTCGGTGGTCGCCGCAGCGGTCATCGGCGCGACGATTGCAGTGGCGAACGGTAGCCCGCTCCAATTTGTTCTGCTCCCGCTTGCGCTGATTGCGCTGGGAATGATTGCCTCGGTCATCGGCGTCTTCTCGATTCGAGTCTTCAGCGGAATGGACCCGAAGATGGCACTCAACGCCTCCACGCTGGTCGCGATTCTGCTGTTCTTGATTGGGGGCGCAGGTGTGACCCAAGTGATGGTCGGCTCGCTTGCTCCCTACTGGGCAGTCGTGGCAGGGTTGATTGCCGGCGTGCTGATTGGGGTTATCAGCCAATACTACACCAGCGGACCGCCCATTCGCAGTATCGCTAAGTCGTCGCGGTTTGGCGTGGCGCCCAACATCCTGTCGGGTGTTTCGGTCGGCTATCTCAGCACCGTGCCTTCGCTGTTGGCGATTGCGGCAGCCATCTGGGTTGCCTATGAGGCAAACGGTCTGTACGGGATTGCGCTGGCAGGTGTGGGAATGCTGGCGACCATCGGCATCGTGATGAGCACCGACAGCTACGGTCCGATAGCCGACAACGCAGGCGGTATCGCAGAGGTAGCGGGATTCGGCGAGAGCGTGCGCAAAATCACCGACAAGCTCGACACGCTGGGCAATACAACCGCTGCGATTGGCAAGGGCTTTGCGATTGGGAGCGCTGCGCTCACTGCGCTTGCCCTGTTCGCCGCATACCAGAGCCAGACCCAACTTTCTGCCATCAATCTGACCAACCCGTTCACCCTCATCGGCTTGCTGGTGGGGATAGCGATGCCGAGCCTGTTCGCCGCGCTCACGCTGAACGCCGTGGCCCGCGCCTCCGACCAGATGGTGGAGGAGGTGCGCCGACAGTTCCGCGAACTGGGGCTGTTGGAAGGCAAGGGCAAACCCGATTACAATCGCTGTATCGACATCGTGACGAGTGCGTCCCTGCGTGAGATGATTCTGCCAGGAGCGATTGCGGTGATTGCCCCGCTCGCCGTTGGTTTCCTGCTCGGTGCGGAGGCGCTCGGTGGCTTCCTCGCGGGCGCGCTGGGAATGGGCGTCGTCACAGGCTTGATGATGGCGAACTCCGGTGGGGCTTGGGATAACGCCAAGAAGTACATTGAGGAGGGACACGAAGGCGGTAAGGGAAGCGACCCGCACAAGGCAGCGGTCGTGGGCGATACCGTCGGCGACCCCTTCAAAGATACCACCGGTCCCAGCATGAACATCCTTATCAAGCTGATGAGCATCGTCTCGTTGGTGATTGCGCCAATCCTGGCGCAGTGGACACCTCTGCTGGGTGGCAAGTAGCCACTCTCATCCTCTTCCCCTCTCTCGAAGATTCGGGAGAGGGGAGTAGAACTTTCCTCTCGGTTCAGGACGACGAACTCTCCCCTCTATCGGCTTTCCAATTGCCTCCTGCCGATTGACACCTGTCCTCAAGACTGCACAACGCGCAAGGGAATCGGCTTGCCCAAGTGCTTACCACGCAGTTGCCCGCACGCAGCATCGATATCGTGCCCGCGCTCCACACGCTGGGTGACCTCGATGCCTGCCTCTTCCAAAATCCGTCGGAACCGCTGGACGCGCTCGGGTTCGGGGCGTTGGTAGTTGTCTGGCGTGGCAACATAGTTGAAGGGGATGAGGTTCACCAAACAGGGCAATCCCCGAAGCCGTTGAGCGAGCCGATTGGCGTGTTCGGGCGTATCGTTCACCTCGCGCAGGAGCAGATACTCAAAAGTCACGCGCCGACGCGTGCGCTCAAAGTAGTCCCGTGCCGACTGCAACAGAGTCGCCACATCCCACTTGCGGTTCACAGGCATGATTTTGGCACGGGTCTCGTCATCAGGCGCGTGGAGCGAGATGGCAAGCGTAATCGGCAGCTGATGCTCGGCTAACTCATAAATTTTGGGCACGATGCCAACTGTGGAGAGGGTGATACGGCGCATGCTGATACCGACTTCATCGTGTATCAGGCGTATGGCGCGCACGACATTCGGTAGGTTCAGCAACGGCTCGCCCATCCCCATCAGCACCACATGGGTAATTGGGCGGTCGCTCAGTCGCTGAAGATGGAGTAGTTGGTCGACAATCTCGCCCGCGCTCAGGTTGCGTGTGTAGCCTCCCTGCGCCGTCGCACAGAACCGACAGCCCATCGCACAGCCCACCTGAGTCGAAAGGCAGACTGAGACGCGCTCCTCGTAGGGCAACAACACGCACTCGACTTCGCTCTCGTCGGAGAGTTTCAGCAGGCACTTGACGACACCATCACGGGAACGCTGGGTGACATCGATCTGGTTGGGCGAGACGACCGCCACCTCACTCAGTTGGGCGCGCAGGCGCGCAGGGAGGTTGCTCATCGCCTGAATCGAGTCCACCGCTTTGCGGTAGACCCACCCTACAATCTGATTGCCCCGATAAGCAGGCTCCCCAAACTGATGAGAGACCCACTCACGCAACTCGGAGGTGCTCATCCCGACCAAAACCACTGGTGTCATCATCGATAAGATTGTACCTATGGAAGAACTCTCACCCCCTGCCCCTCTATTGTTGTAGCACGGGGCGTCTCGCCCGTATGCTTCTCCTTCAGCCCTCACCCCCTGTCCCTCTCCCACGCTGTGGGCTTACTGCACGACACTTTTTTGAGGGAGAATACAAAAGGGGCGCACACGGGGGTGCGCCCCTACTCAATCGCCCTACCTGTAGGGGCAGACCCCCGTGTCTGCCCTGCCAAACAGAAGCCCACTTCAGGCACAAGTACGAAAAACTGTCGTGTAGTAAGC
>FWPU01004351.1_pt1 | contig 33140 bp, 22 predicted proteins | sample 2228361 | NCBI WGS metagenome assembly FWPU01 (sample SAMEA103939777, study PRJEB20133) | metagenome
CTTCAACGACATCTATGGCGTCAAGGAGGGCCGATCCTTCGAGCGTCAGGTGAGCGACTACCTGTCCGTCATGCTCATCGCTCCGATCCTGCTCGTCTCAGCCGGAAGCGCCACGGTGATCGTGGCGAGCCGGATGGAGTCGTTTCTGGAGGCCCTTTCCCTCCGGTCGGCCCTGCAGCCCCTGGTGCCGGCCCTGCTCCAGGCCCTGCCCTACCTGCTGATTTGGCTCTTGTTCGCTTTTCTCTATGTCGTCCTGCCCAACACCCGGGTGCGCCTGCGGTCCGGCGTGCTGGGCGGCGTCGTCGCAGGCACTCTTTTCCAGATCGTCCAGTGGGTCTACATCAAGTTCCAGATCGGCGTCTCTTCCTACGGAGCGGTTTACGGCAGTTTCGCCGCTCTGCCCCTTTTCCTGATCTGGCTGCAGACAAGCTGGCTCATTGTCCTGTTCGGGGCCGAGGTCGCCTTCGCCGAACAATACGTGGAGCACTACGAATTCGAGCAGGACTGCCTTCGGGTCAGCCCGCGCTTTCAGCGCCTGGTGGCCCTCGGGATCACCCGTCTGTGCGTGCGACTGTTTCAGGAAGGCTCGCACCCCCGGACCGCGGCCGGGATCGCCGACGCCCTCGGGCTGCCGATCCGGCTCGTCCAGGACATCCTGCACAGCCTCACCCGGAGCGGGGTGCTCTGCCAGGTCAGGGGCGAGGAAGAGAAGTCCTTCGCCTTCCAGCCTGCCCTGCCCGCCGAGCGGCTCACGATCGCCGAAGTGATCCGCAGGCTGGACAGCAACGGGGTCGACAGCCTTCCGCCGGGGGCCGGGACGCAATGGGAGGCCCTTGCGCAGCGACTCGCATCCATGGAAGAATCTTTCCGAAAGGCACCGGAAAATGTTCCCTTGAAGGATCTCGAAATCTGACTCCCCCGTGCGAATCCCGCTCTTGCACAACCACCCGTGAGGCCGTTTTCATGAACCCACGTCGAAGCCCTCATCAAGGGGATTTCCCCTGGCGGGTCCGCTTTCTCGCGCTTCTTTTGGCCGGCGCCCTCGTCACGGGATGCGGGGGCGGCGGAGGCGGTGGAAAAGCCGCCCGTTCCTCCTCCACGATCTCCGGCCATCTCGTCGTTCCGCCTGCTTACGACCTGGAAGCCGAACCCAACGACTCCCTTCTCCAGGCCCAGGACCTGCCGGTCCCCTCTGTGATCACGGGCTTCGCTTCGGTGAACGATTCCGGCTATTCTCTCGCCGCCGGCGGCCGCCGTATCCTGCTCTGCGATCTGTATCGCCTCCAGGCTCCTGCCAGAACCAGTACCTGGCTTACGATCGCCGAAAACGACCTCGACCGAAACGATCTCGATCTGTTTCTCCTAGATTCCAGGGGCTCCCTCCTCGACGTATCCGAGGGATACACATCCACCGAGTACATCGAGACGCCCGGCCCGGGCGTGTTCGTCATCGGGGTCAGGGCCTTCGACGGTTCGAGCGTCTATGTCCTCTCTGCCAGCTCCTCTTCGTCCCTGCAGGCTCCTTCCTCGATCGGGATCGCGCCGGGAGCCGATTTCGTCCCCGGTCAACTCCTGGTCAAATGGAAAAACGGCCGAAAAGGCGCTCTCTCGCCAGACGCCGGCCGCTACGCTTCCCTGGGCGTCGCGCCCGTTTCGGTTTTGCCAGGAGGCGTCGAGATCCTGAAGTTGTCCGAGGTTTCCCTCAGAGTCTCTTCAGCACGGTCGGCCGAAAAGCTCTCCCTCGAAGGCTCTTCGAGACACCTGAAGAGAACCGCCACGCTGGATCGGCTCCGCCGGATGCTGCGGGAACCCGAGGTGGAATACGCCGAGCCCAACTTCATCCGCAGAGCCATGCGCACTCCGAACGACCCCGGCTTTTCCGCCCAGTGGCATTATGGTCTCATAAACCTGCCTCAGGCCTGGGAGGTCACGACCGGCTCGGACAACGTGACGATCGGCCTCATCGACACCGGCGTGCTCACGGCGCACCCGGACCTCGGCGCCAGACTTGCTGCGGGCTTCGACTTTGTGAGCGACCCCGACACGGCCAATGACGGAGACGGGATCGATCCGGATCCGACGGATCCCGGGGACGACCCCGAAAAACAGAGCAGCTCTTTCCACGGCACCCATGTGGCCGGAATCGTCGGTGCCGTAACGGACAATGGAACCGGCGTCGCCGGCGCGACATGGCAGGGACGCCTCATGCCCCTTCGGGCCCTCGGGGTGGACGGAGGAACCGACGCGGACATCGCCCAGGCCATCCGATACGGGGCGGGCCTGTCCAATGTCTCCGGCAGGGTCCCGGCCCAAAAAGCCGACATCCTCAACATGAGCTTCGGCGGGCCCGGGTACAGTCAGACCCTGCAGGACGCCCTGGCCCTGGCCCGAAGCCGCGGCGTGTTTCTGGTGGCCGCTGCCGGCAACGAAAACTCGGCCGTCCCTTCGTCTCCCGCCTCTCTGGACGGCGTGCTTTCGGTCTCGGCGGTCGACGCCGGCCTGCGAAAGGCCTCTTATTCGAACTTCGGCAGCTCGGTCGACCTCTGCGCGCCCGGAGGGGACATGGGCGCGGACCTCAACGGGGACGGCTATCCCGACGGGGTGTTGAGCACGCTCGGCAATGACCGGGGCGACTTTCTCTACCGGTTCTATCAGGGCACTTCGATGGCGTGCGCCCACGTGTCGGGCGTGGTCGCTCTCATGCGCGCCGTTCATCCCGGGCTCACGCCCGGCGATCTGGATCTGCTCCTGTCCGGCTCCCACCCAGGCACCGCGGGCCGGATCGTCCGAGATCTCGGCCAGCCCGGCAGGGACGACTTCTACGGCCACGGGCTCATCGACGCCGCCCAGGCCGTTATCGCGGCGCAGACGCTCTCCGGAAGCGGCACGGGCCTCCCGGACGGCTCGATTCTTGCCGTGTCGACTTCCACGCTCCAATTCAACAGCTATCTTTCGTCCCTCTCGTTTCAGGTCACAAACGCCGGCACAGGCGCCCTTCGAGTCACGAACGTGTCGGACAATGCCTCCTGGCTGTCTCTCACGCCCACTTCCGGCGAAGCGCCCTTGACGGTTCAGGCTTTCATGGACCGAAGCGGACTCCGGGTCGGCACCTACACGGCGACGATCTCGGTCCAAACCGACGCCACGGTCGGCCAGAAAACCGCGACCCTGCAAGTTCTGGCCGAAGTGGGCGACAGAGTCTCTGGGAACGTCGGCACGGTTTATGTCCTGGTGCTGGAACCTGACTCGGACGAACCCGTTGCTCAGGCCGAAACCGACGCCAGCCGCGACTATGCGTTCGCGACCGACCCTGTGCCGGCCGGGACCTACTTTGTCCTGGCAGGGACGGATCGCGACGATGACGGCTTCATCTGCGACATCGAAGATGCGTGCGGGTCCTACCCTCTGCCCGTCTCTGTGCGAGCGGGCTCCACGGTATCCGACCTGGTGTTTCCTCTCTCGGAGCTCGTTTCGCCCCAGAGCCTGCCTCTCATGCGGAACCTTGAACTCGGCGCCCCCTCGAGGACCCGACTCCGGTAGGGACAGCCGAAAGCAACCGTCATCCAAGTCCTTTCCGGACGTTTGACAAGGTCCCAGGCCTTCTTCATAGTGTACGCCCAGTCAGGGTCTGACTGCCCGATCCGGGCCCGTCTCGTCAACAACCGAAGCGCCGATCTTCACGCCGAGCGCTGCGTACCGGGCCCAGGCGAGTTCTGGCCGATCCTCGAGAACGTGTGCATGGATCTCGATCGCCGGTTGCTAAGCTTCAGCCAGAGCCTGATCCGCTTCCGCTGGTGGATCCTGGTCGTCATCCTCGCCGCAACCGCCTTTTTCGGCTGGTCCTCGGGCCGTCTCAAAGTCAATAACGATTACGACACCTGGCTCCCCTCGGGCGACAAGGTCGCCGAAATGTACCGACTCGTGGATCGCGAGTTTTCGGCGAACGCCATGGTCTTCGTCGTCCTCGACTGTTCCGAAAAGGGCGTCTTTCACAAGGACTCCCTTGCTCTTCTCCAGAAGATGACCCGGGAACTGGAGCGCCTTCCCGAACTGTTCAACGTCACGAGCCTTACGAACATCGTCGACATCCGAAAATCGGAGGACGGGCTCGAAGTCCGCGATCTCGTCCAGGAGATCCCCCGGACCGACGAAGAGCTCGAGTCCCTGAAAGCCTATGTGCTCTCCCGAGAAATGTACGTGAACTCGGTCGTTTCTCCGGATGCCCAATACACCGTGATCATCTGCAACATCGATGGAACGACCGAAGAAGTCGTGTCGGCTCGCAGGATCCTGGGGAAAGTCCGCGAGGTGGCGGGCTCTCATCCCTTCTATTTCGGCGGCGATCCTGCCCTGATTCTCTTCCTGGACCAGTACACAGCCCAGGACATGGAACTCCTCCTTCCCCTGGCGCTGGCCGTCATGGTCGTCATCCTCGGCTATGGTCTCGGAAAACTCTGGGGAATCGTCCTGCCCCTCGGCCTGGTCGCCCTCTGCATCCTCTGGACCCTGGGCCTTCAGGCGCTCTTCGGGCTCGACGCCAATCTTCTGTCCCCGGCGGTCATCGTCATGCTGATCGCCATGGGATCCGACTATGCGGTCCATCTCTTCAACCATTACTTAAAGCGAGGCGACATCCGGGCCGCCACGGCGGAGATCGCGGCGCCAGCCATCATGAGTGCGGCAACCACAGTGGCCGGACTCCTTACTTTCGCCACGACCCGAATCGACATCCTCCAGTTTTTCGGGTTCGAACTCGCCTTCGGGCTCGCCTCGGCCTGTCTCCTCGCTCTGGTGCTTCTGCCAATCTGCGTCCACCTGTTGAAAGTGCGGCCCCGTGCGCCCCTTGCGGACTCGGCCGGGAAACCCGATCTTCTCGCAGGACTCTTGGACAGGCTGGGACTCTGGGGGTACCGGCACAGCCGTACGGTCCTGTTCGGGGTCTGCATGGGGGTGGCGGCCTTTGGGGCCGGAATTCCCCGCATCGAAACCAACGTGGACTTCGTCGAGCTTCTTCCCGATCAGTCTCCGCCCCGACTCGGCCACGACATCCTGCGCGACCACTTCAGCGGCATTTATCCGGCCTCCCTGTACCTCAAAGGGGACATCGAGGATCCGGCGGTCCTTGACCGGGCCCAGTATCTCGAGAACTTTCTCCGGTCCGAGGAACTCCTGTCGAGCTTCACCTCCATCAACGGACTCATCGCAGAGGAGAACTGGACCCTCAATGGCGTTTTTGCAATCCCGGAAACCCGCCAGGGAGTCGCCAACCTGTGGTTCCTTCTCGAGGGGGAGGAGATTCTCAAGACCTTTGTAACGGCTGACCGTTCCCAAGCCCTGGTCACCGGTATGCTGCGTGAGCCTGAAACCGCCGCCATGTGGCATATCGCGGGTCTTCTGCGAAGGTACATCGCAGAAAATCTCTCCCCAGAAATCTGGGTTCTCGCCCCGGAGCGTCTCCCTCCTGACGAGAGGCAGGCCCTGGAGAACCTCAGACTCCGGGAGGCGGCAAGCCAGATCGCGTGGCTCGCCCAGGGATACGACAAGCCCAGGAAGTACGATCCGACGCCTGTCTTCGACAGGCTCGTTGCAGCTTTTCCTCGCGTGGACAGCCGATGGAACCCGGACAGGCTCTGGGACGCGGTCCGGAGCTACCTGGAGCGGGAGACGATCCAGGCTTTGCCCCCGGAGGTGATCGGGCGGCTCATGGCTCACCTTGAGCGCCTGTGGGACGAACAAGGCCGGATGCCGGCTGCGGAACAAATTGCAAGCCTCTTCACGCTCGAGTCCGGCATGACCGCCGAAGACGCCCGCGACTCGGCCGAGGGGCTGGCGCGGAGAGCCCGGGATACCCTTCGAGTCCTGCGGGCCGCCGCGCTCCGGGAGAGCCTGTACGATCTGTTTCCCGAAAGACTTGCCGAGCAGAAGGACTTCCGCAAACGGGTCGAGGGCGTGCTGTGGACTCTTTGGAGCGACCGGCCGGTCTTCTTCTCCCGCCAGGTCGAATCCATCCCCCACGCAGATTCCGCTGTCCTGGAACGCAAGGCGATTTTCGTCGAGCAGGCCGGAGCGCCGGATCTCATGCGCCGTTTCGACGAACTCCTCTACCAGAGCCAGATCCAGAGCCTCGTGCTCGCCTCGGTTGCCGTTCTCGCCCTGATCTCGCTCTCGCAGCGCTCTCTGCGCCGCGGCGTAGCGTCCCTGCTGTGCGTGCTGGCCCCTCTGGCCGCGGTCCTCGGCCTCATGGGATGGACCGGGATCCCGCTGGATTACGGGACCGTGCTTTTCGGAGCCCTTGTGATCGGCTTGGGCGTGGACGGATCGATTCACTTCCTCACCCACTACCGGCGCTGCCTCGTTCCGGGTACGGCTCCCGAGGAAGCCCTCAGGAGGACCTGCCGGCACGTGGGCCGGGCCGTGGTCACGGCGAACGCCACCACCTCTTTCGGCTTTCTCGTGCTGATCCTGTCCAAAACGAAAACCCTCAAGTACTTCGCTGCGGTCAATTCCCTGGCCATTCTGCTGGTGACCCTGTCGGTTCTCACGCTGTTGCCCGCCTTGCTCGTACTGCTCCACATCGGCGATCCAAGCCGAGAAGAGCGCGGCAGGCCGGCCTGAGCAGGGGCCCCAAATCAAGTCCGAGGGGAGAAACGACCATGGAACCTTCGAAAAAAGTTCTTTCGGGCCTTATCCCACTGCTCCTTTTTTCGTCCGCCCTTCTGGCCGCCCCGTCTGCTTCGGCCCTGGACGGGAACGAGATCCTCGCCAAGGCCGACGCCGTCCTTTCGGCGCCCAAGGACGGCGTGAGCAAGGCGGTCATGATTCTCGTCGACAAGGATGGCACCAGGAAGGAGCGGCGCCTCAAGATCTGGACCCGCTTTTTCCCGGACAAGGACGACTGGTCCGTAACCAAGTTCCTGTATCCCCCGGAGGTCCGGGACCTGGGCTTCCTGAGCCTCGCAGACGACAAAATGTATCTGTATCTGCCGGCCTTTGACCGGGTGCGCCGGATCGCGTCCCATGCCCGCAAGGAGAGCTTCGCCGGCTCGGACCTTTCCAACGACGATCTTTCCACTGGAAAATACACCCGGCACTACAGCGCCACCGTGCGGGAGGAAACCTCTTCTGAATATGTTCTGGAACTCGCCCGCAAGCCCGGGTCGGAGCGGATCTACTCAAAGGTCGTGGCCTGGATCGACAAGGAGCATTTCACGGTTCGGCGCATGGAACTCTTCGACGACGGCGAGAGCCCCTGGAAGATCTACGGGGCCGAGATGCGGCAGGTGCAGGGATACTGGACGCCCGTGCGCATGCGGATGAAAGACCTCCGGAAGGATCACGAGACGCTCATCGAAGTCCAGGACATCCAGTTCGATGTCGGCTTGGCGGACGACCTCTTTTCCGAGCGGCAGCTCAAGAGAAAGATTCAGGATGACTGAGCGCGGCTCTCCCGTCCCCGGCGTCTGTTTCGCGCTGCTCCTGGCTCTCGCCTTCACAGAGCCGGCGCAGGCGGAAAGGACGGCGAGGCTCGGTGGCACGGTGAAATTCTTCACCTCCGTTTACACGGAAAGCGAGGAAGAAGCCGGGCTCTTCGGCCACGAGGCCGGGGATTTCGCTCTGACCCGCGTGGAGCTGCGGGCAAGGCTCGACGGCGACGTGTCTGAGAACGTGAGCTTCCGCTCCCGGGTCGATTTCATCCACACCGTGGACGCGCGATTCGAGAGCTTCGAGGACGTGGAGAGCGGCAGCGGGTTTTCGTCCCAGGTCCACGACGTGGATCTGTACTTCAAGGAAGGTTCTTTCAAGGTCGAGAACCTCTTCTTCTCCGGCCTCGACCTCACCGCGGGCCGCCAGCGGGTCCGCTGGGGCACGTCGGACGAATGGAACGTCGTCGACAATCTGAACCCGGTGGATTACGCTAATCTCTTCTCGTTCGATCCCGACTACTTTGTCGACCACGTCCCCATGGACGGTCTGGCGGTCGAATACCGTTTTCCGGTCGATTTCGATCTCAAGGTCCAGGCGGTCTGGTTCCCGGCTTTCAAGCCCTCTCCCCTGCCCGAGGGATTCGAAACCTATCTGCTCCTCGTCCAACAGGCCACTCTGGACAGTCTCACGTCTTCCTTCGGGCTGCCCAAGGGAACCACCCGAGCCGTTCTTTCGGACGTTCCCGGCCACCGGCTGGGGACAGGCGTCTATGGTCTGCGGGTGAGCGCAAACGTCGCCAATTTCGACCTCGGCCTGAGCTACTACCACGGACACCACACGCTTCCCCTGCCGGAGGCGGTCCAGGTCGGCCTCGAGGAAGGGCTCCCTTCCCTGGAGGTGAGGTACGGGTATCCACGCGTCGACGTTTTCGGGTTCGATCTGGCCGGAGAGATTCGGACCGTGGGCGTGTGGGCGGAGCTCGGGGTGTATCTGTCCGAGGATGTCGTGACAGAACTACGTGCGACCGTGCCGCCGGGCCTCCCGCCCGTGAAAGTGCCCCTTCTCAAGAGGCCCTATACCAAGTTCACCGTGGGATTCGACTACACCTTCGGCCTGGGCGACGGGCTCTATTGGAACACGCAGTACAACCGGGGGTTCTACGACGAGTTCGGTTACACCGGCGAGGCCCGGGATCTTGTCGGAACCGGCAGCACGCCTTTCCTGGGGGAACTCGAAGACTATTACATTTCTTATCTCGAGTACGCCTTCTTCAACGACACGGTCAGGGTGACCCTCAACGGGCTCCTCGAGGTCGGCGACTACGGAGACTTCCGGAACCGGCACGCCTGGATGTTCAACCCGGAGGTCGAACTTGTGCCGTTCGACGGCTCATCCCTGCTTGCGGGCTACGCACGAATCGAAGGCGCCAGGAACTCGAAGTTCGGCCTTTTCTCGGGAAGCGACGTCGTGTACCTGCTTTTAAAGGCCTTTTTCTGAGCCGCCTGCAGCCGCCGAGGGCACGCAGCGGATCACGAGCTCCCCTTCCGATTCGTCAACGGTCGCGGATCCTCCATCCCGCAAAGCGCCGAAGAGCAGTTCGTCCGCCAGGGGCAGCCGGATCTTGCGCTGAATAAGGCGCGCCAGGGGCCTGGCTCCGAATACCTCGTCATAGCCTTCCCGGGCCAGCCATCGGACCGCCCGCTCCGTAACCTCCAGCGCAACGCTTCTCTCTCTGAGCTGGCCAGCCAGCTCCCGGAGGAACTTGCCCACGATCCTCGCCATGACCTCGTCCGAAAGCCGGTTGAAGGTCACGATCTCGGTAAGCCGGTTCCGGAACTCCGGGCTGAAAAGCCTCTCGACGGCCTTGAGACTTCCTGAGGTTTCCAGGGCGCGGCTGAACCCGATGCCGCGCGCGCTCATTTCCCGCGTGCCAGCGTTGGTGGTCAGAATGAGGATCACGTGATGAAAATCCGCCTGCCGTCCGTTGTTGTCGGTGAGGGTGGCATGGTCCATGACCTGCAGAAGAATGTCGAAAAGATCCGGGTGGGCTTTTTCGATCTCGTCCAGCAGAAGAACCGCATGAGGGTTCTTGCGGATCGCCTCGGTGAGCAGCCCCCCCTGATCATAGCCCACGTAGCCAGGCGGCGCGCCGATCAGGCGCGAAACCGTGTGCTTCTCCATGTACTCGCTCATGTCGTACCGCAGGAACGTCACCCCGAGCACGCGGGCGAGCTGCTTCGCCACTTCGGTCTTTCCCACGCCCGTGGGCCCCACGAACAGGAAGGACCCCACCGGCTGCTCGGGCTGACCCAGGCCGGCTCTGGAAAGCTTGACCGCGTTCACCACAGCCTCGATGGCCCGTTCCTGCCCGAAGACCACGCTCTTGAGCTCCCGCTCGAGAACCGCCAGCCGGCTTCTCTCGTCCAGGGTCGCGGTTCGTTCCGGGATCTGGGCGATCCGGGAGACCACGGCCTCAATCTCGGCTGCCCCGATCACCTCAGCCCGCTCCGCCTCTGGCCGCATGCGGTTCCAGGCCCCTGCCTCGTCGATCACGTCGATCGCCTTGTCCGGAAGCAACCGCTCTTTCACGAACCGCGCAGAGAGATCCGCAGCGCTCGACAGGGCCTCCTCGGCGTACCGCACGCCGTGGTAATCCTCGTAGCGCGATTTCAGGCCTCGGAGAATGGCCGTGGTATCCTCCACCGACGATTCCGGCACGTCGATTCTCTGAAATCGCCGGATCAGAGCCCGGTCCCTCTCCAGGCTCCTCCGGTAGTCCTCGTGGGTCGTCGCGCCGATGCACCGGAGCCTGCCTGCCTGGAGAGCAGGCTTGAGCATATTGGAGACATCCACCGAGCTTCCAGAGGCCGATCCCGCGCCCACGATCATGTGGATTTCGTCGATGAAGAGGATGGGCTTCTCCTTGCGCTCGAGGCCTTTCAGCACAGCTTTCATGCGCTCCTCGAACTGCCCCCGAAACTTGGTCCCGGCCAGAAGGGAACCCAGATCCAGCAGGAAGACCTCGCTTCCCCGCAGGATGTCCGGCACGTCACCCGCCACCACCCTCTGGACGAACCCCTCGACGATGGCGGTCTTTCCGACGCCCGAATCGCCGACAAGAACCGGGTTGTTTTTGTTCCTCCGGCACAGGACCTGCATGAGCCGCGTCAGCTCCCTCTCCCGGCCGATCAGCGGGTCGAGCTTCCCTGCCAGGGCGAGGTCGTTCAGACGGACCAGAAAGTCGGCCAGGGCTCTGCCCTCAGGCTGCGGCGCACCTTCTTCTTCAGGCTCCTGAGTTGCTCCCCCAGCGTCCTCTCCACCCCGGGCCGGGCTGATCCTCGATATCCCATGGGAAATATATTCCAGCACAGCCAGCCTGGTCACGCCCTGCCGCTCCAGAAGGTGGGCCGCATGGCTGTCCGGCTCGCCATAAATCGCAACCAGAACATCCCCGCAGTCCACTTCGGACTTTCCGGAATTCCGAACGTGGAGAACCGCTCTTTCGAGAACGCGGCGGAACGCAAGGGTCTGACGGGGGTGCGACTCCTGGCCCTCGGGATACCGCGGCACATGGTCCTCGAGAAACCTTTCCAGATCCTTCCGAAGGGCGCTGCAGTCGCACCCGCATTGGATCAGAATCTGTCTCGCCCCGGGATCCGACAGAAGCGCATGCAGGAGATGCTCTACGGTCACGTATTCGTGCTTCCGGTTGTACGCCTCCCGGATGGCCGACTGAATCGCGAACTGAAGTTCCTGCTGTCCCATTGCTCCTCTTCTCCGGTCCGGCACGGCTGCTGCCGGCCCCTCCGCTCAAGCCGGTTCGGCCGTGGCAAGCAGGGGAAAACCCCTCTGGCGGGCCAGAGCCGTGGTTTCCGCCGCCTTGGTCTCGGCGATCTCCCGGCTGTACGTTCCCGCCACGGCCCGGCCTTCGGTGTGAACCTTGAGCATGATCCGCGTAGCCTCGGGCGGCGGATGATGAAAGATCTCGATCAGCACCTCCACCACGAACTCCATGGTGGTGTAATCGTCGTTGTGGAGAATCACATGATAAGGCCTGGGCGTCCGGGTCCGGACATCCTTTTCGGTCACGACCTCCTGCTGGCTCTCCGACTCGGTCGTGCCGGGCGCCTCCGCAGGTCCCATGTCCCCCCTCGACCTCCTCCGGGAACGTTTACGCCTCGGGAGCCTGCCCAGAGTTCTCCTCGACCAGGCGATCGAGCACCAGTCCGTGAAAGGATCCGGCGGCGCCCCGGAACCTCCAGCCCATATGATTCAGGCAGCGGCCGCAGACTTCTATGCTCCAGGCAAACCCCGGAAACCAGGTAAACTCCTCTGTCTCTCTATGATCGGCGAGACAGCCCGGGGCAGTCAAGAAACAACCGATTCGGTAGACGTACCCGTGGGGGTTGGCGAAGGTGTGAATGTGGCTGCCTTGAATCTCGATCCGGGAGCCCGAGGTCGTGATCGGGAACAAGCAAAGGGAGCACAGAAGCCTTTTCCCCTCCCGGAGGCCGGTGTCCGCCTCGCTCCGCTCCTGCGGCGCTTCCCGGCTGCTCTGGCCATCCTGCCCCCCCTGCCTGCGCAGGAGGTTCCAACCGAAATCGCCCCATCCGGCTCCTGCCTGCACGAGCAGTCCTCCGCCCTTCCCTACCCGTTCGACTCGGATTCGAGGGACGCCTTCCCGAGCCCTTCTCCGGTGAAAACAGGCGTCTCCTTCATGCCGAGCAGTACGACGAACGTTCCGACGCACAGGGCCATCAGGCCGACGAGAGACGGGGTCATGGCCCCGGAGGGGGCCCTGAAAACGTCCATCCCGTAGATGAACAGGACTCCTGAGATCTGTCCGGCCCAGATCAGCAGACCCTGGGAAGTGGCCTCGGGAACCGGGTAGCTGACCTCGGTTGCGTACTGATAGCTCACCGCAGAACCTCCCATGCCGAAGAACCCGTAGCAGGCGACAGCCGCCAAGAGAAGTTCAAACGAAGAAGCGAAGGCGAACCCGGCCAGGGCGACCAGGAGAGACAGACAGGAAATCAGGAGAAACAACTTCCTCCTTCTGAGCTTCTCTGACGCGATCGGCAGGATCACGCATCCCGCAATCCCCGCCACCTGCATGGCCGCACCCACAGCCCCGGCCTGCACGCTGCTGAATCCCCTGGGCGAAATCATCTGTTCCACCCACGTCATGAGAGCGTTCCAGACTCCGAGCGTAATGAACCAGACGAAGAGAAGCCGGAGGTTCACGCTCCTCGTGAACATGCGGCGCACCCCGGCAAGCACCGGCTCGCGCTGGACCTGCCAACCGCCCGGAGCCGCGGCAGGAGCCTCCCGGGAAAAAAGGAGAAAAGCTGCGGATGCGAATACGGAAAGGCCCCCATACAGCTTCAGCATCCCGGGAATGCCGTACCGGGCGGTCAAGAGCGGAGTGGCTCCCATCCCCACAATGAGGCCGCAGTACAAGGCCACGAGAGCCGCTCCGACTGCCGCGGCCCTCTCCTCGAGAGGAAACCAGCGGGCCGCCACGGCCGTCATGGAATTGAACACCAGGGGATTTGAAAGGCAGAACCCCCAGGTGCAAATCACGACGGCCGTGTAGCTGTGAGCGAAAACCCCTCTAGAGAATCCGAACAGGCCCAGAAGGATCGCCGCGAGCCCCAAAGATCTCCGGATCCCCCAGGTGTCCACAGCGTACGAACCCGGGATCTGCAGAAAGAGCGTGACGATCAGGGAAATCATGGACAGAAACCCGATCCGGAGAGGCGTGACCTGGTAAAAGACCACGGCCTCTCCGGTGACCGGCGCAAAGGTGAAGTTGAGAAGAATCGCCACAAACTGCAGAAGAGCGTAGACGGACAGCACCACCCACCGGTACGGGTCACGGCTGTCTGGCACATCCATTCACGGTTCTCCCGGCTGCTCAGCCCTCGATCCGATCCGCCTCTTTCCTGCTTCTCAAACCACCGATACATCCGGCTTGACCGTGAGTCAAGAAACTTGGGCCCTTCAGAGAATCCCGCGGACCCGGCTGTTCCTTCCTCCCACCATGGACCTCTCCAGCGCCGTCGCGCACCCGTTTGACAGAGCCTCGGAGGCTCTCCTATCCTGCCAGCACAGGAGCGGAACTTCCGGTCGCTTTGCCGTTTTGACGAAAGGGAACCGCGTTGACAAGCAGCAGACAGAAACATGCTTTCCCGATCCTTCTCTCCCTCTTCTGCGTCTTCCTGGCCTTGTCTTTCGGCTGCTCGGACTCCGGAACCCGCTCCGGCACGCCCGGCCCGCAGCCCCAGCCCCCCTCCCTGTTCGTGGAGGGCTGCCCGGAACCGGGCAAAGCCAGGGCCGCGCATATCCAGCGTCCTGACCTGCGGATGTCGGGCCCCCAGGCGCTGGGCGGCCAAGGGGACTACCTTCTCATGAACGACCGGGCGGCCTTCATCGTGACAGGCCCCGAAAATCGAGAAACCTACTGGTACTACGGCGGGATTCTTGTGGATGCAGTCGCCCTCGATGGTTGCAGCCAGGCCGGGCCTGAAAGATTCGAGGAGTTCTGGCCCCTGGCGGTCCGGATGGACCTCGGCAGCCTGATCGAGGATCTCGACTTCAATTCGGTGATCCTCAGAGGATTCCGCGGCACCAGGGCCGAGATTCTCAACGACGGCTCGAACGGCCAGGCCGCAATCCTGCGCGTGTACGGCGAGGACGATTTCTTCTGGGTTGCCGAATACACCCTCATCGTGGAGGCCTTCCGGCAGGGACGGCCCAAGGCACTCACTTCTCCCCTCGGAATCGAAATGTACGTGGACTACGCGCTGCCTCCGGACGAACGGGTCCTCCGCATCACGCTCGGCTATCGCAACCTGGATCCGACGCCGAAGGAGATCGTCCCTTCAGCGGCCAATCTGTTCGGCGACACGACGGATACAGCCCTTTACAACCTGGCCTTCGCTTCTCTCGGCGGGTATCCCTTCCGGGTGGGCGTTCCCTGGATTACGGCCATGTCGCAGGCCGGAGACGGCGGATGGTCCTTTGCCAAGCAGGACGCGGTGCTCATGCTGGCCAACCTGGGGGGCGTGGATGCCGTGCTCGACGTGAGGGAAATGCTTTCCCCTCTGAGGCTCGGCCCTGCCGGAACCCCCGGCGACTCGGCCCGGGCGACGTACTTCCTGAGCGTCGGCCCGACCGATGCCGCCTCTGCCGAGTCGGCCCTGCTCCAGGCAACCTCTGCGGTCTTCCACGGCGCGCCGCACAGCCTTGTCCCGATTTCCGGCGTCGCTTTGGAGGAGGACACGGCCGCACCTGTCCCCGGCGCCCACGTCGAGGTGCAGGCCCAGGACCTCTTCGGCGCATGGCAAACCCTTCACCGGTTCGTCACGAACAACGAAGGCCGCTTTGAAGGCGAAATCGCGTTTTTCGGAGACCCCGACCAGGAGCTCCGCGTCGCCGCCGGCAAAGAAGGACGAACGAGCCCCAGGCCTGTCGAGTTCCGGTCAGCCTCCCCTCCTGAATTCACGCTACGGTTCGGCCCCGAGGGCCATCTTGCTTATGAAGTCGTCGATGACCAAGGCAGCCCCCTGCCGGCCAGGATCACGCTCTGGCAGGGGGGACAGATGGTCAAGCGGATCCTGGCCGCCGGCGGCTCAGGCGAGGCGCTGGTGGCGCCAGGCACCTATGATGCGGTTGTCACGCGGGGATTCGAGTACGAACCCTTCCGGACGAGTCTCACCGTAACCGGCTCCTCGGACCCCGCGCTTGTCCGCGCTCGGCTGGAGCGGGTGGTCGACACGAGCGGCTATCTCGCCTTCGACGGCCATGGCCACGCATCGCCCAGCCCGGACAGTCAGGTGAGCATTCCGGACCGAATCCGAACCGAGGCTACCGAAGGCGTCGAAGTCTGCGTGAGCACCGACCACGAGTACATCGGATCCTGGAAAGGCGGAATCGAGGAATCAGGACTCGGCCGCTGGGTGGCCACAATCACCGGGACCGAGGTCACGGCCTCGGTGCCTGAACATATCAATCTGTACGGAATCGAGCCGAACCCCGGGCTGGGAGGCCGCGGAGGATTCCTGAAGTGGTACAGGAAGGACATGGCCCAGATCTTCGCTGAAGCCAGGTCCCGGGGCGCCAAGGTGATCTCCCTCAATCACCCCGGGTATCTGCGCCTGATCGACTACGACCGGATTCTCGGCCAGGCGCGCCTGGAGGATCCGACCCTCCTCGGCCTCGAGCCGACCGCGGATCTCTGGAGCTGGGACTTCGACGTGGTCGAGTACATGAACGGCCACGAAAGCCCCTTTTCCAGTCTGTGGAATCCCAAGGGCACAGGCCGGTTCGACGACTGGATGAGCTTCGTGAATCTCGGCCACCCCATCGTGGCTGTCGCCACAAGCGACGTGCACGGGCTGGATTTTCCGGGCCAGCCTCGGACCTACGTCCGGTACCCGGCGGAGACTCCGGAGGGGCTCGACGAGGATCTTTTCCTGGCCTCCCTGCGCGCCGGTCGCGCCGTGGTGAGCGACGGCGCCTTCGCCCGGGTTGCGGTCAACGGAAGCGCAGAGCCCGGCGACACCGTGACCGACCCGGACGGCTCGGTGGATCTTTCGATCCGCATCGAGGCCATCCCGGACATCGACGTCACCCACTTTGTGGTGTTCCTGAATTGCGACCAGGTCCTCAAGATGCAGACCTCCCGTCCTGACGGTGTCGTCAAGTACGACGGCACGATCAGCCTCTCTGTCCCGGCAGACGCGCACATTGTGGTCGCCGGATTCGGCGCCATGAGGTTCCCCCTCGGCATGGAGCAGTTCACGCCGGATTTTGTGCCGAGGTTCACCACAAACCCGATCTTCGTCGATGTCGACGGAAACGGCGTCTTCGATCCGCCAGGCGGCAAGACCTGCTCCTATGATCTCGGTTCTCCGGGCGGGCCGGCCGCCCCTGCCGCAAAACCAGGCAACGCTCCATAGGGAGCCTGCATCAACTCCTTCCGGTCTGTGCCGAAGCCAAAGATCCCTGCGGAGATCCCTCCATGAAGACCCTGCTCATACGGAATGGCACGATTTACGACGGGACAGGAGCGCCTGCTTTTCGGGGCCACCTGCTCGTGCAGGCGGATCGAATCGAGGCCGTCCTGCAGGGCCAGGATTCGCCGCCTCAGGCCGACGAAATCCTCGACGCAAGCGGATGCGCCGTTGCGCCCGGCTTCATCGACATGCATTCCCACTCGGACTGGGTTCTTCCTCTCGAGGACCATCCGCTGTGGATGAGATCCTTTCTGGAGCAGGGCGTCACGACCGTGATCGCGGGAAACTGCGGCGTTTCGACGGCGCCGATGGGCAGGAGGTCTCCAGAGGAAATCGAGGGGACCCTGGCTGCCACGATCCTGGTCAGGCCCCTTGCCTCGCCATGGCCCGCCATGACGGATTACCTGGAGAGCCTGGAGCGAATCCGGCCCGCAGTGAACATCGCGGAACTCGTGGGCCACGGCACCGTGCGATTCGCCTGCTCCTCGCGAAGGCGCGGGGTCCTGGCCCCTGACGATTTGCGCCGCTGCCTCGACGAGGTTGAGCGCTCCTTTGACGAGGGAGCCTTCGGTCTCAGCTTCGGGCTGGGCTATGACCCGGGCATGTTCTCCCCCCTGGAGGAAATCGAGGCCTTTTGCAGGGCGGCCCAAGAGAGAGAACGGCCCGTCACGGTCCACCTCAAGGCCTTGAGCCGTTTCTCGCCCACCTACCCTCTGACCACCCTCAGGCCTCACAACCTCCTGGCCTTGCAGGAGATGCTCTCTGTGGCCCGAAAGACCCAGGCGCGCCTTCAGATCTCTCATTTTATCTTTGTCGGCCGCAAAAGCTGGCCCACGGTGGAGCAGGCCCTTCGCATAGTCGAGGAGGCCTGCCGAGACGGAGTGGACGTCCGGATCGACGCCTTTCCCTACACCTGCGGCAACACCACGATCAACGCCTTGCTCCCTCACTGGTTTCTGGCCTCCATCCCGGCTTCCTACCAGAGCCGCTGGGCATTGAAGCGGCTGAAGGTCGAGTTCGAAATCGGGTTCCGCGTCGTAGGGTTTTCCTACCCGGACCTCCAGATCATGCACACGGCCGTTCCAGGCATGGAGGACCTCGACGGACTCCGCATCCCCGAAGTGGCCGACCGCTGGCAGGTCTCCCCCTTCGAAGCGCTCCTGCGTCTCAGTCGCGAGAGCAGGGGAAGGACCTCGATGCTCTTTCACGCTTACAGCGGCGAACCCGGGAACGAAGGCGTTCTGGAGGCCGTTTTGAAACATCCCCTCTGCCTGTTCGAGACCGATGCCCTGGTCAAGGGCTCCGGATACCCGAATCCGGCGGCCCTGGGCACGTTCCCCAGGATCCTGGGGCCCCTTGCCAGAGACAAGGGGCTCTTTCGCCTCGAGTCGGCCGTCCACAAGATGACCGGCGCGAGCGCCGAGCGCTTCGGCCTCTCGGACAGGGGCGTCCTGGCAAGAGGCAAGGCTGCCGACATCGTGATCTTCGACCCGGCTTCCATCTCGGACAGCCCTCCCTCGGGTTCCCGGCCCGCGGGCAAGCCCAGAGGGATCAGGCACGTCTTCCTCAACGGGGTGAGGGTCGTGCAGGACGGGTCTTACCTGCCCGGCGTGCGGGCGGGACAGGTGCTGCGGCGCTGAGAGGCAACAGATGCAGTCTGTCCTTGGGGTGCCGGCCTCAACGACAAACAGCCCCGGGGGCCCACCGGTTCCTTGATCGGCCCCCGACCCTGTGGCACACTGGGGCGACCAGGCCGGCGTGGCTCGGTCTGCAAGACCCGCCGCGATCTCCCTCTCAGAGCGCGAGGCCGGAACAGATGCCCTACGAGGACCTTGCGGGAAAAGTGGCTCTTGTGACAGGAGCCGGAAAGCGCACCGGAATCGGGTTTGCCGTGGCCAAAAAGCTCGCCTCCTGCGGCGCCCACGTCGTCCTGGCCGACCTGGGCCGCATCTCCCTGCCCGGATCGCCAGTAAGAACCGCCTCTTTGGACGAGATGGAAGAGCTCGCGGCAGATCTCGCAAGCTCCTTCGGCATCGAGGCATTTCCTGCAGAGGTCGACGTGACCGACGACGCTTCGGTCCAGTCCATGGCCGAGGCCGTGGGCGCAAGGTTCGGCCGGCTGGACATTCTCTGCAACAACGCAGGCGCCGCCTTCGGGGTGCCCAGTCCGGTGCACGCGTACGAGGCATCCGCATGGTACCGCACGATCGACGTGAACCTTCACGGCGTGTTCCGGGTGTCCCGAGCCGTGCTGCCTCTCATGACGGGCCGGTCCGGCGCAACGATCGTGAACATGGCATCCAGGGCCGGCAAGGTCCCTCCCCTGTTCAACGGCGCTTACGCGGTGGCCAAGGCCGGCGTGATCATGCTGACCAAGGTCATGGCCAAAGAACTCGCAGGCCAGGGAATCCGTGTCAACGCTGTCTGCCCGGGCCAGATCGGCACCGACCTGGAACAGTGGCGTTTCGAGCTCGAGGCCCGGTTCCTCGGAACCACGGCCGAGGAGCGAAAGAGGGAAATGGTCGCCACGATCCCCCTCGGCCGGATCGGCGATCCCCGGGAAGTCGCGAACGTCGTCGCCTTCCTCGCCTCGGCCGAATCCTCGTATCTGACCGGGCAGGCCATCAACGTCACCGGCGGCCAGCTCATGGAGCTTTGACGACCGCAGGAGGAGATGAACCCGGAAGCGCCCGCTTCCAGACCCGAACCCTGATCCCTTCAAGGAGGCACCGTGTCCGCAAAACAAGGAGGAGCCCTCGCCGCCGAGGCGTTGATCGAGCGAAAAACCCCTTATGTCTTCACCCTGAGCGGGGGTCACATCACCCCCATCTACCAGTACCTGGAACATTCGCCGGTGCGGATCATGGACACCCGCCACGAGCAGGCCGCCGTGTTCATGGCAGAGGCTTGGGCCCGCATGACCCGCGGTCCTGCCGTTGCCATGGTCACGGCAGGACCGGGTTTTACGAACTCCCTTTCCGCAGTGGCCAATGCCCGGTTCTCCAACGCGCCTGTCGTCCTCATCGCCGGCTGCGTGGGGATCGAGAGCATCGAAAAGCTCGACCTCCAGGACATGCGGCAGGCGCCGGTCATCGAGCCCATGGTGAAAAAGGCCCTGGTCTGCCACAAGCCGGAGCGGATCCCGGAATTCGTGGACATGGCTTTCCGGACGGCCCAGGCAGGCAGGCCGGGTCCGGTGTATCTCGAGCTGCCCGTCGACGTGCTCAACGCCTGGGTCCCGGAAGGGTCCGTGCGAAGGACCCGCACCCTGCCCCAGGGCAGGCCCGTCGATCTGGAGAAGCCAAGGGAAGCCCTGGACATGCTGCGGGCCTGCCGAAAGCCCATTCTCATCGCGGGGAGCGGAATCTGGTATGCCGACGCATCGTCCGAACTTGTCGCCTTCGCGGAAAAGACCGGGATTCCGGTCTTCACCGTGGGAATGGGGCGGGGCACCATTTCGGATCTTCACCCCCTCTGCTTCGAATCGTCTCTGGGCATCCGGCCGGGCGCGGCCCTGCACGCCAGCATGAATGCTGACCTCGTTCTGATTCTCGGCAATCGCGTGACCCTTTACTACATCTTCGGCGAGGTTTTCGGCCCCGGAGCACGGATCATCCAGGTCGACGTGGAGCCCGAGGAACTCGGCCGGAACCGCACGGTGGACCTTCCGGTCTTCAGCGATGTCCGTGCCTTTCTGAGCGCCTGCAACCGCATGCTGGAACAGGAACCGGCCCAGGGTCTTTCGCCGGACCGTTTCGCTTCCTGGGTTTCGGAACTCCGGCAGGCCCGTGAACAAGGCCGGGCCGCGGTCCAGGCCCAGTGGGACAGCCGCGACAAGCCCATTCATCCCTTGCGACTGGCCCGGGAGGTTGATGCCTTCATGGACCGCGAGGACGACATCGTGGTGGCGGACGGCGGGGACACCCAGATCTGGATGGGCATGACCCGAACGGTTCGGCGGCCGGGCCGGTACCTGGACTCCGGGCTCTTCGGCTGCCTGGGCGTGGGCCTCCCCTATGCCAACGCGGCCAAACTGCTCCATCCGGACAGCCGGGTCTGCCTGATCATCGGAGACGGCTCGGTGGGCTTCAACTTCATGGAATTCGAAACCTCCCTGCGCAAGCGCCTTCCCATCGTGGCCGTGATTTCGAACGACCTGGGCTGGGGCATGATCCGGCACAGCCAGGAACTCAGGCTGGGCCACGCCATTCAGGACGGCACCTACATCGGCAAGGTCGACTATCACAGGCTCGTCGAGGCCCTGGGCGGCCTGGGCCTTTTCGTGGAGAGGCCCGAGGACATCCGTCCGGCCCTGGAAGAGGCCTTTGCATCGGGGAGGACGGCGTGCATCAACGTGATGACCGACCCCACAACCATAAGCCCCGGCAGCGTTGCCCTTGCGAACCTGGGAGCCTACAAAGCCTGAGGGCAGCCCCCCGGGCTCTTGCCTGGCAGGCCCGCAAGGCAAGAACCCCGTTTTCCCCTTGAGGGAGCTACGCGAATGCACCTCTACGAATTCACGAAATCCTACGAGCTCTTCGAACAGGCCAAGCGCTACGTTCCGGGCGGCATTTACGGGCCCAGGAGCCCCCACTTTCTCACCTTCGGCTCTTATCCGACATTCATCGCTTGGGGAGAGGGGGCCAGAATCTGGGACGTGGACGGCAACGAGTACATCGACTATCTCTGCTCGTTCGGGACCAACCTCCTCGGCCTCCGGCACCCGAAGGTGGACGCCGCCGCGCGGGCGCAGCAGGAAAAGGGAGACTGCTTTCCCCTGCCGAGCGATCTGTGGGTCCCCCTGGCTCGCACCCTTGTGGAGACGGTTGAGGACATGGGCTGGTGCGTCTTCGGAAAGAACGGGTCCGACGTCACCTCTTATGCCATCACCGTTGCCAGAGCCCACACCGGAAGACCGGACATTCTCATGGCCCACGGCTCCTACCACGGGGCCCATTTCTGGTGCCAGCCTCACGGCGAGGGCGTGCCGCCCGAGTGGAAATCCCACGTGCATGAGTTCGAGTACAACGACGTGGAAGGGCTCCACAGGGCTGCCGATTCCCTCAAGGACTCTCTTGCCGCGGTCATCCTCACCCCTCACCGGCACGACGCCCTCCGGCCCCAGGAGCTGCCCACCCGCGCGTTCGTGGATGCAGTGAACACGCTGGCCGAAAAGACAGGATGCCTCCTGGTCATCGACGACATCCGGTGCGGCTTTCGTTTCGACGTCAGAGGCACGGCGGGCCATTACGGCTACAGGGCCCACCTGAACTGCTTCGGAAAGGCCATGGCGAACGGGTATCCCATCGCCGCCGCCCTGGGCCGGGAGGAGCTGCGCAGCGCGGCCGAGAAGGTCTTTTTCAGCGGCACCCACTTTTTCTCCGGTGTTCCCTTTGCGGCGGCCCTGGCCACGATCGACGAGGTGCGCACGGGCGGCGTGATCGAAAGGATCCGCGAACTCGGCACCGCTCTGATGGAGGGCCTTTCCCTGGCCGCGCGGGCCGCGGGGGTCCGGGCCCATCTCAGCGGACCGCCGGCCATGCCTTTTCTCACGTTTGAGGACGATCCGGCCTTCGAAAAGAACCGGTTCTTCTGCGGCGAGGCGGCGCGGCGCGGGATCTTCTTCCACCCCCACCACAACTGGTTCGTCTGCGCGGCGCTTACACCGGAAGACATCGAGAGGACTGTCGATACGGCCAGCCTTTGCTTCCGCCTCACCCGGGAGAAGTTCGGAGCCTGACATGAGATGGGATCACGTGGGCATCAAGTGCAGGGACATGGCCAGGTCCCTGCACTTCTATTGCGACCTGCTCGGCCTCGAACGCAAGGAAGTCATCGAGATCCTGGGCAGGACTCTCGTCTTCGTGGGAAACGAAACCACGCTGATCGAAATCGAGCCTGCAAATCCATCCGACCGGCCGGCAGACCCCAGGTCCCAGACCGGACTTTATCACTTGGCGTTTCAGGTCCGCGATCTGGATGCCGTTCTGGCCAGGCTCACGGCAGACGGGGTCCAGGTGGTCCTGCCGCCTTTCCGGACAAGGCCGGACCGCCGGGTGGCTTTCGTCGAGGACCCGGACGGCGCGTTCGTGCAGCTCATCGAGATCACGGACCCGTCCTCCTGAATCCGCTGCGACGCGCGGAGCGAACCGAGGCCCATACGGGGAGAAAGGCAAGAATCATCACAGAGGGAGGAGACCTGCAAAATGCCGAAGATGACACCGTCCGAGGCACTTGTGGAAACGCTGGTGGCCGAAGGGATCCGTCAGGTGTTCGGAATCGTGGGCAGCGCCTACATGGACGCCCTTGACCTCTTCCCGGCCGCAGGCATCCGGTTCGTCTCCGTGGCCCACGAGCAGGCCGCGGCCCATGCCGCGGACGGTCTGGCCCGGGTCACGGGCCGGCCGCAGGTCTGCATCGCCCAGAACGGGCCCGGAGCCGCGAACTTCGTTTCGGCCATAACGGCGGCTTACTGGGCTCACTCGCCGGTGGTGGCCATCACCCCGGAAAGCGGGACCATGGGCATGGGTCAGGGGGGGTTCCAGGAACTCGACCAGATGCCCTGGTTCCAGGCGTGCACCAAGTACCAGGTCAGGGTAAACCGGCCCGAGCGCATGGCCGAGCTTGCGAGGCGCTGCTTCTACATGGCCAAGAGCGAGTGCGGCCCGACCCAGCTCAACATCCCGAGGGACTACTTCTACGGCGACATCGAATGTGACATCTATCCTTCGCCCGACGTGCAGAGAGGGCCAGGTCCCCTGAGTTCCCTCGAAACAGCGACGCGCATGCTCCTGGACGCTTCGTTTCCCGTGATCCTTGCAGGCGGCGGCGTGGTGCTGGCGGACGCTGTCGAGGAAACCCGCCTCCTGGCCGAGTACCTCACCGCGCCCGTCGTCAACAGCTATCTGCACAACGACAGTTTTCCCCACAGCCACGAACTCGCCCTTGGACCGATCGGATACTGCGGATCCAAGGCGGCCATGAAGATTCTGGCGCGGGCCGACGTGGTCCTGGCCCTCGGATGCAGGCTGGGTCCTTTCGGAACCCTCCCGCAGTACGGCATGGATTACTGGCCCGCCAAGGCCCGAATCATCCAGGTGGACGCCGACCCCCGCCAACTCGGACTGAGCCGCAGGGTCGATCTTGCCGTGGCCGCAGACGCCCGCGAATTCGCCCGAGGCCTCATCGAGAGGATGCGGTCCGCGCAAAGGGGCCGAAAGCCGGATGCGACCCGCATCGACCTTGTCCGGCAGGAGAAAGAGGCCTGGAAGAGGGAACTCGAGGCTCGGTCCTCGTCCTCAGGCAGCCCCATGCACCCGAGGCGCTTCCTGAAAGAGCTCGCCGCCGCCATCCCTCCGGAGTCGATCGTCACCAATGACGTGGGCAACACCTGCTCCATGTGCAACAGCTACTTCGGTTCCGCAGGCCCCCGCCAGTACCTGGCCGCCCTGAGCTGGGGCAATTGCGGCATTGCCTATGGCCTGGCTCTCGGAGCCAAGACAGGCCGGCCGGACAAGCCCGTCTTTGCCTTTCAAGGGGACGGCGCCTGGGGCATCAGCGGCCTGAGCGAGGTCATGACCGCGGTGCGCGAGGAGATTCCGGTCGTTGCCGTCGTCTTCGACAACAACCAGTGGGGGGCCGAGAAAAAGAACCAGATCGATTACTACGACAGCCGCTTCGTGGGAACGAACCTGAAGAACCCGGACTTCGCCCGCATCGCCCGCGATATGGGAGCAGAAGGATACCGGGTGGAGAAACCCGAACAGGTCCGGGACGCTGTCGAGGCCGCTCTGAAGTCCGGAAAACCCGCGGTGATCGACGCGGTCCTCGACGGGTCGGCAGAGGTCCTGGCCGAGCCTTTTCGAAGGGACGCTCTGCGGAAGCCTGTCCGCCATCTTCCCCGGTACCGGCATCTGAGCGCCGCCCGGGAAGATGGGTGCTCCTGACGGTTCGCCGGGATCCCCCGGGCCTTTCCGCAAAGGCCTCGAGAACCAAGCCTCGAGCTTCAACCTCCATTCGAGAGGGCCTCATGCAGAACGAAGGCGCGGGAACCCGAATGTTTCACGGCTGGATCATCGTAGCCGCTCTGTTCTTCATTCTTCTTTTCACCGGAGGGGGCGGGTTCTACGTCTTTCCTGTGTACATTGACTCCCTGATCCGCGAGTTCGGCTGGTCCATGACCGAGATCTCCTCCTCGGCGGCTGTCTGGGCCATTGTGTTCGGCTTTTCGGCTCCCCTGGTGGGCCTGCTTATCGCGAGATTCGGCGTCCGAGCGACCATGTTGAGCGCCGCCGCCGCATCGGGACTCGTCTTGATCGGATTCGCCTCGATGCGCGAGCTTTGGATGCTGTACGCCATCCAGGTCCTGGCAGGCTTTGCCGTCGCCGGCACCACCCTGGTCCCCTCCCAGACTCTGATCACGAACTGGTTCGACCTCTACAGAGGCAGAGCCATGTCCTGGGCCATGCTGGGCATCGGGACCGGCGGATTCATCCTGCCCCCCTTGAACGAGTTCATGATCCGGCACTGGGGATGGCGAACCGCTTGGCTCCTGGGCGCTCTCATCGTCTTCGGGATCGTCGTTCCTCTGATTGCCGTCTTCATTCGCACCCGGCCCGCCGACCTGGGCCTGGTTCCGGACGGCCGGGCCTCCACCCGTGTCGGTACCTCCGGACCGAGCGGACTTCCGGTCCAGCGGGCCACCCGTACGCCCGAATTCTGGCTGCTCTGCTTGATCTATGTGCTCCAACTGGCCGGCCTGTCCGCGATGAACTTCCACTTTGTTCCGTTCGCGACCCGGCAGGCGGGCTTTTCCTCCCAGACCGCAGCCGGCTTCTTCGGACTGATGCTCGGCTTCAGCCTCGGGGGCCGGTTGCTCTTCGGCTGGCTTGCCGACCGATGGAACCCTGCCGCGGTTCTGGCCGGGGCCGCGGCCCTGCTCGCCTTGGGGCCCGGTGTCTTGCTGCTTCTGTTCCTCAAGCTCGGCATTTCCGAGCCGAAATTCCTCTGGTTCTACGCCCTGCCCTTCGGGCTGGGCGTCGCGGGAAACGCGGTTCTCCTGCCGGTCATCGTGGGCCGGTGCTTCGGAGAGCGTTTCTTCCCCAAGATCATGGGTCTGGTCATGGGGGGCTTTGCAATCGGAATCCTGGCCGGCATCCCGGCCTCGGGCAAGGTTTACGACTTGACCGGAAGCTATGGGATTCCCTTTCTGGGATCCGTTGCGGCATTTCTCGTCTCCGGCGTTCTCGCTCTTCTCATTCGCCCAGGCCGCCTCCGGTTGCACTTTGCAGCGGCCCCCTAGAAAGCCGGCCTTCGCTTGAAGATTTGCCGGCCGCCTCCCTCGCAAGCTTCTTCGCAGAGGCCGCGCCCGGTTCGCCGCGCCTGGTCCGGACCAGCAAGCAAGGCGAGGAAATTTCTTGTTGACAAAAAATTTCTTTCAGACTAATATAATTTTATTCTTGTCATATGAGTCCCTCTTCCAGTTTTTCCATCCGCTGCCTTCAACAGAAAGGAACCCCTCCATGAAAAGACGAGCCATCCTCGCCGCAATGCTTTTCGCTGCGGTTGCCGCACCTCTTTGCATGTGCCATGAAGCCGCCTGCGATTACACGTACTACGACCTGGGTGCGCTGGACGGGTTTCCATCGGCCGAGGCATGGAACATCGCAGGTGGTTACGTCGTAGGCCGCTCTTACGCCTCCGCCCAAGACCAACTCGGATTCATCTGGTCGCCCGGAAGCGGCATGCGTTCTCTTGGAACCGCCGGAGGAGCCTACAGCCGCGCTTACGGCGTAAACACGCTCGGGGACAGCGTCGGGTATTCCCAGACCGGGGAGGGCCTCGAACTGGCATTTTACAAATCGAAGCGTGGAGCCATGACGGCTCTCCCCTACCTGCCTTCCCCCAATCCCTACAGCCGGGCTTATGCCATCAACCAGGCAAGGCAGATTGTGGGCTTCTCAAACAACGAGTTTTCAAACTTCAAGGCCTGCATCTGGTGGAATCCTCAAAGGGCGGATCCTCCTGAAAACTTGGGCAACCTGACCGGAGACCCCCTGCACAACAGTTGCGCCTTCGGAATCAACGACAGTGCCGAGGTGGTCGGCGACTCGATCGGAACCAACGGCCTAGACCGGCCGATTTACTGGAGCCGGTCCACCGGCATGTTGGACCTCGGGACCCTGGGGGGCGGGAGCGGACTTGCCCGGGCCATCTGCAACAAGGGCCACGTGGTGGGAAGCGCCGACAACACCGACGGCTATCGTGAGGCCTTTCACATCAATGTTCACGCCGCCAGGCCGAGGATGAGGGGACTGGGCGGCCTGGGAGGTACAGGCACGTTTATGGACTATCCCACTGTCAGCTACGCTCAAGGGGTAAACAACGCAGCCATGATTGTTGGTTTTGCATACAACCCCTCCAACGAACAGGTTGCTTTTCTCTGGACCCGGGCCAACGGGATGCAGGACCTGAACACGCTCGTTTCGAATCTGCCGGACGGAGTCGTTCTCAGCAGGGCCTGCGGAATCAACGCTTACGGCTACATCGTGGGATTCACGGCGGACGGCCGCGCATTCCTCCTGGTGGGACAGCCTTAGAGGGCTTCCCTCGTTTCTCTTCTTGCGGCCTGCCCGGCCACGCGATAGAGAAGGTCGGCTCTGAACTGGCCGTTCGCGGCGTGAACGGACGGGGTCAGGGCCGACCGGCGGCCTTTCGCCTTCGCCTCTGGATTCTCTCCCCTTTCCATTCGCGCCCAGATCCCCGTGAGTCCACGACCGCGCAATGGCGGAATCGTATGACCGGCCCGGCGCCCCATCCAGAGACACTTCGCCCTGCCCCATCGCCTTGACACACCTGCTTGATCGGTTTTATCGTCCAAGAGGCGAAGGAGAAAAGTGTCTCACCCAGGAGGCCGACATGGAACAGGACGTCTATTTCCAGTTGGGAGAGCGTCTCAACCAGTACCAGGTCAAGATGCTGATTGTCGAGCCCTTTCTGAAGATCCTGCGGGAAATCTACACCGAGGAAGAGGCAGAACTGGGCGCCGCGTTCCCCATGGGAACGCACACGGCATCGCAACTGGCCCAGCTCCTGGGCAGGGAGGAAAGGGCCCTGACCGAGCTTCTCGAACGAATGGCGGACAAGGGCACGGTCTTCGTCACCCGCAGCGACGACGGACAGAACCGATACGCTCTGACGCCCTTCGTGCCCGGGGTCGTGGAGTTTCAGCTCATGCGGGGCACGGACACGCCCAGGGACCGCAGGTTCGCCAAGATGCTCGAGGAGTTCATGGAAGGGGACATGGCACAGTTGGCCCGGGCGGCCTTCCAGGATCCCGAGATGGCCAAGCAGCTCATCCCCGTGCCTCCGGCCCGCACCGTCACGGTCGAGAAGGATCTCCCCCGTGGCGTCGAGGTTCATTCCTTCGAGACCCTGAGCCACCTCGTCGAGCAGGAGAACTCCTTCGCCGCCGCCAAGTGCTACTGCCGGCACCACGCCTACCTGGTGGGAAAGCCCTGCCGGGTGCCGGGGATTCCGGAATACTCCTGCCTGATCTTCGGAAAGACGGCTGACTATGTCGCAGACCGGGGTTTCGGGAAGAAGATCTCGAAAGAGGAAGTCTACCGGATCCTCGAGGCCACGGAAAAGGCGGGCCTGGTGCACAACACGAGCAACCTCGTCGACAGCACGGTCTTCGTGTGCAACTGCTGCGGCTGCTGCTGCGGATTCCTGAAGAGCATGCAGCTTACGGGCACGAACGCGATGCTCGCTTTTTCCAATTTCAGGGCCCAGGCCGATCCAGCCGAATGCGTCGGCTGCGGGGACTGCGTCGAGCGTTGCCAGGTCGGCGCCCTCAGCCTGGTGGACGAGCGGATCTCGCTCGACGACTCCAAATGCCTCGGCTGCGGCAACTGCGTGTCGGCATGCCCGACGAACTGCCTGACCATGGTGAGACGGGCTGAGCAGATTCCGCCCGAGGCCGGCGGGGTCATGGCGGGTTTGGGCATTTAGGGGCCGTCTCCACGACACCTTGTGGTTGCGAGTTCCCCCTGAACCGTCCCGAAGAGCCAAAAGGAGACCGAGATGCAGAAGGGGAGGTTTTTTCTCGGCGTGCTGGTCGGCGTTGTTCTTGCCACGGTCCTGATCGCCGCAGCGGCGTATCGGTTCCGGTCCGTCATCGCCCAGCTGAATCTCGCGGGCAAGCCCGAGATCCCGGCCGCGCCTGCCGAGAAGGCCTCAGAAGCTGCGTTGCGGGCCATGGCAGAGGCGCGCGCCCTTGTCGAGAACGACGACCGCAAGGACATCGAATTCGCCGAGCGCGGCTTTATCGCGACCCGGGCTGATCCGCTCGTCCGGGACGCAAGCGGGAAGGTCGTGTACGATCTCTCTTCCTACGACTTCCTGAAAGGGCCCGCCCCGGACACGGTGAACCCGAGCCTGTGGCGCCAGGCCGGAATCGTCACCCGGCACGGCCTCTTCAAGGTCTGCGACCGCGTCTACCAGGTGCGGGGATTCGACATCTCAACGGTTTCCTTTCTTGACGCGGGCTCCGGGTGGATCGTCGTCGATCCCCTCACAACCATCGAATCCGCACGGGCCGCCTTCGATCTTGTCACGGAACACCTCGGAGAAAAACCTGTCCTGGCGGTCATCTACTCCCATTCCCACGTGGACCATTTCGGCGGCGTCTCGGGCATCGTGTCCGCCGAGGCCGTCAAGGCCGGAAAGGTCCGGGTCATCGCACCCGAGGGCTTTCTTGCGCACGCCATATCCGAAAACGTGATCGCTGGTCCTGCCATGACCCGCAGGGCCCGCTTCCAGTTCGGCTTGACCCTGCCGCGGGGGCCCCAGGGAGAGATGACCTGCGGCCTCGGCCCCGCCATCCCCATGGGGACGTTCTCCCTGATCGCGCCGACGGACACCGTCAAGTCCACCGGCCAGGAAATGGTCATCGGAGACATGACGCTCGTCTTCCAGCTGACCCCGGGCACCGAAGCGCCCGCAGAGATGAATTTCTATCTGCCCCGGCTCCGTGCCGTGTTCGTGGCCGAAAACGCGAACCTCACCATGCACAATCTCCTGCCGCCCAGAGGAGCCCTGGTGCGGGACGCCAAGGCCTGGGCGGATTACCTCACGGAGTCGATCCGCCTTTTCGGGGACAAGAGCGACTACCTCTTTGCAGCTCACGGCATTCCCCGCTTCGGCAAGGAGGAAATCCTCGAGTTCCTGACGCTCCACCGAGACGCTTACAAGTTCCTGCACGATCAGACCGTGCGGCTCATGAATGCCGGGCTCACCGGAACCGAAATCGCCGAGGTGCTGAAGCTGCCGGACCCTCTTGCCAAGCAGTGGTACAACCGCGGCTATTACGGCACGATGAGCCACAATTCCAAGGCGGTCTACCAGCGCTACATGGGCTGGTACGACGGCAATCCGGCCAGCCTGTGGCCCCTGCCGCCTGAGGCCTCATCACGCCGCTACGTAGAGGCCATGGGCGGCGCGCAGGCGGTCCTGGCTCGAGCGAAATCCGCAACCGAAGCAGGCGATTATCGCTGGGCCGCGACCTTGCTCAACCACCTCGTCTTTGCCGACGAAACCAGCCCGGCCGCGCGAGAGATGCTCGCTTCGGTCTACACGCAGCTCGGCTTTCAATCCGAGGCCGGCACGTGGCGCAACATCTACCTCACAGGCGCCCAGGAGCTACGCAGCGGCGTGGTGAAGCTTCCCCCGGTCCTTTTCAGCCGGGAGCTTGTGGCTGCCACGCCCACTCCCATGCTCCTGGATTTCGCAGCGGTCCGGGTCGACCCGGTCAAGGCGGCGTCCCGGCGCTTCCTCATGAACCTCGAGCTGACGGATCGCAAGGAGGTTCATCTCCTCACCGTGGAGAACGGCGTACTGATCCACGAACAGGGCGTCCGCGACGCCCGGGCAAACGCCACCGCGAGCCTGTCCCTCGAGGACTTCCTCGTGACCGTCTTCCTCAAGGTTCCGGCAGGCCTCAAGATCGCAAAGGGCGACATCCGGATCGAAGGGGATCGGAGCGTGTATGACGCCCTCGTCGACCTCATCGAGCCGGTGGACGCCAATTTCCCGATCGTGACGCCTTGAGGCAGGTCCAGACAAAGGGTACAAATCTCGGCCACAGGAGCCGCGTTTTGTTCCCGCACAAAGGTCAGGAACAGGGGGCCGTCTCAAAAACCTGCCGTGATTTCAAGGCGTTGAATCCTCATCTGCCGATCTCCCCGGACTGGCACGGAACCTGCTTTTTTTGAAGCCTCACAGGACAGACTCCGGAACGGGAGGTGCGACAATGAGAAGCCTTCTCCTTCTTACGGCCGCCGTCGTTGTGTGGACTGCCGCAGGATGTGGGGCCCCCGAACCACCCATGCCCTGCACGGAACAGCCCCTACACTGGCGCCAGCAGGTCGAGCAGTCCCGCGAGATCACATTCGAATACTGCGACGCCTTTGACATGGTCTGCAACGAAGCCGTGACGCTCGCCGACACCTGTCCCGGCTTCGTTTCGGATCTGGAGCAGTACTTCACAGAGGTTCTCATCCCGATTCTTTCTGACAAGCTCCGACATCTGCCCTGGCGCATCGACATCGATCGGCTCGCGGCCATGCTCTTCGACAGGCTCCAGGGCGCGTGCGGCGAGGTCGATCTCCTCGATCAGATTGGAACCTGCCAGGCCGCAGGAGACGTGGGAGCTCCCTGCGTCGAAGAGCAAGACTGCCTGGAGGGGCTCTTCTGCTCTGACAACATGTGCGCGCACATTCCCCTTTGAAAAACGGGTTTCGGGCCGAACCCAGAGCCCGCCACAGGCGAAGACATCCCGGAGCACGCACCGTGCGGGCGAGCCTGGGGGCGGCCTGAAACCCGACACCTGATCCGAACCGCACGGTATCTCTTCACGCCCCGCCGGCCGTAGAGACCTGCCCCTTCCCTGTCTCCCCGGTCTCGTAGCCACCCGGCTCGTCTGCCTTGGCCTTGAAGTTCCACGGCCGGGCAATACCGAGCAAAAACCGCATCTCGTCATCCCCGAGAAAGGCCTCGGGGATGACGAGGTCATACCGTTCCCGGGTCACGGGCGCGAATTCCAGTCCCAGCGTCCTGGCAGAGGCCAGAATCCCTGGACCGGCAGCCGTAGGCAGTACCAGGAAAGAGCAGACAGGGTGGGCCATGTGACGAGAGCATGGTCGGCCGCCTTTGCGTGCCTGAGGCCAAGCCATCGGTCCGGCTGACATTGACATCATGGGAGATTCGGCATCCGATTCGATTACGGTTGCAGCGGCTGACGGCCGCCCCGGCACTGGCCCTGAGTTGACAGGGCCCCGGTCCGTTGTCATATTCAGCCCGGTGAAAATCCGGCATTCGTCGCGCAGAGCCCTGGCACCAGAGCAGGCTCCTGCCAGGGAATGCCCGCAAGAGGCCGTGCTCCCGCAGGCGAAACCCTCATAAGCAATACCAGGCACCTTGATGCTGTTCTCCGTCGAGGAACGGATTCGAGAAATTCGTTGGAATATATGGGGTTATGAAAGTTATTTAAAGCCCCGCTTCAGGAAAAAGCACGGCTACCCGCTCAATCTTGAAAACCCAAGGACTTTCTCCGAAAAGATCCAGTGGATCAAGATCAACGGCCACCTGGAGCGTTTTTCGGGGTATACGGACAAGTCCACCGTCCGGGAGTATGTGCGCGAGAAGGCCGGAGAAGAAGTCCTCATACCTGCGTTCGGCGTCTTCGACAGGTTCAGCGACATCGATTTGGAATCTCTTCCGGATTCCTTTGTGATGAAGGCGACGCACGGCTGCGGGTGGAATATCTTTGTCAGAGACAAGCGAGCGGTCGACTGGTCTTCAGTCGGAAAGCAGATGCGTCAGTGGCTTCGATCCAACTATTACAGAAAACGGGGCGAGGCCAACTACAAGCCCCTCAAAGGTCGGATTCTCATAGAAGCGTATCTCCAGGATCCATCCGGAGACCTGAAGGACTACAAGTTTTTTTGCTTTGCCGGAGAGCCGCGGTTTATTCAAGTGGACTGCGGCCGATTCACAGCTCACAAACGGGATGTCTACGATACCGACTGGAATCGGCTCCCTCTGAGAATCTATTACCCGAATCTGGCCGAACCGGTGGCCAAGCCGGAGAGGCTCGGCGAGATGATGGAATTGTGCCGGAAGCTCTCCGAAGATTTTGCGTTTGTCCGGGTCGACCTGTATGACACGAACGGACGGATCTATTTCGGCGAACTCACTTTCTCGCCTACCGATGGCATGAAGCCCTTTACACCGACCGAGTACGATTATCTCTTTGGAGACCTTCTGGATCTGAGCAGCTATAAGACGGGCTGAAAGTCATCGAACCAGGGCCGGCTCAAGCGCTAGAGGCCCTCATCGCCTTTCCTGGGCGAAACGGAAACCGACGGGCGTCGCCGATCACGGGGTTTCCTCCGAAAAAAAAGCCAAAAAACCTGCAATTGATGATCCCTCGGCTCCATTGCGCTCGCTCGAATCGATCCTGCCTTTCGCGCGCACACCCGTTGTGGCACTGCTCGGGCCGCAATGTCCGTGGACCCGATCCCTGCAGAAACTCAGTGGCTGAGCACAAAGATCGGCGAACGAGTTCAACGTCGATCAAGACATTCCACCAAGACTTGCGAGATCTGCAGATAGTGGGTATCGGTAGTCAAGACC
>FWPU01004352.1_pt1 | contig 33140 bp, 30 predicted proteins | sample 2228361 | NCBI WGS metagenome assembly FWPU01 (sample SAMEA103939777, study PRJEB20133) | metagenome
GGATTTTCATTTCGAACATTCGAATGTCTGGAATTCATCTCTAACACTTCGATGTCTGGATTTCATCTCTAACACTTCGATGTCTGGATTTCATCTCTAACACTTCGATGTCTGGATTTTCATCTCGAACATTCGAATGTCTGGAATTCATCTCTAACACTTCGATGTCTGGATTTCATCTCTAACACTTCGATGTCTGGATTTCATCTCTAACACTTCGATGTCTGGATTTTCATCTCGAACATTCGAATGTCTGGAATTCATCTCTAACACTTCGATGTCTGGATTTCATCTCGAACATTCGAATGTCTGGAATTCATCTCTGACATTCGAGTGTCTGGAATTCATTTCGAACATCTAAGTATATGGAATTCATTTCGAACATCTAAGTATATGGAATTCATTTCGAACATCTAAGTATCTGGAATTCATTTCGAATATTCGAGTATCTGGAATTCATTTCGAATATTCGAGTATCTGGAATTCATTTCGAATATTCGAGTATCTGGAATTCATTTCGAATATTCGAGTATCTGGAATTCATTTCGAACATCTAAGTATCTGGAATTCATTTCGAACATCTAAGTATCTGGAATTCATTTCGAATATTCGAGTGTCTGGATTTTCTTGCGAATATTCGAGTGTCTGAATTTCATTGCTAATATCGAGTATTTTGGTTTCATTGCGAATATTCGAGTGTCTGGAATTTCATTGCTAATATCGAGTGTCTGGAATTTCTTGCTAATATCGAGTGTCTAGATTTTCTTGCGAATATTCGAGTGTCTAGATTTTCTTGCGAATAATCGAGTGTCTGGATTTTCTTGCGAATATTCGAGTGTCTGAATTTCATTGCTAATATCGAGTATTTTGGTTTCATTGCGAATATTCGAGTGTCTGGAATTTCATTGCTAATATCGAGTGTCTAGATTTTCTTGCGAATATTCGAGTGTCTGATTCATCTCGAATATCGTAGTGTCTGGATTTTCTTGCGAATATTCGAGTGTCTAGATTTTCTTGCGAATATTCGAGTATTTTGGTTTCATTGCGAATATTCGAGTGTCTGGAATTTCATTGCTAATATCGAGTGTCTAGATTTTCTTGCGAATAGAGTATCTAGATTTTCTTGCGAATATTCGAGTATTTAGATTTCATCTCTAACACTAACACTCGAGTATTTAGATTTCATCTCTAACACTAACACTTGAGTATTTGGGTTTCATATCTAACACTAACACTTGAGTATTTGGGTTTCATATCTAATATTTCGGATATTTGGATTTCATCACTAACACTAACACTCAGATATTTGTTTCTTTAACAATTCGGTGTTTGACATTAGTTCCTGATACCAAATTGTTTGGATTTTGTCTCTGACACTCAAGAATTCGGATTTTATCTCTAATAAAGGGTTTTACCCCGAATATTCGAATGTCTGGTTTTACTCTCGATTATTCGAGTGTTAGGATTTATTTCTGATATTTGAAGTGCCTGAATTTATTCCTGGTATTTGGAGTGTCTGGATTTCATCTCGAATATTCGAGTATCTGGATTTAATTGCAAACATTCGAATGTCTGGATTTCATCTTGAATATGCGAGTGTCTGGATTTAATTGCTGATATCGGTATGTCTGGATTTCATCTTGAATATCGTAGTATCCGGATATCATCTCGAATATCTAAATTTCTGGTTCATTTCGAACATCGTTGATATTTAATGTCGGATTTCATCTCGAATATACGAGTGTATGGTTTTTATTCCTGATATTTGGAATGTATGGTTTTATTGTTGCTATTCGAGTGTCTGGATTTCATTCCAGATATCTAAGTATCTGGTTTCATCTCGAATATACGAGTATTTGTATTTCATTGCTGATATAGGTATGTTTGGATTTCATCTCTGACATCAAAGTATCTGGAATTCGATCTAGATATCGAAGTATCTAGATTTAGTCTCTGACAGTTGAGTGTCTGGATTTTCTAGCGAATATTCGAGTGTCATGATTTCATTCCGAATATCGAAGTGTTTGGATTTCATCTCGAATATTCGAGTGTCATGATTTCATTCCAAATATCGAAGTATCTGGAATTCATCTCGAACATTCGAGTGTCTGGATTTCATCTTGAATATCTAAGTATCTGGATTTCATTTATGATACCGAAGTATCTGGATTTAGTCTCTGAATTCGAGTGTCTGGAATTCATCTCGAATATCGTAGTGTCTGGATTTTCTTGCGAATATTCGAGTGTCTAGATTTCATTGCTGATATCGGTATGTATGGAATTTATCTCTGACATTCGGAGTGTCTGGAATTCATCTCGAATATCGTAGTGTCTGGATTTTCTTGCGAATATTCGAGTGTCTAGATTTCATTGCTGATATCGGTATGTATGGAATTTATCTCTGACATTCGGAGTGTCTGGATTTCGTTTCGAATATCTTAATGTCTGGAATTCATTTCGAATATTCGAGTGTCTGGATTTCGTTTCGAATATCTTAATGTCTGGAATTCATTTCGAATATTCGAGTGTCTGGATTTCGTTTCGAATATCTTAATGTCTGGAATTCATCTCGAATATTCGAGTGTCTGGAATTTATCTCTGACATTAGAGTGATTGTATTTCATTGCTGATATCGAAGTATCTGGATTTCATCTTAAATATGAATATCGTAGTAACTGGTTTTCATTTCTGATACCGAAGTGTCTGGATTTCATCTCGAATATTCGAGTATTTGGATTTCATCTCGGATATTCGAGTTTCTGGATTTCATTGCTGATATATTAATGTCTGGAATTCATCTCGAATATCGTAATGTCTGGTTTAGTTTCTGACATTTGAGAGTTTGGATTTAATCTTTGATATCTGTATGTCTGGAATTCATCTCGAATATCGTAGTGTCTGGATTTAATTGATGATATCGGTATGTTTGGAATTCATGTCTGATATTTGAGTGTCTGGAATTCATGTCTAATATTTGAGTGTCTGGAATTAGCCTCTATCATTTGAGTGTCTGGATTGACATTCGAATGTCTGGAATTAGTCTCTGGCATTCGAGTGTTTAGATTTCATCTCTGATATCGGTATATCTGGATTTCATCTCAAATATCGAAGTATATGGATTTCATTGCTAATATCGGTATGTATGGATTTTATTGCTGATATCTGCATGTCTGGATTTCATTGCTGATATCGAAGTATCTGGATTTAGTCTCTGACATTTGAGTGTCTGGAATTTATCTCGAATATCAGCAATGTTTGGAATTTATCTCGAATATCAGCAATGTTTGGAATTTATCTCGAATATCAGCAATGTTTGGAATTTATCTCGAATATCAGCAATGTTTGGAATTCATCTCGAATATCAGCAATGTTTGGAATTCATCTCGAATATCAGCAATGTTTGGAATTCATCTCGAATGTCGAAGTGTCTGGATTTAACTCGAATATCGAAGTGTCTGTATTTCATCGATGATATTGGTATATCTGGAATTCATTGCTGACATCGAAGTGTCTTGTTTTCATTGCTGATATCTTAATATCTGGATTTCATTGCTGACATCGAAGTGTCTGTATTTCATCAATGATATCTTAATATATGGATTTCATTCCTGATATTCGAATGTCTGGTTTTCATTGCTGATATCGAAGTGTCTGGATTTCATTCCAGATATCGAAGTGTCTGGATTTCATACCAGATATCGAGGTGTCTGGATTTCATATCTGACATACGAGTGTCTGGATTTAATTGCTAATATTCGAGTGTCTGGATTTCATTGCTGATATCGAAGTGTCTGGATTTCATTGCTGATATCGAAGTGTATGGATTTAATTGCTAATATTCGAGTGTCTGGATTTAATCTTTGACATCAAAGTAATTTGGATTTCATTCCAGATATCGAAGTGTCTGGAATTCATCTCTGACATCAAAGTGTCTGGAAATCATCTCGAAAATTCGAATGTCTTGAATTAATCTTTGACATCAAAGTAATTTGGATTTCATTCCAGATATCGAAGTGTCTGGAATTTCATCTCTGACATTCGAGTGTCTGGATTTCATCTCTGACATTCGAGTGTCTGGATTTCATCTCTGACATCAAAGTATTTGGATTTAGTTTCTGACATTTGAGTGTTTGGAATTAATCTCTAACATTCGAGTGTCTGGAATTCATTCTAGATATCGAAGTGTCTGGAATTCATTCTAGATATCGAAGTATCTGGATTTAGTTTCTAATATTCGAGTGTCTGGAATTCATTCTAGATATCGAAGTATCTGGATTTAGTTTCTAATATTCGAGTGTCTGGAATTCATTCTAGATATCGAAGTATCTGGATTTAGTTTCTAATATTCGAGTGTCTGGAATTCATTCTAGATATCGAAGTATCTGGATTTAGTTTCTAATATTCGAGTGTCTGGAATTCATTCTAGATATCGAAGTATCTGGATTTAGTTTCTGACATTTGAGTGTTTGAAATTCATCTCTAACATCAAAGTATTTGGAATGAATTCCAGATATCGAAGCATCTGGATTTAGTTTCTGGTATTCGAGTGTTTGGAATTCATCTCGGACATTCGAGTATCTGAAATGAATTCCAGATATCGAAGCATCTGGATTTAGTTTCTGGTATTCGAGTGTTTGGAATTCATCTCGGACATTCGAGTATCTGAAATGAATTCCAGATATCGAAGCATCTGGATTTAGTTTCTGGTATTCGAGTGTTTGGAATTCATCTCGGACATTCGAGTATCTGAAATGAATTCCAGATATCGAAGCATCTGGATTTAGTTTCTGGTATTCGAGTGTTTGGAATTCATCTCGGACATTCGAGTATCTGGAATGAATTCCAATCGAAGCATCTGGATTTAGTTTCTGATATTCGAGTGTTTGGAATTCATCTCTGACTGACATTCGAGTATCTGGAATGAATTCCAATCGAAGCATCTAGATTTATTTTCTGATATTCGAGTATCTGGAATGAATTCCAATCGAAGCATCTAGATTTATTTTCTGATATTCGAGTATCTGGAATGAATTCCAATCGAAGCATCTGGATTTAGTTTCTGATATTCGAGTGTTTGGAATTCATCTCTGACATACGAGTGTCTAGATTTTCTTGCGAATATTCGAATGTCTGGATTTCATTGCTAATATTCGAGTTTTTGGAATTCATCTCTGACTGACATTCGAGTGTCTGTATCTCATCTCGAATATCTAAGTTTCTGGATTTCGTTTCTGACATTCAAGGATCTGGATTTCATTGATGATATCGAGTGTCTGGATTTCATTGTTGATATTCGAGTAGCTGGATTTCACTCGAATATCGAAGTGTCTGGATTTCATTGTTGATATTCGAGTAGCTGGATTTCACTCGAATATCGAAGTGTCTGGATTTCATTGTTGATATTCGAGTAGCTGGATTTCACTCGAATATCGAAGTGTCTGGATTTCATTGTTGATATTCGAGTAGCTGGATTTCACTCGAATATCGAAGTGTCTGGATTTCATCGTTGATGTTCGAGTATCTGGATTTCACTGCTGATATGATATTCGAGTGTCTAGATTTCATTGCTAATATTGGTATATCTGGATTTCATTGATATTCGAGTGTCTAGATTTCATTGCTAATATTGGTATATCTGGATTTCATCGTTGATGTTTGAGTATCTGGATTTCATTGATATTCGAGTGTCTGGATTTCACTGCTGATATGATATTCGAGTGTCTAGATTTCATTGCTAATATTGGTATATCTGGATTTCATTGATATTCGAGTGTCTAGATTTCATTGCTAATATTGGTATATCTGGATTTCATTGATATTCGAGTGTCTGGATTTCAATGCTAATATTGGTATATCTGGATTTCAATGCTGATATGATATTCGAGTGTCTGGAATTTCATCGTTGATGTTCGAGGATCTGGAATTCACTGCTGATATTTGAGTGTTTGGAATTTCATTGCTAATATTGGTATATCTGGATTTCATTGATATTCGAGTGTCTGGATTTCAATGCTAATATTGGTATATCTGGATTACATCGTTGATATTCGAGTATCTGGATTTCATTGATATTCGAGTGTCTGGAATTTCATTGCTAATATTGGTATATCTGGACTTCATCGTTGATATTCGAGTGTCTGGATTTCACTGCTGATATGATATTCGAGGGTCTGGATTTCATTGATGATATTGAGTATCTGGAATTTAATTGCTAATATTCGAGTGTATGGATTTCATCGTTGATATTCGAGGGTCTGGATTTCATTGATGATATTGAGTATCTGGAATTTAATTGCTAATATTCGAGTGTATGGATTTCATCGTTGATATTCGAGGGTCTGGATTTCATTGATGATATTGAGTATCTGGAATTTAATTGCTAATATTCGAGTGTATGGATTTCATCGTTGATATTCGAGGGTCTGGAATTCACTGCTGATATTCGAGTGTCTGGAATTTCATTGCTAATATTGGTATATCTGGACTTCACCGTTGATATTCGAGTATCTGGATTTTACTGCTGATATGATATTCGAGTGTCTGGATTTCGTTGATGATATTGAGTATCTGGAATTTAATTGCTAATATCGGTATGTCTGTATTACATCGTTGATATTCGAGTATCTGGAATTTCATTGCTAATATTGGTATATTTGATTTCATCGTTGATATTCGAGTATCTGGAATTCACTAATGATATTCGAGTGTCTGGAATTTCATTGCTAATATCGGTATGTCTGGATTTCATTTTAGATATCTAAGTGTATGGATTTCATCTCTGACATTCGAGTGTCTGGATTTAGTTTCTGACATTTGAGTGTCTGGGTTTCATTCCTAACACTCGAATGTTTGGAATTAACTTCTGATATTCAAGTGTCAGGATTGTGTCGCTGACATTTGAGTGTCTGGGTTTCATTCCTAACACTCGAATGTTTGGAATTAACTTCTGATATTCAAGTGTCAGGATTGTGTCGCTGACATTTGAGTGTCTGGGTTTCATTCCTAACACTCGAATGTTTGGAATTAACTTCTGATATTCAAGTGTCAGGATTGTGTCGCTGACATTCGAGTGTCTGGGTTTCATTCCAAACACTCGAATGTTTGGAATTAACTTCTGATATTCAAGTGTCAGGATTGTGTCGCTGACAATTGAGTGTCTGGATTTAGTTTCTGACATTCGAGTGTCTGGGTTTCATTCCAAACACTCGAATGTTTGGAATTAACTTCTGATATTCGAGTGTCTGGGTTTCATTCCAAACACTCGAATGTTTAGAATTAACTTCTGATATTCGAGTGTCTGGGTTTCATTCCAAACACTCGGATGTTTGGAATTAACTTCTGATATTCAAGTGTCAGGATTGTGTCGCTGACAATTGAGTGTCTGGAATTAATCTCGAATAACGGTATGTATGGATTTTAGTTGGAATGGTCGAATGTTTGGATGAGATTTCTAACATTTAAGTGTTTCAAGAGTAGAGGTGAGTTGAGGATTGGTGGGGATATGAAGTTTTGTATAGTAGGTATTTATGACAATATATACAAATAGAAAAAGGAGTTGACTAACTTGTAGTAATAAAGAGAATGGGAGTGTTTTTTAATGTCAAGGGAAAGATGGGGATTTTACTGGTTTTATTGTTAATAATGTTGATTGGATGGATGGGGTGGAGGTCGGTTTTTACTGATATTATAAGAGATGAGGAGAGAGAGAAACTTAACGAACTGAAAGAGGAGATTGATTATCTTCTTGAACATGAGAAGATTGACATTCAATATAAGATTGTTCAATCAGAGACAACAACATATACAGAGGATAAGCATATTATTCATCTTGTGATGAGAAGAGAAGATGGGAGTTTTTATTCGAAGGAGACACTGTTGAGAGTGTTAATTCATGAGATAAGTCACATTATTTGTCCATCGGGGAGTGATGAACATCCTCCTCTTTTTCATGAGATTGAGAAGCGTTTGAGTAAGTCAGCGGTTCAGTTAAAACTATTGCAGAGGAATCAAGACGTATCAAATGATTATCCGTGTATAAATTTTCAACATCGGGAAACATGAAAGGAGATAATTTGAAAAGAATCTTTTTTGGGAGGTGTAAGACTGGCAAAGGACTTTATGCAGAGTTATCGGAATCGACCGCCGAAGTCTGAACTTCCGACGAAGAATCCGTATACGATATATAATCCTCATACGCGGGTGCTAACAGAGCGGGTGTGGAAGGAGCCGTACTATCAGTTTGTGTCGATTGATCCGTCAGTAAAGAATTTTGGGTTTCGGATTGAGCAGAGATATAAGAATGGAATTATTGTAGCGAAGGCGTTTTGTCGGACGAATTTTCTTCCAACGGCGGAGAGAGTTGAAAATGGGGAGTACTATTCGGATCTGTATGAGTCGGTGACGAGGTTTCTGGACCAGTACTATAATGAATTTTTGGAGTCACATATTTTTCTGATTGAGAGACAACTTCCTCAGAATTATCAGGCGGTGAGATTGTCACAACATGTGATTACATATTTAAATTTTCGGATGAAAGATGCGCCACTTCTTCCGATGATTATTGAGATTGACTCGAAATTGACGAAGAGACAGTTGAAGTGTCCGACGGGACTGAGTGAGGGGAAGAAGAAGGAGTGGCTTGTTGTCAAGGCGAAGGAGCTTCTTCAAAGAAGAGGTGATGAGTATAGTTTATCGATAATGGAGGAGGAGGAGAAGAACAGGAGAAAAAGAATTCCGGATGATCTGGCGGATACTGTGGATCAGATAGAGGCGTGGTGTATACTGATGGGTCTTCCACAGACTCAAGAGAGAAGACTTGGTCCGCGACTGAAAATTGTGTTTGGAGAGACTGGAAAGGAGGGGAATTAAGCGAATTATTTAAAGGTTTTTTAAATAATTCGTTAGAAGAAGAGAGTTTAAACATCTGTCAGGAGAGAAACTCGAATAATAAAAAAAATGGAATATAGAAAAGATGTCAAGACGAATTCGCAAACTAACGACGAAAGGGAACTCAGAGGTTAAACCGAAAGAGGAAGAGAAGTCGATAAGTAAAGAGAGTGGGTCAATCATGGAGAAGATTACGAATCCCGAGATAGTAGGGCCTGGGATTTGGTTTACAATTCATCTGATGGCATATCATGCGACGGATCCTCTGAAGAAACAACAATTTATGGAGTATATGAGAATGGTGGTTGACAATTTGAAATGTGAGAAGTGTCGGATGCATGCCAAGAGATATGTTGAGGAGCATCCGATGGAGCCGTATCTGAATTTGAAAAATATGGCTGGACAGGATATTGGACTGTTCAAGTGGACGTGGATTTTTCATAATGCGGTTAACTCTCGACTTGGAAAGCCAATAATGGATTGGGATACAGCATATGCGATGTACTCATCTCCAGATTTTTTGGTATGTAAAGGGTCATGTGGTGAGGATGTTTTCAAAGGGTCTCAAAGTAAGGGTACTGGAAGGGGACCGGTTCATCATATTAACACGGATTCAACGATAGGAGATTCATATTTTTCAGGCAATCGAGATCAAGTTGGAGGGAGGGGTAATTCTATGAATGGTTTTCGGCTGGTGGCAAAGAATGTGTAGTTTGATTTGTTTGATTGTGAGGGGGTTCGGAGTCTGAAATGGCACTTTGGGCGGTTCCGGAAATAGTTTCAGCGACGGCCTCCATGAGTTGTTCGTCTCCGAATAAGGAGGTTAACTTTTTCGTGGCTTCGTTGATATTGTTACAGGATTTAAGTTCTTTGAGGGTGTTACCGATGACATTTTGGATACGTTGGTCTTGAGTAAATTTATGAAAGAGTCCTTTAAAAGCATTGGCGAGTTCTGTTTCACTGGGCATGTTGTTGTCATCGGTTTTGAGTCCGATACTAGAGAGAAGATTTCCGACGACTTTGAAGATACCACCGATGGGGTTTTGTTCGGAAGAGGATGGAGGGTTATCTGATTCAATGGAGAGGTCATTTTCAATTTCTTTAACGATTAAGTCGAGTTTTTGTTTATCGGAGGGAGTATCAACACATTCGCGGAGAATGCGGTAGAGATGAAGCAAGAAGGAAGAAGGATATTCAAGTTCAGGACAGTCAGGACGAGCACTTTCTGTATAACCGGCGAGGCGTTGTTCGGCGTCATGAGAGAGCTGACAGGCAGAGTTATAGATGGAGGAGAGATGGATACGGACTTTCTTAAGATTTTTTCCGGCGGCAGTGTCTTCTCCAAACTGGATGATAACATTGCCATCACGGAGCCAGGTATCATTTTTATAACCTTTGAGAATGGGGATGCGATACTTCTTAAAGAGGGATAGGAAGTATTCCTTGTGATCATCTGGTTCAGAGAGGTGATAGACTTTAATATAATTGTTAAGACATTCAAGGAATGGATTGGATGAAGATCCGGGAATTTTAAGACGGGTACGTTCTTTTTCGAGGAGAATATCTTTCATAAGATCGAAGAAAGCCTTCATCTCGGTATCGAAGGTCTGCGATTCCATGTGTTGTTAACTTTATTAGTTATTTTGGTTTCTTTTTGAATGTTTCTTTTTGAATGGTTCTTCATCATCTTTTTAAGAAATTAAGATGATTTAAAAAGATACATTGTCCGGGAATTGTATCAATGGTTGATGATATTGGAGAAGAGGCATTAATTCTGTCCGAACAAGTTTCGAAATCGGAGGAGAGGAAGATTAATGAGATAAAAGAGAGAGTGTTTTCGGCAAAAAAGTACATTGACCTTCCGAATCGACTTATTATAAGTAGTTCCTTTTGTGACAGACCGTTGATTTCATATGGTATTATTGCTTACTGTTCTTCAACACGGCGCTGGTTACTGGTGAATCGGCGACATTCACCGGAGGAGATTTTCATGATGAGAGGTTCATACCGAAACTGTGAAATTCCCCGACTTTTGAAAGGGAAGTCGAGAGAAGAGTTGAGTCGGGATGAGAAGTCGATTGGCAATGAGGCGTATTTTCGGGATCGCTTTATTTCGACCATAGGGACCTCAGAGAAAGATTGTCAGTATGCCTGGGAGAGATTTAATGAGGCCCAACCTCTTATTTCTCGATATTTGAGGGAGATTGTGGGGAATCCGACGACGGGATGGCTTTTTCCGAAAGGGAGAATGTTTTCACCATATGAGACACCTTACAAGTGTGCATTGCGAGAGTTTCAAGAGGAGACGGGTATCTCAATTCTTGAGTATTCGTCGAGAGATACGGGCAAGGCGAATTTCTGGAAGAAGGGAGTTCATCTAGTTTCACCTCGACCTCTGGTTGAGTCATTTCGTGCTTTCAATGGAAGAATATATGAGACACGGTGTTGGATTTACGTCTTTGAGAAGGAGATTGAGCCGCCTCCCGTTTCTGACCTTAATCTGCCGGGAGAGATTGGAGATCGGCGGTGGGTGTCAGAAGAGGAGGCCTTTCATCTTCTAAGTCCGACCAAGTTTTCTTTACTTCAGACTGCTCAAAGATTAATATATGACAAGATGAGTTCTTCGAAGATATAATGTTATATGTTAGAAAGAAGTAACATATAACAAGAGATGACTTAAAAGAGGAGATGGATAACGGCTCCTGTGACAAGAAGAGGAGTTAGGCCGAGGAAATTTATAGCTGTGACAGGGCCAATATAAAGTAAAAACGTCCAAAAGGCGAGGGGGAAAAGTCGAGGAAGAAGAGAAAAAGAGAGAAGACGTAACATGGATTCTTTTTTTTAAGAACTCCTTGAAAAGAAATTTTCGAAATCATTTTCGGGGGAAGACGACAGATGTCGAGAGATGGAGAAGAGAAAAAAGTTGGATGTTGAATAATTGATTGAATAATAATGAATTATGGGTAGAGAAAACAAACAGAATCATCAACAAACCGACTTTCATTTCCAAACAAGACAATGACCGACGCTGCCTATGTATCATATACTGCATTTGACTACCAAAAGGTGAAGAGTATGACACCGCAAACCAAAACGATACCCAATCAACCCAATCCCAATCAGGTTTATTTTGAGATTCCGATTCAATACAATTATGGAACAGAGGAGAATCCACATATATCTGATCTATTTATTGAGTGGCCGGAAGTGACTAGCTATGGAGGAATTCTTGAGATGCAAGAACAGTCTGGAAAAGATGGAAGAGCGAGGGTGTCCTATGCGATTAAGTGTATGTTGAATACGAATCAGAATGCGGAGATAGCGAGTTTGATTCAGTTACTGAAGGAGCTTCATCACACCTGTTCACATATTATTGCACATTATAAGGCGCCACTGAAGATGTATGAGTTTAATCCGCAACAACCTGGGTCGGTTTTTACGAATCCGATAAGATATCCCCGAGATCAGACGACGGGAGAACTGATTGAGGGGAGAAGTCCATTTATATATCTCAAACTGTTTAAGAGGGGATTTGGTGTGTCCGAAGAGAAGACTCTGTTCACCGATCTTGAGGCGAATCCGATTGACTGGAATCTTCTGAAGGGAGTTGAGATAAAGTTTATTCCTCTTGTTCACGTTGAGAAGATTTATGTTGGAGGTGGAAGGGCTTCTCTTCAACTGAAAATTACATCCGCCGTTGTGACATGGGTAGCGGCGAAGAACACCGTGACGAGACAGCTTGAGACCATTAACAATTATAAGATGAACAATCCTCAAGCTCAGAATGCACTGTCGGAGCAAATTGCACGTCTCTCAAATATGCGGAAAGATCTTTTCAAGACACAACCTTTGGTACCGCCGATACCACCGATGTCATCAGGACTGGGTGATCCAGGGGTGGGGGTTATGCATAATCTTTCAGTGAGTACGAGTAATCTCAATGATTTTCTTGCGTCGGCTCCTGGAGTGCCCAAGTCGGTTTCCTCGGCAGTACCCAAGTCATCCTCCCCCAAGCAGCCGGGTGTTGTGAAGCTCTCCTAATTTTGGTAAATTGACCTTGTTAACATCTTTTTCTTTTTCAGAAGAGAAAAAGATGTTTCATGGGTGACCGTGAGAGGAAGATATTTATTCAGCTCGCGCAGATTCGAAAAAAGTATCGGGAGCTTGACTATCTCAAATGGAAACGTCATTATAGGTTTCATCTTTGGAATCTGTATTTGATTTTACAACGAAGTGTCGATCTGTCCCAGTTTAAAGGTCAAGCGACAGGTTATTCTGAATTTTGTGAGTGGGTTTATTTTCAGACACTTCCATCAAGTCGGGTTCATTTTGTGTAGATTGGGAAATTGAATTGGACTTGGTGTTGACTGGAAGACGAAAAGTCGGAATGGAGACAGACAATTTCAGTGAAATTAATAATAGCGGGGTTGAGGATGATTTAATTTCTCATCCGGAACGAGAGACGGTTGAAAGGCGATACTATATTCATCCCGAACGGGATAGGAGGCGATTTAATCAAGTTGAATATGCCTATCGGCAAATGGAGAGATATATTTTAATTCAAGGACTTCCTTTTCTTGATAAACCTGGGGCGAAGACGGACTTTATATCATTGTTTTATCCGATAAAGAAGTAGAAGTAAGTTGTCAGTTGTTATATTAAAATATAACAACTGGAAGATGTTAAAGGATTAGGAGCGGCGGTTTTTCTTTTGTTCTCGGACGGCTTGGACTTGATTAGCAAGATCTTCTTCAGCCAGTTCGACCTCTTCAACTTCATCGGAAAAGGTGACATGTTTTGAGACGTCATCAGCACCAGTTTCATCCTCTAACATCAGACTTGAATTTTGGGAACGTGAACTGGGTTTTGTTTTGGACTGAGGAAGGATGTCGTCATCTCCCAGGGACTTATTTTGGCGTCGAGTTGGACGACGAGACAGGTTTTTCTTTGGAGGGAGTTTCTTTCGAGACGGCGTTGAAAGATCGACATCAATGTCATTTTCCCGGAGAGTCGAAATGAGGACTTCTTGAGTTGACTTGAGTTCATCAAGAGTTTCTCGGAACTCCTCCAGACGTTCACTGACATCGTCCATATGTTTATCAAGAGTGTCTTTGAGACGTTTTGTCATAGCTGTGATATGAGCAAGATGTTGACTATGAACCTGGGTGTCTCTTTGAACAGTTTGAAGATTTTTAATTGTCACCGCCAAATTATCTTTGACTGTGTTGAGTTCCTCATGGAAAGAGTTTTCACGCCGATATAAATAGATAAATGATCCAATAAGTCCAATCGCCGTTGAGATAGAGATGATCATTTCGGGACGTTTGAGACTCTGACTCTCCATTTTCTGTGACGATTTAATTTTTTAAGAAGAAGAAATTAAATCTTTTTGACAGAAACATTCTCTTCTCCTACAGGATTTTCTCTTAAAGCCAAAATATCGCCGAAGATGGTATTCTGAGAGAAAAGAGGAAACGAAAAAATGTCGATATGTAATTAGTTATCTTTTTTAAAGAGAAGATGGAATCCGAGCGAAGTTTACAACCGGATGAAGATATGGAGACGTTTTCTCTTCGGAATAAGTACACACAGCTATTGTTAGATAATCTGAAAAGGAGACCTCTTTCTCAGTTGAAATTAACTCGAGAGATGGCGATTACATTGGGATTTATCCTGGTGAAGAAAGTAAGATATGGTGTCACGTATGATGAAAGAACGGAGAAACTTGTCAACCAAATTAATCAGATCTTCAAAGAAATAACTCGAGAGTAGAAAAAGATTATTTAAAAGTTCCGAAAAAATTAAATCAAAGAGATGGAAGATTGGAATCCCGAGATTCTTGTTTTAGGTCCTGGTGGTATTAAAGGATTTCTATTTCTTGGAGCTTTACTTATCTTGGAATCGGAGGGGTATCTTGAGCGTATTAAGACATTTGTTGGAGTATCGGTGGGAGCGATTATTTCACTTCTTCTTGTAGCAGGATATACTGTTACAGAGATTATATCGGAAGCTGTTGATACGAGTTTGTTTCAGGATATTTCCTGCATTAATCTAACTGAAATTAAAGAAAACACGGGTCTTATCTCGAATCGTCCAATTAAAGAAAAGCTCATTGCTCGAATTGAGGATAAGTTTGGGAAAATTCTGTCTCTTCAAGAGTTATATGATGCCACAGGTCTTGAATTTATGTGTGTGACGATGAATCTTGATCAAGATAAAGCTGAATATATCTCTCGAAAGACTTATCCTCAGATGTCATGTGTTGATGCTGTTCTTCTTTCAATGAATATTCCTCTTCTTTTTTATAAACTAAAATATCGGGGGTGTGTTTATATTGACGGGGCCTTTGCCAATCCTTATCCCATTGACGTCTATGATGATGGAAAGAGGGATATTTTGGGGATGTACATCACCTCAGCGAATCCTGCTCATCATGTTCCTGTGGATTCTCATTTGGCCCTCTATCTGTATAAGATCATTGACTCCTCAATGACACAGATTCGTGAGAGGATTATTCGGAGTTCATCTCCCCGATGTAAACATCTTGAATTGATAAGTCCGACCTTTGACACGACCGGTTTCACCGTGGATCTGAAACTTAAGAGTCAAATGATTACAATTGGTTACACAGCAGCAAAAGAGTTTCTTGATAAGATATCAGGAAAAGAGAAATATGTTCTTCTTGGAAATAACCAAGAAAGTTTAGGAGGAAATTCTGAGTTATTTGAGAATGAAGAGGATGAAAATCAGCCGTTAAGTCCACGGATTCAGAGGGTTCTTGATGTTCTTCAAACTTAGTTTCATTCAAGATCGTAAAAGGTTTCTCTTTAAAATTTTTACGATCTTGAATGAAAGAGACACCTTTCGTTCTAAACTTGAACCGAATCAGATAAAATGTTATATCCAAGCTTTTTCCGGAAAAGATATCGAGACTCTTCTTCTTCGATGGAAGATAGGTTTGCTCGTCTTGTGGGTACCTATCTTGATCAACGTTTAGAACATAGTCAGAGCGATCATCTTCTTCTTGATATTCAAGTTTTCGAGGAGAAATATACTGCGGCTGTAAATATACACTCGCGAGATGGGTCGAATGTTTCATATGTTATCTTTGATCAGAAGACGACAGAAGATTTTCCAATGGGAGTGACGGAAAACGTTACATTGAGTTATAGAGAATTGGGATTACGTCAGGAGGACTTTTCGACCGTTCACGAGCAAGATCTTTATATAATACTCTCTTCCCTTGCGAGGTCATGTTCCAAGATTATTATTTATGGATACTTATATCAAGATGGAGAAGAAAAGGGAATTCATGACATTCATATGAATTGTTGTGATAGTAATTGGACAAAGTGGAAGGACCGACCGTCTGACGGAATTATCGGATTTGCTTATCCCAATCATATTCAATGGGTCGCGATTAAGTTTTCTACACAGTATCTTCCAGACCTTTAACCAGGAAAGAGAGATCGAATTAGGACTTAACTTTCAAGGAACGAATTTTATTGGAAAGAAAGAGAAGATTTTTATTTCGAATTGAGTCTTCGGTTGAAGTTGATATTTCATCATTGGAGGTTGGAACCATTTTAATATGAGAGATGATGCCATTTCGACTTTGGTACCACTTTTTACGTTCATACCAGTGACGTTTCAAGACATCATGACTATCGACAAGATCAATAATGACAGGCATGTCCGCACGGAAAACACGTCCGACTGACTGTTCAAGAAGAGATGCCTTTTTGACACTGGAACAGAGAATGAGCATGTCAATGCGTTTTCCATTAAAGTTGGGACAGGAAGTCTTCTCATCGAAACCTGTTCCAATCTTGGAAATTGTTCCAATAAGAATTCGGGAGTCTGAGTAGGTCTTTCGAGAACCGGCGAAATAGTCGACGGACTCGTTTTCTTGTTGAAGGAGTTCATGAAGAAGTGAGACATGTTTCAACTCGAAGGTTAAGATGAGAATCTTATGACTTGGATTATTTTTAACGAGAGAAAGAATCATTTTGTTTCGATCTTCACAGGTGGAGAACCACTTGGTGAGAGAGGACCAATCCAAACCTCCTCGAATATTTTGTTTGGTTTCGGGGACAAGGCCCGTTTCAAGATGAAGAACTTGGAATGATTTCGTCAGAGTTTTAAAAATTCCGTGAGTTCCACAGATGGCATAGATCATTCGGTGCATCTCATCATCTCGAATTAAAGTTGCCGTCTCGGCAATTGCATATCTCGGCTCCCAGGATAGGAGACACTCGACCCGTGAGGGTGTACAAAAGGCGTGAGCTTCATCAATAATGAGACATCCAATATGAAGACGATACTCTTCAGAAAGAGAGGAATAACGCGTATCCATACAGAGGACGACATCAACATCTGGAGGTGTTCCTTCAAAACCTGCTGGGACAATCCAAGTTGTCGCATTTGTAAATTGTTTAAAAGTTGTTTCCCATTGAGGTCCGAGAAATTCTCGATGATAGAGGACGGCGACTTTCAATTTCAAGTGACTGGAAAGATAGGCCCCAATCACCGTCTTTCCAAAACCAGGATAGAGACCGATTGTTGTAGTGCCCCTTGAGAGAAGTTGAGAGAGAGCTTCCTCAGCGACAGGAACCTGATGAGAGAAGAGCTCGCCTGTAAAGTCAAACGCAGTTGGAGGATAGTCTCGATTTGAAAATGTTTGAGTAAAAGCACGTCCAAATGTTAAGGGAAGAAATACATCTCCATCTCGAACTAAATAGAATAAGACTGGGTCCTTTGCCTGTCGACTATAACGTTCTGACAGAAATGACTGTTTCGGTTGGAAATAAAGATGAGAGCGAATAAAGTAGGCCTGGGTATCGTTTATATCTGTCCGTTTAACTCTCAGGGCCATAAGTTTAGTTATTTTAAAGAAGCGGATGAAATTACGAGTCAAAAAAGAGAAAAAGAGTCTCTTCCTTGCCAAAGGGACCTCTCGACGTTTTCCGAATGAGTTACCACTTCAGATTAACATTCTCGTATGTTAATCTGAAATCTCTTCGATGAAATGTTTCAAGAAAACGTATGAAAAGGTGTTAAACTGGAACAAAGAAGAAAATATCAAAGAACGACGGAACGGGAAAACGAATTTGATCGGCTTTGTGTTGAGATCTCGTCTTTGGCAAAGAAAATTTCGAAAGATGAGGAGTGATGAGTGTCTTCATGAATATATTAATCCGGAGGGGACGTGTAGTCAGTGTGGAATTACCTATCTGAAACTTTTTTCTTCCGATGTTGAGACGGTGACATTGGCATCAACACTGAAGTCACCGGAGAGGTCGATTGCAAAAGACTTGGAGGATATTCCCGTACCGGAGGAGGTTAAAACAAGAGCGGAAAAGATATACTCTCAGTTAAATTCTCACACGAAGAGGGGAAATAAGCGTAAACAGATGGTTTTCTTTTGTTTGTATAATGCATTTAACGAGATGGGTCAGCCGCAAGATCCGAAGAAGATTGCAAGTATGGTTGGGATTAAACTGAGTGAGATGACGAAGGCACTTTCAATGTTTTCGGAGGCACAGACAGGTTACCGAATTCCAAATGTTTTTGTGACACCTTTAGATTTTATTCCTCAATACTGTGAGAATCTTCAACTGAATAGTGAGATGACGGAAGACATTTTGAGATTTGCGGAGGGAATTCTAAAAAAGGAACCTGAACTGAACGAAAAGTTTCCTCAAAAGGTGGCGGCTGGAATACTTCAATATTATCTGATAATTCACGGAATTCAGATAAATCGAAAGGAATATGCCAAGATTGTTTCACTGTCAGAGGTGACGATAAATAATATTTATAAACATATTGCGAGGATTCATAACTTGTAACATGTTATATATCAATGTTGTCCACACTGATATATAACTTTCCGAAATATCCGAGAAAATTTGTAACAATTAATAAACGGGAAAAAGAAAGGATGATTAATCCTTGGAAGAAGAAATGTCCGGAGACGAAAAAACATGAATGTCAAATCCAAAGATATAAGCGGTATGGACGAAAGAAGATTTTTGTTATTCAGATTGTGTATCTTATAGGGGCGCTTTTTTGGATTGGTCTTCTTGTATTATTTAAACTGCATTTTTCGGATTTTTGGGGTTATCTGATTTTGAGTATTCCTCTGTTTGTCTTTGGATTGAGTTTTTATTTTGTTGGAAATCTAACTGTTGAGGTGGAGGAGAATATTTTATCTTCGAATTATCTTTCAATTGGTTTACTTATTTTCTTGCCGCTGTTAACGGGTGTTTCTCAGAAGAAACATGTTTCCTCTCGACTTCTTGTCAGAATTCTTCTGATTGCGATTGTCTTGGCTTTGCTCTCTCTTATCGATATTTGGGTGAGTCCAAAGTGGATCTCACTTACACGTCATGTGAAGTCGATTCTTTCGACGATGTCTTTAACGCTGCTTGTCTTTGCTCTGTATGTTTATTATAGAGGTCTTCCGGACTGTCTCTCTTCCGTTTCTTTAACGTCCTTCAACATTTAAAAAGTTTCTTTTTCCTTCTAACATAAAGAAGAAGAAAGAAGCGAAAGAGAGAAGAGTTATCTAAAGAAGTTCTGTATGTATTTAAAATATTAATTATGCCACCGATTATTCATGTTTCATGGGGAACGTCCCCGTCTCCTTCTTTAAAACAGTCTTCCGCTAACTCTGACAAAGATGTTCCGAGTAAACAGACACCTTTGGAATACCATTCGGGACTCTCTTCAGATTTCTTATCTTCTTCGAAGGGTTCCTCTGACGATGTTTCTCAGTCTCTTCAAAGTCAATCGACAACGAGTGATCGTTCAACAATCGAAAAAGGAGATGAGAATCAATGGGAGAGATCATCAAGTGAACGGGAAACGAAAGTTTCCAATTGCTGGGTCTTTCCATCAAGACGACCGAAAACAAATGTCGAGGGAAAGGAAAAGAGAGGAGAGGAACAGGAATTAAAGGGGGAGAGGTCTCTTCCGAGATCTCAATTTGAGGATTCACTTGAGATGGATTTACCATCTTTGGATGAGTTTGGATGTTCATCCTATTCTATTGAAACGGAGGATTTGCCCTCACGGATTGAGGCCCATTATACCGATGACTTTAATATTCTTGAAGTTCATCAGCTCATATTAAAGAGGTTTGAGTTTCAACGGAAGAGCCGGATTGAACATTTAATGCAAGAACTTTTAACCGAACAGGAGAAACTTAAAGTTCCACTAACCGTCATTGATCGGAAAAAAATTCTTGCAAATATTGAGAAGTTAAATGATCAAATAACACGACTGACAACACGTCAAGATATTAAAGAGTATGAGGAGTCTGTTGCGGATCTCATTGAGATTTATCGAGAACTTGGGACACTTCCCAAAGTTGTTTCCTTTTCGAATAAGAAGAAGGGCATAGAGGTTGAGACAGAGGAGTCACGTCTTCGACATAATGTTATTTCGAGATATTTGGAGATTGCACGTTTATACATTCAAATCGACGTTATTCGAGACATACCTGCAAATGATTCTTGTCGAGGGTGTGGATTGCCCTATTCTGACATGATGATAAATGAAGATGTCGGAATTTTATCATGTCCTCGATGTGGAGTGGAAAGGTGTAACTTGTTACGGAGTCCGGTTTTCGGAGAAATGGGTAAAACTCAAAATGGAACTCGAAATGGCTATGACGATCGAGATAACTTTTACAAGGCTCTTCTCCGTTACCAAGGAAAACAGCAGAACCGTCTCCCCGACAATCTTAAGGATGTTCTTGATAAGTACTTTGCTTCCTTTGGTTTGCCAGTTTCCGAGGAAGTTAGGAAGATGCCTTTGAATTCAGATGGAAAGACTCGAGGGCCGACGACTCGAGAGATGATCTACCGAGCTCTTTATGAGACAGGCAATGCCGTTTATTATGAGGATGTGAATTTAATTTGTCACTTATATTGGGGGTGGGTTCTTCCGGACGTTTCTCATTTGGAGGAAATTATTATGGATGATTATGATCGTACACAAAAGATTTATGAGAAGATTCCGAAACATCGGAAGTCGAATCTTAACACACAATATCGGTTGTTTAAACATCTTCAAGCCCGAGGTTGGCCCTGTTCGATCTCTGATTTTAAGATTGTTAAAACACGTGAGATCTTAGAATATCACGATGCCACCTGGGAAATTATGGCAACGGAAGCTGGACTTCCATTTATTCCGACAATCTAATTGGAGCGATTTCTTCTTTCTTCTTTTCTCGTTTGTATGGTAGAGAAGAAGAAAGATGAGTCTAGAAGGAGGGTAGAATTAGATACCAGCCTTGTGAGCGTCCCTTTTCCGACACAGACTCGAGATGACGTTTATCTGATGCTCGCAAATACTTGGTCAAAGTGGGAGCCGAGTAGTAACCATATCCGTTTGAAATACACCATCGACGGTACATATTGTACATATCAACAGAACTGGTAATGGTTTTTACTTCTCGACACAGAGAAATAAACTGAAAAATTCCCTGTTCCTTATTTGACTTGGTTCTTCCAAGAAGAGACAGATTAAGATCACTTAACGGGATAATGGAATCTAAGGGTAGAGTGACAGGATCTATTGTCGTGATTCCTTGTTTCCACTTCTCTAACAGTGTGAAAAGATTTTCTTTGAGAAGATCAATTGAAGGACTGGTATGATAATTCAGAAAATACTGACGCTTAAATTGCTCAAGACCGGTCAGAAGATAGTCTTGGAGATCATTCCTCAATTCTTCTTTCGGAACACAACTATCAATAATAGCGTTCAGTGATGGTGACGTAACAAGATCAAAACCTCGTGCTGAAAGAATATCATATACGATAAGAGAGGTATTGGGATAATTTAGTAAAGTATTAAGAAAACTAATGATTTGTTGTTGGACGTCAAGTTCTGACGATTCCATCTTTCTTCATTAAACAAAAAAATATTTAAAAAAAAAATTCTTTAAATGAGCCGAAAAGATATTTAACATCTCCAGAAACTCTTGATTGAAAAGTTTCAGCTGTCAAAAGGTTTCCTAATGAGAATTAGAGGAGTATTTCTCCCTCCATTATTGGTAAGATGGGAAATCCGGAATTCCAAGAAGATACAGAACATGTCGAAAAAGGAGGATACTCGGGGACAGGAGAGCATTTTCGAATAATGATAACCTTTTTCTTGTTTCGTTTTGGGCACTTCTTTCCTTTTCGACAGCGGGGACATTTGACAATCTTAACATTGAAAGTCGATTTCTTACAAGGACAGGAGACTTCCTGCAACTTCTGTCTCTTTTCGAGAGACATATCAATGATGTCATGATAACCTGACCCAAAGAAAATATCATCCATCTGACTTGCTTTTCAGGGAAGGAAAAAATCCAATGCAGAAAGAAGATTTGTAATCTCTTAAATCTTCTTTCTGTCTTTATTTCTTTTTTTCTTTGATTCCTTGAAGAATCTCTTGCATATCACGTAGAACTTTTCTTTCCTGTTCACTTAGAACTTTTTTCCCATCATAACTCCCGTTATTTTTGGAATTGGTATAGTCTTCGGAACTTGTACGCCTTGACCTGATGGAACTGTCACAGTTGTACTTGGCGCTGGAGGTTTGGCTATTACCGATAATGACGGAGGCACTGTCACCTTCGGAATAGGTTGAGAAGGTGGAGCCGAAGCTGGAGTCGGAGCCGAAGCTGGAGCTTTTACCTCAACTGGTTTCGGGTTTTCCGATTCCGTTGAAGAAAACCCCTTCATTATCTCATTATACTTGGTAATGTACTCCTCTGTTATCTTCAGATCCGGGTCACCTTCTGATATAAGAATCGAAATGGCTCGAGCATACGTCTCTGGATTTGAACTCACAAGAGGAAGCCCCTCCACTCCAATCTTCTTTGAAGAAGGCTTGGGCTGATTTGCGGTCTTCGCTCCAGTTCCATCTTCATTCATTTTGGAAACGTCGATGACTTTTCCCGTTGCCAGATTCTTAATTTTCGAGCTTAAAGATGTCCGAGGGCCTTTGTTTGTTGTTGTTGTTGTTGTCGTCATATTGGTACTCTTCTTTTTGTTATTTGGCGCCTTCTTTGAACTAGTGTTTGACCCAGAAATCCCCTTGATAAGTTCCGCCATTTCGGAAATCGTCTTTAAAGGCTTCTCTGATTCCTTTGCGAGTCCCTGACGGTATTGACGACATGCCTGTTCCTCTCTTTCAAAGGCCTCCCGTTTTGTCGCATTTGGACCTAAGACACTTTCTTTTGTATACGCATTGGCGAGAGCATGAGCGATTTCCGACTCGGATTTACCTGCCGATCGAAGAATGGACGCGACCTCTTCCCTAGAACCTGTGAGACGCTCGATAGGTAAATAAACATCATCTTCGTGTCCCGGTTTCTCCCACATTCTCCTTGCTCCTGTAATGACACGAGGACCGGTCTTATCTCCAGCCTTGATGTATTTGCACTCCTGAAGAGCCTTTTCAGCCATCTCAGGTGTCCAACGGGGTCCTTTTGTTACGATTTTTGCGGTAGCCATGTTTTGAATAGGTTTTTTGATGTGTTTAAGCCTCTTCCAAAACTTATCAAAGACTTTTCAATTTCGCAATTTAATCCGAGTTTCTCTCGGAGTCAATTTCATATTTTATCACAAATTTTCTTTTTTTTAGACTTTCTTCTCGTTCCTTTTCCATTTCCTTTTTCTGTTTCTTTCTTCTTTGAAACCTTTCAAGTTTCCCAATTTGTTCCTAAATCGTCATTTTAATCGCTCGCCCTCTTTTCCCGGAACCTTTTTCGATGCTTCGAATTTTTTCCGATGTTTCTTTAAACACAGAGAAACCCTGTATTTAAAGCTGAATCGAGATCTTCCTTTTTAAAAGGCAACAACTTCACAAACATACTGGAATATAATTCGCTGTAAGATTGGCGGTAAATGTGATACGGTATACATTACACCTTTTCTCACTCCTCCCTCCTTTCCTGAATCAAAGACTTTTCCAAAATATGGTATCACCGGTATTCGTTGTATCTTTCCTTTTTCTAAATAGTAGTGATGTAAAATGAGTCCATATATGATCTCACTGTGTTCCTCAGGCAAGTTTGTAATCGTCATTCCGATCTTTTGCCAGTCAATTGTCTCATTTTTGGCCTGAATGGCCTTTGTTTGAAGACGTTGATATAATTCTGCCAATGTTTCCCCTTGACTCATTTGTCCTTTCCTTGGACAAATAAGTCGCTCTGCCAGAATCAAAATTTAATTCGGGAGCGGCGATGTGTGTTCTTCGGACGATATTTTGTTGAACACACAGACGGTGTTCCTGGACTATAGTAGATATCGGTTCCTGCCGGATGAAGAATCTCCGGAGAAGAGGGAAAAGGTAGAGATCGAGATGAATCAGGTACTCCCGATGATAAGAGGGACATGACTGACTCTCGCTCTCTCTTAAAAAGATCTCCTTGAAGTTCTTCTTTGATCCATCGAAGAAGATTGTCTTTGGAAGGGACCTGACGAAATTCATGAAAAAGTTGACCATCCTTTATCTTTGAGTTAAATACGACTCCTTCAAGTCGACCTCCATTCGTCACATTTCCAAGAAGAGGATCCGTTGCATCCCATGACGTCCCAGTAAAGAGAATGAACATGGGAACCCAGCGACTGCTAAATCGGACAAGATCGTCAGGATATTTTGTCGGATCAGGGATATCAAGAGGTGTCTCAAGTTCAACATCAACAATTCGAACAAGACCTGTATTTTCAATCGCCTGACGTATTTCGGGCCAGTTCTTTCGAAACGCAACACAGTGTCCACATGTTTTCGCTGAGATAATGCAAAACACTGGCTTACTTTCGGTCACCTTTCTCATTTTTCTCTTTCTTTTTCTGTCTTTATAATTTTTCTTTCCGATCTCGTTTTCTTTTAACTTTCCGTTCTGTATTAATTTATTCCGTCTCGATGTTTCTCGTCTCCGATTTCTCTGCCGGATCTTTTGTTCGATCAAGTTGTTTCAGATGATTATATGGACGGAAGTAATCTTTATACTCCTCGGATAAGAGAATTTCACTCAGATCTTTTCTTGTAATTGGGTCATATAAGGTGACCAGAAGACGTCGATAAATGTCAACATCAGAAATCGTACATATTACCCATCCATTTTGACGATCAAACTGTCGTATGATTGCAATATGGGCCTCTCTTATAATGAAATTAACTGGGTCCTTCTTTTTTCCTGGATGTCTCGGAAGACTCTTGAAAAGATTTCCATCTTTTTCGGGATTCGGGATCTTGGAAGGACTAGTTTTCATCTTTCTCTGTTTCGAGGTCACAACTCCAACTCCTTTCAATCGACATCGATACGTAATTCCAGTTCGAATAGTATCACCCTCATCTTGATACGTATAAGTGTTTGTGATGACTTGTGAATATTTCTTCCTTAGTTGTGGAGGAAGAAAAAGGTCAATATCATAGTTAACCGGATCATGAACGTTAACGATATATCCGAGAATTCCTGAAATGTCTGGATGTTTCGTATATGCAAACATGATCTTTCGTCTTTTAAGAGATGGAAACTTTCTTATTACCTTTTCAGTTCTGACTTGATTTAACCTCTCGGACGAAAATGAGTCTTTCGATGTCTTTATTCAATGTTCCAGTCGGTACCATTTTTCTTCAAACGAAGTTTCTGATGACACGAGCATCCATGTAAGAAGGCCCTCTCATGACCATCAATGAGTCCATGTTCCGCCTGTATGGAAACTCGGTTATTACTTTGGTCCTCTCGCTCGAAATATACAGTCTTCCCATTTTCCAAGTCTCGAGGCAAAATAATATCGATCGATCCCTGGAAAGCATTACAAATCAAAACCTTATCTTGATCTCGAACCACATAGAAAATACCATTGGGTCCTTTACCCATCACCTTAACCTTTCCATTTCCATTAACTCCCGTTCCTCCGGTCGGTTGGAGAGGAAGAAAATTCGACATTCCTTCCATCGAATTGAGAGTGTCCTTCTGTTCGAAATTGAGACCATTTCCAACACTCTTAACAAAGTTGCGGTTAGGTGTTGGATTACCTGTACCAAACAGCTGACTTACAAACTCTCCAATTCTTTTGACAATGGGTGATTGTTGAATACCTGTAACTCCAGTTACCAAATAGTTAGATACCATCACTTGTTCTTCTCCCCGAGGACCCGTCGCTCCTCCATTCAAAGCTTCCATCATATCTCCAGGAGTTCCCTCATTGATACGATGAGGATATTTCCGAAGAGGCACTCCCATAACAGAATTAACGACGACTTGATCTGTTCCATCAGGTGTCGTATAAATGTCGCGAATATTTGAAGACTGAATCTCAACCTCAGAAACGGACATCTTATGAGGACTAATCGTAGTTGGACCACTACCAACGAGAAGAACATTTTCAGAACCAGAGCCCGTCAGTTTAAGAGAGATATTTCGGACATTATTAATTCCATCAAAGATAACAAATGGTCCACTCCCTCCCACCAGGAAAAGAGAAATCTGACTATTTATGATAGACGTCGAACCTTTCCCATAGTTGGCGAGAATCGCGAGATACTTGTTAATAGCGCGTGTAACTTGAATGGAAAACACACTATTCGAAACATTTACGATACCATTCGTGGCAAAGTTGATAACACTTGACCGACTTCCATCTGATGTCACATTAAGTCTCACTGAATCAAGAACAAAGTCCCCTGATGGAAAAACAAGATGTGGCACCTGAGTGTTAATCGTAATCCGTCGAAGAGTTACCGTCCCATCCTTACTGACACTTATGGGATTCTTACTTGTCTTTTCAGTCATCCAGGTCAAACGACGAAGACCACTCCTCCCTCCGGTAAACGTGATATTCGAGGTATGAAGTCGAACCCGACTCCGCCCCGTTCCAATAAGATAAGTGTTTCGAGGCAATACGATCTCATTAAGAAAGTAGTCACCATCACCCAGTCGAATAATATTCACCTGCTTCGACTTATTATTTTGAATATATCGAATTGCATTGGAAAATGACATCGACTTACCAATATCGATTCCTTCACCATTGATGTCTCTTGCCGTTGGTGTCACGTTTAAAGTTATAGCCGACATTTATATTTTATCTGTGTTAGATTTTATCTGTTAAGTTTTTTATCTTTTGTCTTCCCAAACTTTTTATTTTTAACATCGATCCATTCGATTGATATATGTTCTATCTCGTCCTCTCATTAATAATAATAGGGTGAGTCTGTCTCAATTATCGGTTCATACTCACCCATCATCCCAGTCTGTCCTGTTATAACCGATTGACCTGTCATTCTCTGTTGACCCATTATTCTCGATGAATCCATCATAACCGATTGCCCTGTCGGAATCGGTTTTCCTGTCGAATTCGGTTGACTCATCATAACCGGTTGTCGTGGCGGAATCGGTTGACTCATCATAACCGGTTGTCCTGTCGGAATCGGTTGACTCATCATACCCGGTTGTCCTGTCGGAATCGGTTGACTCATCATACCCGGTTGACCAGTCGGAATCGGTTGACTCATCATACCCGGTTGTCCTGTCGGAATCGGTTGACTCATCATACCCGGTTGTCCTGTCGGAATCGGTTGACCTGTTGGAATCGGTTGACCTGTTGGAATCGGTTGACTCATCATACCCGGTTGACCAGTCGGAATCGGTTGACCTGTTGGAATCGGTTGACCTGTTGGAATCGGTTGACTCATCATACCCGGTTGACCAGTCGGAATCGGTTGACCTGTTGGAATCGGTTGACTCATCATACCCGGTTGACCAGTCGGAATCGGTTGACCTGTTGGAATCGGTTGACCAGTCGGAATCGGTTGACCTGTTGGAATCGGTTGACCTGTTGGAATCGGTTGACCTGTTGGAATCGGTTGACCTGTTGGAATCGGTTGACCTGTTGGAATCGGTTGACCTGTTGGAATCGGTTGACCTGTTGGAATCGGTTGACCTGTTGGAATCGGTTGACCTGTTGGAATCGGTTGACCTGTTGGAATCGGTTGATTCATTATCCCAGTTTGACCAGTCATAATCGCTTGACCAACTATTCCGTGTTGTCCTGTCATACCCTGGGGACAAATCAAACGATAGTGACACGACATTTCCGGTTGATTCATTATCCCAGTTTGACCAGTCATAATCGCTTGACCAACTATTCCGTGTTGTCCTGGCATACCCTGGGGACAAATCAAACGATAGTGACACGACATTCCCGGTTGACTCATCATCTCAGCTTGACTGGGCATACTTGGTTGACCTGGTATCGAGGTTTGTCCCGGACTGGAAGGAGGTGCTGAAGTTCCTTGAGGGGAGGGAGTGATAGGAGGGGGAAGATTGGTGGGTTGAAGTTGTTGGGGGACATAGGGTCCTGGCGTAAAGGAAAGGGAATTCCAGACGACATTTTGGAAGACGAGAGGATAATTATGAAGATTAAAATATGAGTAAACATTTGCCAGTCGAGAGGGTGTAACGGACAGGTTGGTAGCATAGAGAGGTGGATTTTTTTCCGATTTGGGTAAAATGTCAGTTCCGACGAGAATGACAGATTCTGGACCGGTTCCAGAAATAACGATATTGGACATTGTCACACTCGAGATGTTATAGAAAGGGACGATGGTAAAAGAGCCGCCAGCAAGTGAAATGGCAAGAGTGATATTATTAATATTAAAGAAACCAGTATCTGGTTGAAGACCACAAATGGAAATATTACGCCCAAAAGGGGCATTAAATCGGACAATGACATTTGAGTTTGCCAAAAATATACCGCCATTAGAGGCGTCAAGAATAGGACCGGTGACACTTTCAGCGGTAATCAGAAGATTACTATTATTAATTAGAACGAAGGAGTTCTCAAGTTTAAAGATTGTTGATCCAGTTATCTGTAGTTCAACATTAGTGAGAGTGAGTCGTCCATCTGTTAATGAAAAGAGAGGACCGGGGCTACAGGAGACTAATGTTAGATTTTCAAGAATAACATTTTGTCCCGTGTTTTTCCAATTTCTAAAGTTAAGAATGACCTTTCGAGGTCCGGTTCCAATAAGAATCAAATGAGAAGCGGAAGAAAATACCGACGGACACGTGTCTTGATCATACTTTCCATCGGATAAGAGAAGAATCCAGATTCCATTTGAACTCGATTCCCTGGCAGTAGACATAGCACCCTGTAACGTAAATGGACGTAACGGATTTCCGTGTTCTGCGGTTTGGTCATTTCCAGTCGGGCTTACATATAATATATTTGACGACATTTGTTTCTGCGATCCGTTTTCCTAGAAATAGAAAATTTTCTTTTAATAATAATAGGATATCTTTTATCCTATTATTATTAAATTAATTAATTGCAGAGACCTCTTATTTTGTGTCAGAACTATTCCATTCTCCTTCTCTCATAAAGTGTTGGGACGGTCTCTCCTCCAAGGAACGAGTTTGAGCGCTCTCGGATCTGATCTTGTTCCGGTATCGATAATTCTTTGAAGAATTTGAGATTGGCGGATTCATTCCATCCGAATCTCGAATTATCTTCCTCTTTCTCGACCAGTAACACTTAAACAGTTCCCTTTGACGATTGTTAGGATCTGTCTCGAAGACCCACCATGTATTATCAATTGCCACCTTTGCAAGCGCAATCGCATCATGAGTCACCGCCTTCTTGAAAGAAATGAAACAGAACCTCCGTTCTGACCCCACATGAGAAGTCTTCTCTCCGGATTGGAGAAGTTTAATCATGTAATCTCCATCCGCCAAAATCGAAAACTTAACCAGTTGCTGCATCTTCTCCTCGATCTGTCTTCTTACTTCCTCCTCACTTAAAGAAAACGTCCGAGGCAGAGGAATAAAGAAACTGTACGATCTCCCCCTCGGTGGATAAGAATTCTGACGTAAGACGTACTTCCGAATTGAAAACTCCGGATTCTTATCATATCCATCTTTAACCAGAGCCTCAAACACACTCTCATCAAGAAGACAAAGAGTACGATTTGTCTCACGCCCATCACGGTCCCGGTCTACATGCATGAGACCAATCCGGGAAGGTTCTGTATAGGAGGAAAGAAGTTCCCGAATATCGTTAAGAATCCATCTCGAATAGATGACGTAGACCGACTTGTTGACCGACTCATTAACACTCTCCATGAATTTCGACAAGTTTGGCTATGTTGGAAGTTTAGAATTTCAGGTTTACATTGTCCCTTTCTTCATATTTCGAAATCAAATTTTCATCATTTTCTTCTTCCAATACCGAAAGTCATTTTTGACTCCTTATACCTTTTCCGTCTTCTTCTGCCAAAATGAAACTTATTCTGAAAGGCTTTCGCTGCTATCCCGATCATGTGTTTGAATTCCCGGACGGTCTTATCACTCTTCTTAAAGGTCCCTCCGGATGTGGCAAGTCAACTCTCTTCAGTGCCATCTTCTGGTGTCTCTATCGCAGTCTTAAACATGTCTCATCTCACTCCGGTCAAAAACGATGCTCCGTCACGCTTGAATTTTATCGGATCTCTCTCGATAATCACAATGTCTGGGAAAAAATCGCCATCTACCGTCAAAAGAACCCTCATCTTCTTCAGATCCGATGCTTCTCCTCCCTCTCGAACTCCGACCCCGTTTCCATCTATGAAGATGAAGTCGCCCAAAATCTCATTCATCAGATCTTCGGATCTCGTGACCTCTTTCTCGCCTCCGCCTATCTCCCTCAAGGATCTCGCGCACTTCTCATTACCGCCCCCAACGTCCAAAAAATCGACCTTCTTAATCAAATCTCCTTTAACACTGATGAACCCGATGAAATTCTTGATAAAATCGACACCGCCATCTCCTCGACCTCATCTGAATTTAACACCAAACAAGCAATCTTTCTTTCTCAATCAAATCGCTTTAATCAAGATGTCTCCTCTGCCAATCTTGACATGTCTCTCTATTGTCAAGGAGAAGAACGCGAATCTCTTGAAAAGAATCTCGCTCTTCTGAATACCGAACATTCGACTCTCTCGTCAGCTCATCTTTCCTATCAACAGGCAATCGGTTTCTACACCTCTCTTGTCGAAACCTCCAAATCCTTATCCAACCAACTGTCCTCTCTCCCTCCTGTCTCTCCGGAACATCTGACTCAACTGGAACAGAAAATCGACCAGCTTAATCAGAAAAAGATGACTCTCCCCTACCGTCTCCGATATCAAACTCTCCAGCGAGACCTCGAAATCGTTGAACGCTCTCTCGCCTCTCTCCCTGAAACATCTGAATTTTCCCCGAATGAAAAACTCGTCACGGAACAAGACATCAGTCAGGCAACACTTCTTTATCATCAGTATGATGAGGGTGTCAAACTCTGTCAACAGTATAAGTGTCCCTATAATAAAGAGGCTATTCAGGAGGATATTGCCCATCATCAAGAACTCCTTGATCTCCAACCCCAACTTCAAACCTATTCAAAGATCCAACAATTGGAGAATCAACTCCAACTTCTCCTTCAAGAAGGAAATCTCGCCACAGATGAAGATGTCACCCAGGCCCAACAACTCTACCATCGACTCCAGTCCTCTCTTAACATCCTCCTCTGTCCTTCCTGTTCAAAACCCGTCCGAATTATTAATAATAATCTGGTCCCAGGAGAATGTGCCCCCGCTTCTCCCGAAGAAATTCAACAAGCTAAGTTTCATCTTGAGGAGACTCTTCGGGGACGTCAGAGAGCTCAAACAATCAAGGCTCTTTCTGATCAGCTCCAATCTCTGAAAAGTCTCTGTCCTCATTGTCCAAAGAAAGGACGACTTCTCTCCGCCTCGGAACAAAACACTTTCTCTCGACGAATCACCGATCTGTCTCGCGTTCGAGTTCTCGATGACGTCCCACCTCATCCAGATATTCTTCGCAAAAAGTATCACTATCAACAACAAATACTGAAAAATCAACAAACCCGTCGCGATCTGGAAAAAAAGAAACATCAACTCCTTTCCGACCTCCAACAATTGCAGGACGAGCTCTCAAAACAATCTCTCTCACATATTCTCACCTCTCCAGAACCCATCTCCCAGATGGCTCTCGATTCAATGATCGCTCAGGCCAAATTGGAACTGGCTCAGAAACATCAACTGATCGCCAAACGAAAAACCTTACAACACCAGCTTGAAGAAACACAAAATAAACTCTTCCAGTTAAATCTTGACCATAGCATTCCAAAACGCCTGGAAGAGGTCCAGAATCGTCTCTCAGAGATCTCCCAGAGACTGCAGCTGTGTAAACAGATCGACACCTTTATCAGTACCCAGACCCAACTCGAAAAAGATCGCGATGAACTTCTTTCCCTCCAAAAGGAACTGAGTCTTCTCTCGACACTGAAAAATCTCGCCATTGAAGTAGAGTGTTCTACACTCTCGTCCGTTGTTGACAGTATCAACCTCTTTCTGGCCGACATCTCATCCTATCTCTTTGATGATCCCATTACCATCTCCTTGAACCTTTTCAAAGCTCTGAAAACCAAATCCCGAATCAAACCCACCGTCAACATCTCTATCCAATATAAGGGCGGAGAATATGACAATCTCTTCCAATTAAGTGGAGGAGAAGCTGACCGTATCTCTCTAGCCCTGACTCTCGCCCTGTCACGTTTAAGTAACTGTCCCTTCCTTCTTCTTGATGAGTGTCTGGCCTCTCTCGATGCCAATCTGAAAGAAACATGTCTGAAAATCATCCGTAAATATCTGAGTCCAAATAAAACAGTCATTCTCGTGTGTCATGATATAAACGAAGGATCCTTTGATCACGTCATCGATCTTTCCCAATAAACCCTTCCAATATCAGACATGAAACACTTTCAATGTCTCATGTTTAATAGCAAAAAACTTAATTTAATATCGACTCTAACAACACCAAACATTTTGGCATTAATCCGTATTCGGCTCGATGTCATATCAACTAACTCGAATGTGTTCCAAATATCTATTTTTCATTCTTATTTCTGTTAATTCCAAGGACCAAATATCAGCGTTAATGAGAAGTTGTGTTAATTTCAAGGACCAGATTTAATGTTCATGCTTATTTGTGCTAATTCCAAGGACCAGATATCTAGCGTTCATGCTTATTTCTGTTAATTCCAAGGACCACTTATCTGATCTTCATGCTTATTTCTGTTAATTCCAAGGACCAGTTATCTAACGTTCATGCTTATTTCTGTTAATTCCAAGGACCAAATATCTGATGTTCATGCTTATTTCTGTTAATTCCAAGGACCACTTATCTGATGTTCATGCTTATTTCTGTTAAT
>FWPU01004353.1_pt1 | contig 33129 bp, 30 predicted proteins | sample 2228361 | NCBI WGS metagenome assembly FWPU01 (sample SAMEA103939777, study PRJEB20133) | metagenome
TCGCCCCGGCCTAGATAAGGCTCCAAGGGGCCCGCGGTCACGGTCCGTACAGGCTTTTACTGTCTGATTCGCAGTAATGCCCCGCTTTCTCTTGAATGACCACGAAGGGCGGGCCTATAATTGAAACGTCCATGCTTTCCCCGCGAGCGCGGTGGGAGGAGCGGCGATGGCCAGGATGATCAAGTGCCCCCGCTGTCAATCCCAGATCGACGTCACCAACGTAATAGGCGGCTCCACGGTTCCCTGCGCCGACTGCGGCGTCATGCTGCGCGTGCCCACCGGCCAGACGGGCGTGCATCCGCGCGTCCCCAGCCCCGCCCCCCAGCCCTCCGGAGGCCCCCCGGCTGCGGCGACCAAGCCCCGCGAGCGCCAGACGGCCCTCTTCCGCAAGATGGCCGGCGTTCGTTCCCCCGCCGACCGGCACGGCGTCCCCCGCCCCGTCCACGCGGCCGGCCCGCGCTCCAGGAGCTCCGGCCCCGTCATAGCCATCGTGGCCGGCGTGGCGATAGTGGGCTTGATCGGACTTTTGGTTCTGGCCATGGTAAGCAAGAGCAAGCAGAGGGAACAGGCCGCCAGGGAGGCGGAGGAGAGGCGCGAGAAGGCCAGGGCGAAGGCCGCGGCGGAGAGAGAGGCCGTCAAGAGACAGGAAAGGGAATGGCAGGAGGAGGCGGAAAGGGAGGCTGCGCGGAGGGCCGCCCAGGCCGGCTCCAAGCCCCCTTCCCTCGTCAGGATCGGCGCGGGGAAGTACAAGGCCCCGGATACCTTCGAACCCGGGGCGGGAAAGCTCGTCAATGAACTGGACATATTCAAGCTCGACGACGCCCTGAGGAAGGAATACGAGGGCTTGGCCTCCGCGGGCAGGGTGGCCGACATCGTCAAGGATGATCACAAATGGATGCCGTATATAATCTCCAGCCTCCTGACCGATGACGAGAAGGTCGCCCGGTCCACGTTCCAGGCCCTCCACGACATCTGCGCGAAACACAACATCTCGTCGGCCAAGGAGGAACAGCGGTTCGTCAACCCCATAAAGCTCGAATACTTCAACTCCTCTCACTACCGTTCGGGGGAATACGGTTTCTGGTCCGAGTGGTGGTCGAAGCCCAACAATCAGGCCGCGGTCCAGCAGTGGGCCACCGGCGCAACGCTCGTTGGAGAGGACCCCGACAGGGTGAAGTGGGACGAAATCATAAAAGACCTCAAGAGCGGCGGAGGCTACGACGAACCCGACCGACCGGCCGGTCGCGCTTACCATCGCATCAAGCTGATGGGCCCGAAGGCATATCCCCACCTGGTCAAGTACATCGACAACGAGGACATAATGGTCGGCCGCGCGGTGGTGGCACTTTTCAACTACATATTCAAGAAAGATTCTCCGCTGCCGACCGAATCCAACAAGGCGCAGATCAAGGCCGAGTGGGAAAACCGCATCAAGTAGGACGGCGCAGGGCGCCGGTAGTCGTGGTCGCACCCAACGCCTTCAAGGAGACATTCTCGCCGCTCCGCGCCGCGCGTATCATCGCGCGCGGACTCTCCAGAACGCTCCCGGCGCGGTTAGTGCTGGTGCCGGCGGCCGAGGGCGGCGGCGGGACGATCGCGGCGCTCCGCGCCAGGTTCGGCGGCCGGCTGTCAACCGCAACGGTCACCGGCCCACTGGGGGCGCCGGTCCGCGCGCGCTACCTGATGTCGGGCCGCACGGCCGTGATCGAGATGGCCGAGGCAAGCGGTCTCAAGCTCGTGCCCCCGGCCCTGCGTGACCCCGTCAGGAGCACCACCCGCGGCACAGGCGAGCTCATCGCCCACGCGTGGCGCCGCGGGGCGCGCAGGATACTCGTCGGCGTCGGCGGCAGCGCCACCGTCGACGGCGGCGCCGGGGCCCTCGAGGTTCTCACCCCCTCCATCGTACGGCACGTCACCGTTCTCTGCGACGTGGACAATTCGCTTTTGGGGCCGCGAGGAGCAGCGCCGGTCTTCGGCCCCCAGAAAGGCGCGACGCCGACCGTGGTGAGGCTCCTCCAACGCCGCCTGGCCCGGTGGGCCCGCGAACTCCGGAGGCGCACCGGCGTCGACGTCCGCAGGATACGAGGCGGCGGCGCGGCGGGCGGCCTGGCGGCGGGGCTTGCGGCGTACGGCGCCCGGCTGGTACGCGGCGCCGACTACATCCTCAAGGCCGCCGGCTTCCCGCGACCCTGCGATTTCGTCGTCACCGGCGAAGGGCGCGTCGACCGCACCTCACTGGGGGGTAAGGCCGTCGGGGCCGTCCTGCGAGCGTCGACCGCCCCGGTGGTGCTGGTGTGCGGAAGATGCCGGATCAGGCGCCGCGCCTTCGAAACCCGCGGCCGCTCGGAGAAGGCCCTCGAGGACGCCGCCGCGCGCGCGGGCCGCCACATTCAAGCCCGCCTTCTCGGACGCCGATAAAGACTACGGCGGTGGGGAAGCTCGAGATGAAACCTCTGGACATGATGCTGGTCTCCGTGGCCGCCGGCCTGACGCTGTTCACGATCCACTTCCTCGGGAACGGCCGGCCAGCCGACGCGGCGGAGGAAACCCGGCCCCGCAATCCCGCCTTCCGGCAGATCGTGCTCCATCACAGCGCAACCCACGGCGGCAGCGCGGCGGCCTTCGAAAGGGATCACCGGCCGCGGCTCGGCGGCCTGGCCTACCACTTCATAGTGGGGAACGGCCGCGGCACGTCCGACGGCGCCGTGGAGATCGGATACCGCTGGCGCGACCAGATCCCCGGTCCCCACACCAAGAACCAGGCCGTCAACCTTGAGTCGATCGCCGTCTGCATCGTGGGCGACATGGAATCCGCGCCGCCTACCTACAGACAGGTAGAGTCGCTTCTCGATCTCCTGGAACGGTTGTGCCGCGAATGCGGGATACCGCCGGAGCGCGTCCGCTCTCACCGCGAAGTCGATCCGGAAACCCTCTGCCCCGGCAGGGGAATGCCCATGGACGCCGTCCGCGCCGCCCTGGAACGCCGTCTGAGACGCCTAGGAGTGACCGCTGATCCGCCACTGGCCCGCCACTAGTTTCCAGAGGACCGTTACCTCGGCGGCCGACCTTGAACCGGAACGGTCCACGATGTCGCAGGCGATGACGACCTTGCCGACGTCTCCGGAAACCTCGATGGAGCCGAACCTGCACCTCTCGTAGCGCGTACCGCGTTCGATCAACTCCTTCAGTCTCCTGCGAAGCTCGGCTTCCTCCTGCGGACTTCCTGTCACGAACGCCAGGCATTCGGGCAGGGAGCCGCGGTTGAAGCACCTCAAGTACTCGTTGCACCGTTCCCTGAGAGCGCGTTCCGCGGGACCGGCCGCCGTCATGGAGAATCGCCGTATGATCCCCTCCACCTGCAGCAGTTCGTTGGTCACCCTCACCAGCTCCCGCCGCTCCTCCGGATCCAAGCCGCCCTTCCGGGCCTCTAGATCGGACTTCTGCCTCTCGAGATCCTGCCTGTAGATAATCAGGATCTCACGCACGTCGGAAATCTCCTTCTCGAGGTTTTGAAGCGCGGCCTCTTTCCTCCTCCTGTCCTCCTCCGCGGTGCCGGGCCACGTGTCGAGCACGTGGTCGTAGGTCCTCTGCACGAATTCGTAGTACGCCGCCAGATGTTCCCGCGCCTCCATCATCCGACCGGCCGCGATGAGCAACAGCCCGAGATAACGGCGCGCCTGGTATGAGTCCGGAACCTTCCGGATGCAAGTTTCGAACTCGCTGATGGCGAGATCCCGCTCCCTCTGGCGCCCCTTGTCCGTCATGGGGTACGGATAGGGCACGGGGCTGGTGGCGCGCTGGTAGAACAGCAGCCCAAGCCCGTAGTGCGGCCGTTCATCGCCGGGCTTAAGTTCCATCGTCTTCTGAAACCATGCCATCGACTGCGAGTGGTTCTCCTTGGCCTGCTGGTAGAGTTTCTGGGCCTGGTCCGTCTTCTTCTGCGCCACCAGCTCGTTGACGGCGGCGAAGAGCTGGTTCCCATACTCGCGGCATGCGTTGGCCAGCCCCAGCATGCCCTCGTAGAAATCGGGGCAGAGCTCGAGCGTCTTCGAGTAGAGGCTCTTGGCCTCGTCGAACTTGCCTATGTCGTACTTCTTCTTGGCGAACTCGAAGGCGATCCTGACCCTGTCGTCGTCAAGGCAGTTGTGGCAGCCCATCAGACAAAGTACGGCCGATGACGCGGCCGCCAGCGCCGCCCTAGACATGGGCCAGACTCCTCTTGATCAGGTTCTCTATCGAAGCCCCCTCCCCCAGCTCCTTCAGGGCGCGCCTCACCGCCCCCTCCGCCTGCCTCCGATCGTATCCAAGCGGCCCCACCAGTGCGGCCACCGCGTCCCTTACCAAGGACGATTCGGCGGACTCCTTCCCCGACGCGGCGGGCAACTTGCCGCGCAGCTCCACAACGAGCCGGTTGGCGATCTTCTCGCCGATGCCCCTGATGCCCTTCAGGAAGGCCACGTCCCCATCCTCGACCGCACGGATCAGTTCCTCCGCGGAGACGCTTGAAAGTATCGCGACCGCCTTCGCCGGCCCCAGCTGCTGGACCCCTTCCACCAGACGCATGAATATCTCGCGCTCGCGCTCCGTCGCGAAACCGTAGAGCCGCAGGGCATCCTCGCTGACCTTCAAGTACGTGTAAATGCGGACATCCCCATCCTTGGGCAGCATTTCATACGTGGAGAGCGGTATCTCGACGCGGTAGCCCACTCCGCCGGCCTCCACCACGACGTAGGACGGTTTGCGGACCGACAGCCGCCCGCTCAAATAATCGTACATGGGCGGGGATTATATCGGCCCAGCAGTTCCTTGTACAGGCGCGCGTAGTCGGAGGCCATCCTGTCCACCGAAAACGACTCCAGAACCCATTCCCGCGCCCTCGCAGCCAGCGACGCTCCAAGCCCGGGATCGCGGGCCAGCCTGAGTATGGCCCCCGCCAGCGCCGCCGGATCGGCGGCCCGCACGAGGAGGCCGGTATCCCCGTCCCTGACGGCGTCCCGCACCCCTCCCACGTCGGCCGCCACCACCGGCCGCCCCGCCGCCATCGCCTCCAGCACGGCCAGCCCCTGCCCCTCGTAGAGGGAAGGCTGAACGAATATGTCGAACCCGGGTAGCACTTCGGCACTGTCCACTTCACCTGGAAACTCCACTGAATCCGCCAGCCCTAAATCGACCACGCGCCGGCGGATCGCCCCCTCGAGCTCGCCGCGTCCCACCAGCACAAGACGCGACCGCGGCATGCAGGCGCGAACCGCGGCAAAGGCATCCACGAGACAAAGATGCCCCTTCTCGGCGGTGAACCTGCCGACCGACCCGATCACCGGGGCGTCGCCGACCAGCCGCATGGGCGCGGCATGAAAACGTCCCGCATCGACCCCATTGCGGATGACCACGTACTTGGAGGGAGACGCAAGCCCCAAGGCGATCTGTTCTCGCAGGTCCGCATCCGAAAGCGCAGTAACCCTGTGCGCGCAGGCCTGCGCCGCCCTCGTGATCCACCTCAGGGCCGAAAGCTTCCACGGCGAGCTGGGCACCCCGGGGATCTGCGAACCGCGGGCGAAGATGTGCCCGTGCGGAGAGAAGACGATCGCGGGAACGCCGGCCAGGCGCGCGGCCACGCTGGCGACAACCCCCGCCTTGTACGTGTGAGCGTGTACGACCTGGGGCCTGCGGCTCATGAACATCTTGGCAAGGCTGGCAGCCGCGAGCGCGTCGCCGACCGGGTTGATCTCCCGAACAAGCTCCGGGATGCGAACGACCTCCGCCGCGCGGCGGGCCCGGGGGATCATGGCCCCGTCGGAACCCTCCCCGCTCCCGCCGCAAACCAGCACCTGCTCGAACTCCCCGCGCGGAAGCCTTTCCAGCAGCTCCAGGACGACCGTCTGGGCGCCGCCGCGCACCATGCGGGTTATCACCTGCAAGACCCTGATCCGCCTCATTTCCTTGCCAGCACCCAGAAATGTGTGTGCAGCGATTGGAACGGATATATTTTCACGACGGCCCGCATGACGGCGCGGAGGGCGCGAAATGCCGCCGGCAGGGCCGGGTTCGTGGTGATTCGGAACCGTATATCAACATCGCGAAAACCGGCCCGCTCCAACTTGGCCTTGACTTTCCACGGGTGAATCCCGCCGGTCCGCGTGTGGTGCCATTCGGACATCTCCGCGTCCCACGTCCCGAACCCGGGCCGATCCGCATGCCTCAGGAGGTAGTAGAACCGGTGGAATCGGCCGAAAAGATAGTTCGGATCATGGTCGATGTACAGGACGCCTCCCGGACGCAGCACGCGGAACGCCTCGTGAAACGCCCGTCCAGGATCGACCATGTGGTGGACCAGGGCGTACATCGACACGAGATCGAAACTGCCCTCCCGGTACGGCAGGAAGGCCGCCTCCGCAACGGCCGCATCGAATCCGTGCCGGCGGCGAAGCTCGGTCAGAAACCGCAGGCTAAGGTCCGCCCCCAGGCATTTCTCGAAGTGACGCCTGGCGATCCGCAATACGTTGCCAGTACCGCACCCCACGTCCAGCATCCTCTCCTTCCGTGAAACCGCCGCCAGTACCCCCTCGATCTCCCGCTGCCGCGACGCCTCGAAGATGCTCGTATTGGCATCGTATCTGTCGAAGTCCCCCGCCTCGAACACGCGCCTGTTGGCGTCCCTCACCTCCCTCTCAACCCGCCTCATCCCTTCTTCTCCACACTGTTAACGTTTACGCGTCGCGATTTCGTTAACACTTGCGCAAACTGTTAACGAAATCGCGACGCCTAAACGACAACAGTTGGTTGTGCAGATATGTCAGCGTGGGGCCGAAGTCATCCATGTCGAAGATACCGTCGGCGATACTTGGATCGAGGAGATCACGGAGGAAACCGGTGAGATACCGCCTGCGGCGAGATGGGTCGCCCATGGCGCTCATCACGGCCGGGACATCCATCGTGATGAACCGCAACCTGAGCCCCTGAGGATACCCCATAACAGGCGGGAAATCCTCGCCCATGGCCATGCGGCACAGCAGGAGCGGGAAGTTGACGCCGGCCCGTATGGCCAGCGGCAGCCCCCCCCAGAAGCGCGGATTCAGCTCCATCAGGCGATAGTCGTCCCCCTTCCGGAACTCCACCATCGCCGCACCCGTCCACCGAAGCTCTCCGATCAGCGCCGACGCATACCCGGCAAGCCGCTCGTCCCGCACAGTAACGCAAAGCGTGCTGGGTCCTCCGGAAACAGGATACTCCCGCTCCCGACGGTAACACAGCAGACCCAGCACACGCCCATCCTTGGCGATGATCCCCACGCCATATCCGTCCCCCTGCACGAACTCTTGAACCACAGGGTAAGGGCAAATCTCACCGAACTCCCGATAACGCCGCCGAAGCTCCTCCGCCGTCCTGCACACGGCGTATCGCCTGGCCGGATTCAGACACGTCCCCTCATCGCTGCGAAGCTTGACCACCGCGGGGAGGCTAATCCTCCCCAGCATCTCATCGAGCTCCTCCCCCGATCGAGGGATTCCCCCGGCGGGCACCGGCACCCCCGCCCGGCGGGCCACGACCATCACTTCCCCTTTGTCGTTCGCCACCCTCAGCACATCAAGCGGCGGTGCCGGCAACCGCGCCGAAAGCCGCCCGGAATGCCGGGCGCAGGCGAAGAGGACGTTGGTGGATATCGGCAGGATCACGTCCACTTCCCGAGACGCCTTGACGACAGACTCGATGAACGCTTCCTCCCTATCGAGAGGCGGAAACAAGAGGCGCTTGCGCGCGTAGCGAGACCGAAAGGCCGTGGGAACGCGGCGATCAGACCTCTCCTGCTCCGCCACCCAGACGCGCACGCCAGCGCGACCCAGCGCACGGACGACCGCCAGCGCCACCCTGCTGTTGCCGTCAGTGACCAACACTCTCACGCGCCACCTTCTCCAGAAGCTCCTCCACAAGGCCGATCGCGCCGGCCCAGCCGTACCTGGATTCCACGTACCTGCGGCAGCGCGGGCCAAGACTCTCATCACGCGCCGCGAAAAAGCTCCTCAGCCCTTCCTCGATCGCCGCGACAGAGGCCGCACGAAACAACAGCCCCAGAGGTCCAAGCACCTCCTTAAGCGCACCGACGGGCGTACCCATCGCCGGCGTCCCGCACGCCATGGCCTCTATCGCCACCAGACCGAATCCTTCAAGCTCGCGGGTGGGCAGGACCACCACGTCGGCAGCCCTGTAAAGCGCCGGAAGATCCGGTTCGGGCACGTAACCCAGAAACACGGCGTTCACCCCAAGAGAAGCCGCCAACGATTCGAGTTCGCCGCGCCGTGGGCCGTCACCCCCGACTACGAGCTGGATCCCAGGCAGCCTGCCGACCGCCCTTATCAGGAGATCCACGCCTGTCCGCGCCACAAGCCGCCGCACGGCGGCCACCACCGGCCCGGATCCGATGCCGAACCGGCGGCGATCCTCCAGCCTGTCGCCCTCCGGAGAGAACCGCCCCAAATCCACGGCGCCGCGAATCAAGTGTACACGCTCCCTGGACAAGCATGGATGATGATGGAGCAGCTCTCCCATGATGTAGCGGCTCTCCACGGCGACCCCATCACACGCAAGCAGCGCCCTCCTCTCCAGCCTCCGGCGGAAACCCATGTGGAAGAGGCGCGGCAGGAAGCCCGCATCCGGATGCTCGGCCGCCCACTCCGCCGCCCACGGCGAGATGAACAAATACAATTTCCCGGGACGGCGGGACGCCGGCGACTTCAAGACACCGCAGGCGCAAAGCGGCTGGTTCAGGATGACGGCGTCAAATCGATGTCCCCTTTCGAGCGCTTCGAACCGGGCGCTGTTCTGCTCAAGGGAGTATCTATAGCGCCCCCGCGCCGTCAGGTCGCCGCGATATGGGTACGTGTGAAAATATACTCCCTCTATGCCCTCGCCGTCCGCCGGTCCTAGGCTTCCCACGCCAGCCAGCACGTGCACCTCGTGGCCGCGCTCCACAAGCAACCGATCCATGTCGAATCCGAACCGGCTGTTCCCCGGCGCGAAGAAATCGTGAACGTGAAGAATCCTCACGGTCCTACCGCGTCCCCATGCCGGCCGCCTTCTTGTATACCTCCACCATCCTCTCGGCCGTGCGTCTCCAGCTGAACCGCCCGACCCTTGAACGTCCCCGGCGAACAAGCTCCTCACGCAGCCCATTATCCGCCATCACGCTCTCCATCGCCTCTGCAAACTCCGCGGGTGAACGCGGATCAACCAGTATTCCGGCGTCGCCGACCACCTCGGGAAGCGCCCCCGCCGAAGCGGCGATGACCGGGCATCCGCAGGCCATCGCCTCCAGCGCCGGAAGGCCGAAACCCTCGTAAATGGACGGATAGACCATGGCGACAGCCCCTCCATAGAGGGCCGCGAGGGACTCATGATCAACATGACCGAGATACTTGACCCCGTCGCGATTCCCCAGCATGGCGATCAATCCCCGGGCCCCGTAGTCCTTTGCCCCCGCCAGCACCAGCGAGCATGCCCTGCGACTCCGCACCATGTCTAAAGCAGCCAGAAGGGTCGGCACGTTTTTTCGAACCGTGAGATTGCCCGCGAAGAAGAAATAAGGCCGATCGACCCCGAGGCGCCGGCGCGCGGCGGCCGCGTCCTCCCAGTCGATCGCCCCGAACGAGGCGGCTACCCCAGAATAAACCGCCAAGGTCTTTCCAGTGGCCTCCGGCAGGAACGCCTCCACGTCGCGCGCCGTGGTTTCGGAAACACATGCCAGCACGGCCGCCCGCCGGACGGACTGCCGCAAGCCGCTTTTCCAGTACCACCGCCACCAGAAGGGATAAAAATCCGGGTATCTCAGGAAAATCACGTCGTGAATGGTGGCTACCGCCGGGCAGTCCAACCCGGCAGGGACGTAGCTCTTCGGACAGTGAAGCACATCAAGGCGTTCACGCCGGGCAATCCGCGCGAAGCGCCACCTGTCGTAACGTATACGATCCAGCCATCCCATAGTCGGCAAACGAATCAGCCGCAGGCGCGTAGAATCGGGCCACGACTCCCTGTCCGTGAAGAGGACATATTCCACGCCGCCCTCGACCTCAAGCAGGGCCCTCACCAGCTCGGTGACGTACCGTTCGACGCCGCTGGGCACCCCCGCCGCCATGTTGGGGGCGTAAATGCCGATGCGCATGGCATCACCCGCGACCGCGGATATAGGTGGCCACACCCTTAACCAAGCCGACAAGCCCGACAGCCACGAGAGGGATCGATCCGTGTTCCACGGCGAACATGGCGAAACGGAGAATCCTTTTCAGGAAGAAAAAAGGCCACGAAAAGAAGCGCGCCCAGCGCAACGTGAAAAGCATGGTGTTGTGCGCGTGCCAGTAGAGCCACTCCTCGAACCTGGCGGTCCGGCATCCTCCCGCCTCCATCCGCACATGCTCCACCACCGCGCGCGGATCGAAGACCAGCCGGAACCCCGCCCGGCGCGCCCTGAGGCAGAAATCCGTCTCCTCGCCGATCGCCGGCCCGCCGTAGGCCTTATCGAAACCCCCGATCCTCTCGAACACCTCCCTGCGGAACGACATGTTGCCGCCCGGAAGATGGTCGACCTCCCTCCGAGCCGAGGCCCCGAAGTTCCTCACAACCTTGCCGTCCACCGCGCGGAATTCGCCTACGCGATCAGTCGCCGCGTCGTACCCGCCGATGACCCTCCCGCCCACGCCGGCCACCGTGGGATCATCATAATTCTCGAGATGCACCCCCACCAGCGCAGGATCGGGTATGACGTCGTCGTCGATGAAAAGGACCACGTCACCGCTGGAGAGACGGACTCCCTCGTTGCGCGCGCCCGGAAGTCCGCGCCGCGCGATGCGGACATACCTGATGCGGGGATCAACGGCAGCACAGGCCGACTCGCGCGTCTCTTCACGCCGCGATTGATCAACCACGAGCACTTCGTCGGGAGGCCGGACCTGGGATTCCAGCCGCCTCAGGAGGTTCCGCACCGCGTCGGGGCGATCCACCGTCGGGATGACTAGCGAGATTTTCGGCATCGGCCACCGTCCCATAATACAGCATCGGCGCGGGAGAGCCGATTATAGTATAGCGCAACGGAGGATCTTTCATTTCGGGCGCTCCTGCGATGAGGATAATTTGCCAGATCCTTGCACTGTTTGCCCGCGCGCTCAACCCTATTTCCAGCCGCCTGCCCCAGCCTCCATACCGAGGTGTGGACCGCGCCTTCTCCAGGGCAAGCCGATTCCTCCGGGACATCGCAGGCCGCGAGGGTCGTCTTCTGATCATCGGCGGTATAAGGGAATCCGATCGAACACATTAATGCTAATATGTTAATGATGCCGCTCGAGTCATAGCCGAGGCGCGTCGCGTCATCCGCCCCGGAGGTGCGCTCTACACGAACACGGCGTTTTTACTGGCCCACCATCCGGCCCCGATCGACCGATCGAGGCTCACAGAGGAGGGGTGGAAGCTTCTGCTGGGAGACTGGAATCTGCGAGAGCTGTGGGCATCGGTGGGCCCCTTTGGAGCGATATATCTGCTTATTCTTCACGCGATAGATCGTGGCATCAGGAACGTCCACGTCCGTTTTGCGGCTTGGTTCCTGGCCGGCCACATGCTGAGGCCGCTCTTCTGGCTGGATGGGCTGGCAGTCAGGCAGCGGTGGTCCTTGGAAGGGGCGGCGGCCATATAGGCGCTGGCGACCCGGCCCAAGGAGCCGGAATCCGCTTGAATTTCGTCCTGCTCGACAACGATTGTTCCTACTTCACCCTCCCTGAGGAGATCGACCGTATCTACTCGGACCTCTGGGGCATAATCCCTGTCCATCTGGGCGTCGTGCCATTCCACCGAGGCGAAGGGACATATATTCTCGACCGCCACGATCCCCTCCTTGAATACCCGCTGTGGGAGAACTACGGCCTGACCGAATATCTCCGAGTGCGCAAGGCCGAGGGACATATTGAAATATTCCTCCACGAATGCGACCACCACAAGAGAGGAGGCAGGGGCGAATTCCATCGCCCCATAGGCGTTAAGCGTAGAATTGCAAAGGGAGTGAACGCCCTGGAGAAATTGTTCGGGAGTGGCCGAGGTTTTTACCACCCCCCAACGGGGCCATGTGCCCGGAGGCCATGAAGGCCGTCCGCGACCTGGGCATGCACCTCATAGGCCGCTACTCCTTCGACCCCCCAAGCGAGAAAGGGACTTCCTTCCCGAAACCATATGGAACTGGGCGCGGCGGCGGATTTTCATGCGCACACACAAGGCGATCCCTTTTCCCATGGTCATGAGGTCACACGGCATGGCGGAGATCGACTGCGCATGGTTGATGCCGAACGATAACCATGAAACCCCGCGCACGATGGCCGAAGGAATACGCCAGTCGGGCGGCAACATGATCCTTGCGATCCACTACTGGGAACTGATCAGGTATCCAGTGTTGAGAGAAACGCTGTGCGGATTCATCAGGAGTCTGGCGGTGTCCCCGGCACGCGCTTCCCGACGCTGGACGACGTTGTTTTTCGATCATTCATGCGCGCGCGATGAAACTCGGGATCCGGTTCAACAACCCCGGATCGCCTTCTCCAGGGACATTTCCACCTGGGCGGCCGCGCGCGCCCAGTTGTACGTGGATTCCGCCAGCAGGCGACCGCGACGTCCCATAGCCTCCCGCAACGACGAATCCTCAAGCAACCTTCTGATTGCGGCCGAAAGAGCCCTGCGATCGAGCGGGACCCCGATCCCCACCCCGTTATCGTTGACGAATCCCCGGATCTCATCAAGGTCCGTCGCGGCGACCACGGGTCTTCCCGCAGCCATATATTCGTAGACCTTCAGGGGCGAGTACCCGAAGGACCGGTGCGGGGCCCGTAGCACGTAGGCGCAGACGTCCGCCGCCGCGACGTATGCGGGGACAAGCTCGTGAGGAACAGCCCCGGTGGAGACGACACCTCCGGTCGAAGGCATCCATCCCCCCACGAGCACCAGAAGGGCATCCGCATCCGCGGCGGCATCGATCAGGACGTCCATCGCATGATGCGGATAGAAGCTCGCCACGCAGAGGACGATCGGGCGGTCCTGAGGGAGGCCCAGTCGCCTGCGCGCCTCGCCGCAGTCGGCCGGTTGAAACAGTCCGATGTCGGCCCCGTTGGGCACCACGTCGATGCGGCAAGGCGGAAAGCCATACGCGCGGGCCAGTTCGTCCCCGAGCAGGGGCGATACAACGACGGCGCGAGCCGTCCGGGCCAGGGTGAACCGATGGGCGGCCCTTACGGCAAGGCGGCGCCATCCCGGCGGCACCTCGTACTCCAGAAGTCCGTTGATCTCGACCACCAGCGGTTTACCCAGGATCTCCGAGGCGAGGGCTGGCGTCACCGTGACGTGTATCCCCCGGACGTAAATCGCGTCCGGTCCGAAACGCCCAGCCCTCACGAATGTTTCCAGTGAACCAACAAGGTGATGAACACGCCCCACGGGAAGCGCCACGCATTCGGCGCCGATCCCGGGGGCCTTGCCGCCGGGGGCCACCACTTTCACATCATGCCCGCGGGCCCTCAGACCGTTCACGATGCACCTCACGTGGACGCTCCAGGCGTAAGGCGCCGAGAGGTCGTCGAACGTGAGGTAGAGGACCCTCATCCGCGGGACCGCGTGTCTCGGACGATGGTTTCAACCCGCGCCATCAGGCGTGGAAAATTCTTGCGCGCGTCAGCCCGCGCCAGGGCGATGGCGCGTCCCCTCAGGGCCACATCCTGGCGGTTCTTCTCGTCCGACGCCGCGCCTTCCAGGATCCGCGCCAATGCATCGACGTCCCCCTGCGGGAAGAGCCACCCGGACTGGTTGTGCGCTATCCACTCGCGGTTCGCGGGTATGTCGCTTGCCGCCGCCGGCACCCCCATGGCCATCGCCTCGAGCAGTCCCAGCGGGGAGCTGTCGCTGCGGGAACAGGATACGTATATGTCGGCCGCGGCGATGACCTCGGGGATGCGTTCGTTCTCCATGAGCCCGGCGAACCGCACCCGGTCGGATATCTTGAGTTCCCCGGCGCGCCTCTCGAGATCGGCTCGGAGGTTTCCGTCGCCCACCAGCACCGCCGCGAATCCCTCGCCCGCGCGGGCCACCGCTGACAGCATCGTGGCATGGTCGTACATCTCCTTCAGCGGGCGTGTCGATACGGCCACGAACTTGCCCTTGAACCCCCATTCCTCGCGAAGCGCCTCGTTGCGCGGCCGCGGCTCGAACCTCGCGCCGTCCAGCTCCACCGGTATGACCTCCACGCGGTCGGGTCGAAGCCTGCCCAGGCGCTTTGCCGCCTCGGCTACCGCCTTCGAATTGCACACGATGAGCTCCGCGCCGTGCAGGGCCTTGACCGCGCGCTCGGAAAAGCCGCGATGAAGCCTAGGCCATACCAGGATGTCCGAGCCCCAGGGAAAGAGTATCAGCGGTTTTGCCGCGGCGTGCGCGGCCACGTAGCCTGAAGTCAGTATCCAGTTGGCGAACACGGCATCGTAGCGGCCTGAGCGCAGCAACTCCTTGATCTTCAGGCACGCGCGGGCCTCGTCGCGCCGGTACGCGGCGTCGCGGACGAGCTTCCAGCGGCTGACGCCCGCACCGTCGGGGTACATCGCGTAACGCTCGTGCACGACCTCGTAGTCCCGGACGAATTTCGGGAGCTCCGGCGCCCTGTGAAAAAAGGTCAACAACGTGAGTTCATGCCCCGCCCCGCAGAGCAGCGCCATCAAGCGCTCGTCGTGGACGTTGAGGATGTCGGATAGGTAAAGTATCTTCATGCCCTGCCGTGGGCCATCCGCGCGGACGCCGGCGGTTCGCCGCGCCGCGACGGAGCGTTTCCCGCGGACTCTCTCCAGCGCGACTTCCCGAAACGGTCTGATCCCAACATGGAAAGGCTCCGCGCCCTCCTCCCATACCGCCGGATCATGAATGATAGCCCTCCGACCGGAGGAAGTAAAGCAACACGCTCGATATCGCCGGCGCTATAATGCGCCTCCGAGATGGAAAGCCGCGCCCCGGAAATCTCCACGATCATCGTCAACTGGAACACGAAAAATCTCCTCGACAGGTGCCTCGGGGCCGTCTTCTCGACGGTCCGAAGGAGCGCCGAAATCATCGTTGTGGACAACGGCTCATCCGACGGGAGCGCAGACTTCGTCGCAAAGGCCTACCCGAGCTGCACGCTGATCCGCAACAGGAGGAACTCGGGATACGCCGAGGCGAACAATCAGGGGTTCCGCGCCGCCCGCGGGAAGTACATCCTCCTCTTGAACAGCGACGCCGCCCCTCAGGCGGGATGCGTGGATGGGATGGCGGAATTCCTGGACAATCACCCCCTCCACGGGGCGGCCGCCTGCCGGCTGGTCAACGAAGACGGCTCGCCGCAGCCCACATACAGGCGGTTCCCCACACTGCTGGCGCTCCTGGCTGCGCACACATCGCTAAGATATCTGGACACGGGGAAACGGCAGCTGGAACGCTGGATCGGCGAGATATCCGGCTGCGATGCGCCGCACGACGTCGACCAACCCGCCGCCGCATGCCTGATGATTCGCCGGGAAGTTATCATGCGCGTCGGTCTCCTCGACACGGGGTGCTCTATTCTCTACAACGATGTCGATCTTTGCAGGCGTATCAGGGCGGCGGGCTACCGGATCGCTTTCATTCCCCATCTCCGCGCCATCCACACCGGCGGGGCCAGCTGCGGCATGCTGGCCGAATTCGAGGGGGAGCAGATCCGGAACGTCCTTCACTACGTCCGGAAACATTACGGGCCGTTCGCCTCCTGGTCTTTCACGCTCCTCGTCTGGGCGGACCGGCTCCGTTCACTCCTCCGAACCAGCAAGGGCCGCTGACATGGGAGAGCTCAAAAAGGCCCTCGTCAGGAACACGGTATTCAACGTCGCGGGATATTTCTGGACGCTGGCGCTGGGATTCATAACCACGCCCATACTCATTCACTTCATCGGCCTTGAATTCTACGGGATCTACGTGCTGTTCGGAGCCGCCATGGGTTGGCTCTGGATGCTGGACCTCGGCATATCGTCGGCCGCGACGCGCTTCCTGAGCCGTCACGCCGCGGCGGGCGACGAGCGGAGGTTCGCCGAATGCCTATCCACCACCCTGTGGGTCAAGTGGATCGTAGGGCTGATCGTCCTGACCGCCGCCCTTCCCTGGGCGGGGTCAATCGCCCGGACGTTCGACGTACAGCATGCCGCCCAGGCCGGACGTGCGCTCCAGATCATGGCGGTGATGTACGCCGTCACGAACATCTCATCGGCCTACAATGCCGCCTTGGCGGCGCGCCAGAGAATGGATATACCCAGCAAGCTGGGGATCGGCATCTCGATACCGGCGACCGCCGCGGCGCTGGCCGCGTTGGCATTGGGATGGGGTTTGCCGGGATTCCTCATGGTGAACCTGTGCCTGTCCATCACATACCTTGTCATCGCGCGCACCACCTACCGCAGGATTTCGAATGGGGCCATCAAGACATCCCGACGCTTCAGCGGCCGGGAAATCCGCGGATTGACCACCCTTTCGGCCAGATTGTCCATCTGTCGATTGATCGATACATTCCTCGCCAGCGCCGACCGCTTGGCGTTGGCGGGGAACCCCACATATGTCTCCCTCTACCAGCTGGGGGCCACCGTAACGGGACGAATAAGGGAATTCACCGCTTTGGTGGTTTCGGCATCTCTTCCGGCGGCCGCGGATCTTCACGCCCGCGGCGACTGGGCGGGGCTTGACCAGATATTCCAGCGTGGGACGAAATACCTCTTTCTCATTGGGTTCCCTCTGACGCTCTTCGCGGCGATTTTCGCCGAGGAGATCATGATGTTCTGGCTGGGCGGCAGGCTCCCCCAATCCGCCGTCGTGCTGCGCATCCTCGCGGCCGGTCACTTTCTCAACGTCCTGGGGGCCATGGCGGCCTCCCTGGGAGCGGCGGCCGATCGTGTAGACCTCCAGATTCGGGCCAGCCTCGCCGCCGTGGTGGCCGCCCTGGCGGTCTTTTTCGCCTGGGGCCGCCACCACGGCCTGGCGGGCATAGCGTCCAGCATATCGACGGGATACGCCATTCTCGGTATCACTCAAGTCATATCGGTTCTGGCCGCCATGCGCGGGAAGCTCCGTTTTCCCATGGGCGAGATCCTGGGACGCCCGCTGGCGGCGGCGATTTTCTCCGCGACACTCGCGGGGATCCCCGCCAAATGGATATCCAATTCCTACGGATGCGCCTCCAACAGGGTCAACGCCGCGCTTTTCATAGGGATCACGGCGTCGGCCGCATCCCTCCTGTTCTGGGCGGGTCTGAAGACATTCAAGGTCCTTGACCACCGCGACATGGAGGCGATAAGGATGGTTTTCAGGAAGGCCCCGCCGGAGGCGACATAATGTCGAATACCGAAGTTCCCTGCCGCCTCTGCGGGAGCGCGCGAACGGTCACGCACCTGCGATTCATGCTGGACAGGATGCACCCAAGCGGGGCGTTGCGCCTTTTCTCGATAGTTCGATGCCTTGCCTGCAGCGTGGCATTCACTCACGGGGAGCAGGGACCAGACGCTTACCCCGACGACTACGAGGCCTATAGTCCTCCCATGGAGAGATCCGCACGCCGCCAGCCGACGCGCGATTGGATACGCAGGATATTTTTCGCAGGTCAGGGATCAATCTGGGAGAAGGCATTGCTTTTTCTGCCCTATCTCATATTTCGTTTCCGCGACTGGTACAAGATGCGCAACAAGGCGATCTATGAACGACCGTTCCGCCGCCGGGGTCGCCTTCTCGATGTGGGATGCGGCCGCGGCGACAGGCTCGCCCTGTGGAGACAATTCCATGACAAGGTCGTGGGAGTGGAACCCCATGCTCGGACCGCACAAGAATCCAGGGAGAAAACATCCCTGGATATTCGCCAAGGGACCCTGTTCGACCATGCCTTTCCAACCGCCAGTTTTGACTGCGTTTCATACTGCCATGTTCTTGAGCACGTCACGGATCCCATGGCGGAATTGAAGGAAGCGTTCCGTGTGCTTCGCAAGGGCGGAGAAATACTCATCTGGATCCACAATTTCGACAGCATGTTCAGACGCGTCTTCGGGAAAGACTGGTTCCCATACGAAGTTCCACGCCACTTCTGGCACTTCAATCCGATCGGCATCTCAACATTGATGAAGGAATGCGGTTTCCGACCAATGGAAATCGCAATGGACGCCAACGAGTGGGCCTTCAGACGCAGCGTAATGTTCCGGCGCGAATCAGGCTACCTGGTTCAAGCTTGGATCCTTGATCATCGTTACGTCAGAATGCTTCTTGGGCTCGCCTCGCTCATGCTGCGAAGGACCGACGCGATCCGTATACGGGCCATTAAACCTTGATGGGGTCCACCCTTGCGGGCCTGTCCCAGGTATAATGATCCAACAGTCATGCGGGTATTCTGCATCCTTAACGGCGCAATGGAGGTGGCCAGCGCCCGTGAAAGGATCCTCCGCTACGCGAAGGATCTGGAAACGGCGGGCATTTCGCTTGAAACCCACATCGCCGGCGAAGTGGCACCGGGCCTCCCAGGCCGTTTCCGCTACTGGCTGGAGCTGATCCGATCCATAGCCACTGCCGACGGGATTCTCATACACCGGGTACCACTGAGCGCGTCCGAACGGGCGCTGCTGCGTGCATCCGGCCGCCCCGTCATCTTCGATGTCGACGACGCCGTCTGGTACCGCATGGACCCGGCCCCGGACGGCACCGGGCAGAGATCGCACAGGTACAACGATCTCATCGCGACCCTCCGGCTTTGCAAGATGGTCAGGGCGGGCAATTCGGAATTGGCTTCTTTCGTCGAGGCGCTGGGTTTACGCGTCCGCAAGGCTCCCACCTGCGTGCCGGTGAATCCCCCTCCAGAAATGGCCGCCGGATCGCGCCCGCTCACGATAGGCTGGATCGGGCATTCCGCCAATTACCGCTATCTTGGAGTCTGCGCCGAAGCCCTACGCAGGCTCCGCCTTCAAAGACCGGACATTCGTTTCGTCTTCTCGGCGGACCGCCCCCCCGAAGGGATTGGGATCCCAGTAGATTTCACCCCCTGGTCACTGGAAAGCGAAGAGGAAGTCCTTCGATCCATGGACATCGGCATCATGCCGCTGGCCGACGACCCATGGACGAGGGGTAAGTGCGGCTACAAGATCCTCCGATACATGGCCGTCGGACTGCCGGTGGTGGCCTCTCCTGTAGGCGTGAACACGAAACTCGTTGAGCATGGGCTGAGGGGATTCCTCGCCAGAACGAGCGAAGAATGGCTGGCGGCCCTTGTTCAACTTGCCGACCATCCGAGGATGCGTCGCGACATGGGGCAGGCCGGCATCAATTTCGTGCGCGGGGAATACGATACCGACACTGGGCTCAGGCAACTCATCAGCGACTTAAATGAGGCATTTCGTCCGCGCGGGCATCGCGAACGGCGACGCGTAACGATGCTGCTGTTCCACCATCCTACCCTCGGAGGATCCGCCTCCTGCAGGAACGCCCGCATGGCCCTCCATCTCCTGGAACGCGGCTGGGAACCGGCGGTAGTCACGGTATCACGGCTGCCGTATTATTTTTCAGACAAGACGATTCCGCACGTACCGCCCGCCGTCCGGGTGCCGGCCCTCGACACCGGTATCCTGGCGGCACTGCCGCTCAAACTAGGGATGCGCCGCCCGCACGGCATGATGATGAATTGGATCGCATTCCCTGACCGTTGGCTCTTGTGGGCGCTACGCGCCCTTCCGGTTTCGTTGCCGCTAGCGCGCGGCTCGGCCGCTATCTATTCCACATCCCCGCCGGAATCATCCCACCTCCTGGCATACGTCCTCAAAAAACTCACGGGGCGCCCTTGGGTCGCGGATCACAGCAACGAATGGTCGCAAAATCCGGCCAAGGAAGATCCGGCGCTCTTCAGGCGGCTCAACGGCCGCCTGGAGCGATTCGTCCTCGACAGCGCCGACCGCATCACCACGCTTTCACCGGCCCATACGAGGCTCCTGCAATCGATTTATCCCCGACCCCATCGTATATCAACCCTCTGGACCGGGTGGGATCCTGCAGAGGCGAATCCCCCGTGTCTGCCGCCTCCACGCGACCGGGCCGTAATCCTCTTCGCCGGCATGTTCTACGGCATTCAGCGGCCGGATCCGTTCCTGGACGCGGCCGAGCGATCCGGTCTCAAAGGCGTAGAGCTCCACGTACTCGGTGATCCTTGGGACTCATCGGAAAGACTCCGGCAAGCCGCAATCCCCGTGAAATTCCTCGGGCGTGTGCCGCGCTCGGAAGCCTTGAAGATGATGCGCAACGCCGACTTCCTACTGATCACCTTGACCGAACGCGCCGGTGGAGTGGTGCCTGGTAAGATGTTCGAGTATGCCGCCGCCGGGCGGCCGATCCTGGCGGTCGTGCCTCCGGAAGGCGAGGTCGCCCGCTGGGTTCTTGAGACGAAAACCGGATTCGTCGTCCCATGCTCGCCGGCGGAGGAAGCCTCCAGTCGCCTTCGCGAGATTATCGACCAATGGCGCCGCGGGGAGCTGCGATTTGATCCTGATATGGAATCACTTTCCCGTTATTCCATGCCGGCCATGGCCGCCGAACTGAACCGGCTCCTGCGGGACGCGACGGCATCGTGATACACCTCCAAGTAGCGCTTCGCAATCTCCTCCCAGCAATAACGTCTCGCCTCCCCCCGTATCATTTCACGGTCCCATGACTTACACAGTGCGCGGAGGAGAGCCTTGGCAAGCGCATCAGGGTCGCCTGGCGGTACCAGGATTCCAAGCTCCGGACGGCAAACGATCTCCCGTATCCCCCCAATATCGGACCCTACAATGGGCAATCCCGCCGCTAGCGCTTCTACCAGCACCAAAGGCCACCCCTCGCGCCGGCTCGGGAGGCAGAACACATCTCCACGCCGCATGTGACTCAGGACCTGATCGTGCGGCAGCGGTCCGAGGAAGCGCACGGCGCCGCCCAATCCGAGCGACGTGGCCCTGCGGCGCAGATCTTCCAAATCCGGCCCCTCGCCGATGATGTCAAGCGTCGCATAATTCGCATTTCCCAACACGTTGCGAAATGCTTCAAGAAGAGTCATCGGGGCTTTATTCCCGTAAAGCATCCCAACGAAAACGATTCGCCCTTTGATCCGCTCACACTCGTCGGAAGCTTGCCCCATGATGCAACCATTCGGAATCCAAATCGCTTGGTGATAATCGAGACCGGCAAGTTTTCCTACCAGATCCCGGCTGACTGCCGTAAGGTGATCGCAACCCCGGAGGACCTCTAAAAGCAACTTCTTCAAGATCGGGAATCTGCTGAATTCATTAACATCAGACCCCTGAGCTGAAAGCACTGTAGGGATCGCCAGTCTTTTTGCTATCCTTGCCGCCGCGAAACCGCCCGGGATGATGAAGTGACCGTGGACGAGATCGAAACGGCGTCGCAGGTGCTCCCGCCGGGCCACCGGCAGCAACCCCCAAGCCATCGAAACCGATTGGGCCGCCATGGTGAAGGCCCACGGAGTCGCCGGGGCCACGGGGTAGAAAGCTCTGAAAGCCCCATAATCCACCACTGGGGACTGCCCCCGATACCATTCAAGGAAACTCCCCTTCGGGGTGTAAAAAAACCGATAGCGCGGAGACAACACCACCACTTCGACATGCCTGGATAGCGCCCTGGCCAGATCCACCATCCAGGCGCCCTTGTAGGGCCGCCCTGCATGAGGGAAGACATCCGTGACCCATAGCACCCTCATGAGAACTTCCTCGCCGGGGGCCCGTAACGCCCCGCCCAGTGATCGACCACCCCGTAGACCATCGCCAGCGCACACTCCAGGCCCATCTTATTCCCTGTCCTTGCCCATGCCGCAATCCCCAGCGCGACCCCCGCAAAGACCCGACTTAAGAAGTAGATCAACGCGAAGACGCCGCCCGCCGCGAAATACCCCGAATGCTTCCGCAGCATCAGAAGATGGTTCCGCGCTTGAAGGTACGCGATGAACGGCCGGCCCATGCGGCCCGAACTGCGATGACCCTTGTGCCATATCACGGATTCCTTGACGACCACCACCCGGTAACCAGCCCGACGCGCCCGCAGGCACCAGTCAATGTCCTCCGAGTACGCGAAGAAGCGCTCGTCAAGGAATCCCACCCGCTCGAGGAAATCGCGCCTGACGAACATGGCGCATCCCGTGACCCTGTCGACATCCACGACGGCGTCGAACTGTCCCTCATCCTTCCGATACACCCCGATGTGCGGGGACCGCGCCGTAAACCGTCCAACTTTAGCTCCGTGCGCCCAATACACGCGATCTCCGCCGTAAAAATAGATCTTCGGCGCCGCGATGCCAATGCTTGGATCGCCGCTGACCGCATCGATGAGCGGCCCGAGAAAACCCGGATCAGCGACCGTGTCGTTGTTGAGGAACAAGATCGCCTCTGCCCCATCCTCCAAGGCCTTCCGCCCTCCCAGGTTGTGCCCACCGGTAAAACCCATGTTCCGCGGAACCTCAATGAGATTCGCGCGAATGCCGGCGGCCTCCAACGCCGGCCGTACCGGAGGAATGGAGCCGTTATCTACCAGGTAAATCCCGACGCCGACGCACGACACACGCTCTAGGGAACGGAGGCACTCCAACGTATCCTCGGTCCCGTTGCAATTCAGGACAACGACGGCAACCCTCATGCGACCTCACGCCGCAAGCACCCCCGTCCCTCATCCGTTCTTCCAGCATCGCCAGCCGAGCGAAATGGGTACGGGGTTCCGACCCAGGATGCGATAATATTATAAAAGCCCGCAGGAGAGTTCTTCTTTCATGGATGCCCGCCGGGAAAATAAACCTCCCAGCCCCGCCGCGACGCTCATCGCGCCGGCCTTGATCCTGCTTGGGTTCCTGGGATACCTCTCATCCATCTTTATGCGCGATGGAGATCCATCCCTAACGTATCAGGTCGGCGTGGCATCCGCCCTGCTGGTATACCTGATGACCTTCGCCAACGTCGTGCTGGGCATATCCATCCTGATCGCATGCATCGGCGTATCGCCCGAATTCTCAATCGGCGGGATACCCAATCTACGGCTGGAAGATTTCGTCGTCCCCGCCCTGACGGCCTCCTGGCTGACCCGCGCCGTGAAGACGCGCGAGCCGTTCGCCCCCAGCCGCATACGCGCGCCGATGCTGGCATACCTCGCGTCCATGGCCGTATCCACCATCGTTGGGGCCGCCGGCGGATCCGTCGAGGTGAGCAACTCCCTCCTCTATTTCGGCAAGTTCGTCGACTACTTCCTGATCTTCCTGATCGTGCTCAACAACGTGAAGACGGAGCGGGAATTCAGGGCGCTGGCCGTGATCATCCTGGCGGTCGGCGCGGTCAGTGGGATGCTGGGCATCATCCGGTTCGGAGATGGAGGGGAGGGCCGTCTACACGGCCCGCTTGGAGAGACGGCAACCATCTTCGGCGGCTATCTGATTTTGAACCTGTCGCTGGCGGTCGGCCTCTACGTTCACGCCAGGTCCATCGGGCCGCGGGTCGCCGCCGCCGCCGCGGCATCACTCCTGGTTCCCGCCTGCCTGTACACGTTTTCAAGGACTACGTACGCCGGCTTCGTGGCGGGCCTTGGAGCGTACGCCCTCCTGAAGCAGCGCCGGCTGCTGGTCGTGGTCGCGCTGCTTCTGATAGCCTTCCCCCTGACAGCCCCGGAAAGCGTCTGGCGCCGCGCCTCTACCATGCGCACCATATTCAGCGAGGAAGGGCCCGAATCGTGGAAAGCGCGGGTCTACGCCTGGAATGACGCTTGGGACAACCGCATAACCACCTCGCCCCTACTTGGATCCGGCCTGGGATCCGTGAATCTCGGGGACATCGACAATGAATACGTGCGCGTCGCATGCGACCTGGGTTTCCTTGGACTGGGGATATTCCTCTGGCTTCTCGTCCGACTGGGATTGACAGCCAACGCGCTCCACGACTCCATACCAACTGGGGGCATTCACAAAGGCTTCGCGGCGGGCTACCTGATCGGCCTCTTCGGCCTGGCGGTCCACGGCATCGGGGCAACCAGCTTCACCGCCATCCGGGGCATGGAGCAGTTCATGCTTCTCAGCGGCCTCATGGTCTGCATGGCAAACAACATCGAGGCGTGGCGCGCGGAAGACGCGCTTTCGGCCGATCAACCGTCGTCCGAGGCGGCGGCCTTCCGGCCGATTTAAAGGACATACTTCCTCAGGTCTTCGTCCGCCAGCACGTCCTTCAAACGGTCGCGGACGTACTTCGCGTCTATCGATACCCTTGCAGGCGAGATATCCGGCGCCGTGAACGATATCTCGTCGAGCACCTTCTCCACCACCGTGTGAAGCCGCCTGGCCCCTATGTCCTGGAGGATACCGTTCACCTGGGCCGCCACGGCCGCCATTTCCTCCACTGCGTCCCGCCGGAAATCGACGTGAACCCCCTCCGTCTCCAGAAGGGCCTTGTACTGCTTCAACAACGCGTTCTTCGGCTCCGTGAGTATGCGTATGAACTCCTCGCGCCCCAGTGATTTCAGCTCCGCACGCAGTGGGAACCTGCCCTGGAGTTCCGGGATCAAGTCCGTCGGTTTCGAGAAGCTGAACGCCCCCGCGGCGACGAAGAGAATGTGATCGGTCCTCACCACTCCGTAACGCGTGTTGACGGTGGACCCCTCCACGATCGGCAGCATGTCCCTCTGAACCCCCTCGCGGGAGACGTCAGGCCCGTGTGTCTTCTCGGCGCCCACCACCTTGTCGATCTCGTCGATGAAAACTATGCCCGTCTCCTGGGCGCGGCGAAGCCCTTCCCTCGTGACGCGGTCGCGGTCAATGAGCTTTTCCGACTCCTGCTGCACGAGGATGCGGCGGGCCTCCGGCACCGACACGAGCCTCGTCACGTGCCTCCCCGGGAACACGCCGCCGAGCGCGCTCGGCAGATCGAGCCCCACCTCCTCCATGCCCGCCGGCGAGAACACCTGGAGGAAGGGCGTATGGCGCTCCTCCACCTGAATCTCCACCTCGCGTGAATCCAGCGCCCCCGCCCGGAGCCTCTCCCTCATCTTCTCGCGCGACTGCGAGGAACGCTCAGCGGTTTCCCCCCCGGAGGCGTCCTCCCTGCGGCGCGGCAGCAGGATGTCCAGGAGGCGTTCTTCGGCGGACTCCTCGGCCCTCTTCTGGACGCGCGCCATCTCCTCCGACTTCACCATGCTCACCGAAACGTCCACCAGGTCGCGCACGATCGATTCCACGTCGCGGCCCACATACCCCACTTCGGTGTAGCGCGTCGCCTCGACCTTGACGAACGGGGCCGACACGAGCTGAGCCAGCCTCCTGGCGATCTCCGTCTTCCCCACGCCAGTGGGGCCGATGAGCATGATGTTCTTGGGAGCGAAGTCCTCGCGAAGGTCGGGGGGCAGCTGCTGGCGGCGCCAGCGGTTTCGCACGGCCACCGCCACGACCCGCTTGGCGGCGTCCTGGCCCACTATGTACTTGTCGAGCTCCTCGACTATCCTTCGAGGCGTAAGGTCCCTGGGATCCATACCGAGGAGAGTCTATCCAGCGGAGGCCGGCCGGTCCACCGACATCTTCATTCCCTCTCCTGCCGTCGAGAAGCCGGCCGCCGGGGGCGCCATCTTGGCAGGAAGCGTATCCGCCTTGGCAAGGAAACTCCCGATCTCCCCCGCCCCGGAAAGCGCCGTTGCGGCAAGTATCGCCGCGGTGCCGATGCGCGCCTGACTACCCTCGTCCGTTACCGCGGATCGCCCGCCGGTTCCGTCAGGCGTCACCCGATGGTCTCCACGTGGAGCCGGTCGTTCGTATAGACGTCGATGCCGCCGGCGATAAGCAGCGCCTCACGCACGATGTCGCCGGCGGGAAGCGACGTGTGCCTCACCAAGGCCCTCGCCGCCGCGGCCGCGTAAGGTCCCCCGGTCCCGATCCCGGCCACGCCGTCGTCCGGTTCGATCACGTCGCCCTGGCCGGAAACCAGAAGCGTATGCTCCCGGTCCGCGACAAGCAGCATGGACTCCAACCGCCTGAGGACCTTGTCGCCGCGCCATTCCTTGGCCAGTTCCACCGCGGCCTTCAGGACGTTGCCTTGGTATTTCTTTAGCATCCCCTCGAACTTTTCGAGGAGGGTCATTGCGTCGGCCGTGCCGCCTGCGAATCCGGCGAGGACCTTCCCGTCGTGGAGGCGGCGGACCTTGACGGCCTCGCGCTTGACCACCGTCTGCCCCTGGGTGACCTGCCCGTCGCCGCCCATGGCAGTTACGCCGCCGTGGCGGACCGCCAGTATCGTGGTCATCAGCAGAAAATTATATATCCCCGGCGAACCGGGCAAACAAAACGAAATGCCATCCCTATGAAGTCCTGCCGCCCCGCTGGACGTCAAACCGCAATGGAATCCACCACAAACCCTTGAAGCCCCGCATCCTTCACGTATGATGATCACCATGCGCGGGAAGTTCATCGTCATCGAGGGCATCGACGGATCGGGGAAATCGACGCTAGCGGCCCGGCTGGCGGAACAGATGGCCATCAGAGGCCGTCGCGTGCTCCGCACGAGGGAGCCCGGCGGCCCGTCCCTCAGCGAAAAGGTCCGCAGGCTGCTGCTCGACACCCGAAACGCCGGCATCACCCCGTGGGCCGAACTCTTTTTATACATGGCCAGCCGCGCCCAACTGGTGGAGAAGGTCATCCGGCCTGCCCTCTCGCGCGGACTAGACGTAATATGCGACCGGTACTACTACTCCACCGCCGCCTACCAGGGCGCCGCGGGCGGCGTGGGCCCTTCCCGGGTGCTCCAGATCGCCGAACGGCTCGCCAAGTTCGAAAAGCCCGATCTCGTCCTCCTCCTTGATCTCCATCCCAGCGTCGCCCGCGCACGCAAGGGCCCACCGGCCGACCGCATCGAAGGGAAAGGCCCAGCCTACCAGCACCGGGTCCGCAAGGGATTCCTGGAGCTCGCACGGCGCGACCCACGCAGGTTCCGGATCATCGACGCGAACCGGCCGGTCGACGAGGTCCTCCTCGATCTCTGGAAGGCGATCCGACGTGCCCTTTGAGTCACTGCTCGGCAACGAGGCGGCGATCGGGAGACTCAGGGGCATCCTCGCCCGGGGCTGCCCTTCACACGCCTACCTCTTCAGCGGCCCCGACGGCGTGGGAAAGAAGACCGCGGCCTTGGAGTTCGCCTGCGCCTTGGGCGCCGCGCCCCGCCTCGTGGCCGTCCAGGAAGGCAAACACGAGATATCCATCGCCCAGATCCACGAGATCATCAGGGAGCTCGGCTTCGCCTCCATCGACCGCCGCGCGTTCGTCATCGACGACGCCCACAGAATGAGTCCGGAGGCGATGAACGCCCTTCTCAAGACGCTCGAGGAACCCCCGCATCACACCGTGATAATAATCGTTTCCGGCGTTCCCCATCTGCTTCCCGATACCATACGATCGCGCTGCCAAACCATACGCTTCTTCCCGCTGCCCGACGAGTACATCCTGCGTCACGCCCTCGAGCGGCTGGGCCTGCCGGATGATGAAGCCCGCATCGTGACCCTGCTGGCGGATGGATCAATTGGCGCCGCGTCGGCCCTCTCAGCAGAGATCGGCGAAATCGCGGCGGAGGCACGCGAGCTCCAGGAACGCGTCATCACAGGAGAGCTCAACCCGCTCATAGAAGCCCTGGGAAAGATCAGGGACACCGACGAATCGCGCCGGCGCGCCAAACGGCAACTTTCCCTCCTGGCGGCCTGTCTTAGGGAGGCGCTGCGCGCCTCCACAGGACAGCGACCGTCGCTCGCCACCGACGCGTTCCTCCGCCACATGTCGCGGCTTGAAACAGAAGACCTCATCGACCGCATGGAGCTCCTGGTGGACCACCAGCGGCTGATAGATCTCAATGCAAACGTCGGTCTCGTCGTCGAGGACGCCCTATTGCGGCTCTGATCCGACAAGCGCGCGTAACCAATGACGACCCCAGCGCACGGCACGGCGCCCCGGACGAGAGATCCGCTGCTGCTGTCGCTGGCGTGCGCGGGCCTCGCCGCGGCGCTCTGCGTCAGGATCGAGGCGCCGCTGTGGGGCGCCATGGAGACGCAGGCCGCCGCACAGGCGCTTCCTGCCAGGAACCATCTCCGCTACGGATTCTCCGTAACCAAGGGCCTGGCCAGTTTCGCCCCCGGCGGACTCGAGAAAGCCGACCTGCAAAGGCACTGGTGGGTAAATCACCCGCCGCTGGCGCCGCTATGGACCACACTGTTCTTCGCCACACTTGGCGAATCCACCGTCTCCATACGACTCTCGGCCATAGTGGTCGTCATCGCCACCCTTCCGGTCTTCTGGGCGCTAGGGAGAAAGATCGCCGGCCCGGCGGCCGGCTGGTGGGCGGTCCTCCTTTACGGGACGGCCGGGCTGACACTCTGGGAAGGACGCAGGCCGGAATACTTTCAGCCGGCTCTCTTACTGATGGCGTCAGGCCTGCTTTTCTACCTGAAATGGACCGAACGGCCGCGTGAACATCTTTGGGCCTGCGTGTTGGCGGCCGTCGCCCTCGGCTGCTGGGTGGACTGGATGGGGTACACGTTCGGGCTCGCCTTGGCAACCCACCTGATTTGGACGGGGCGGCGGAGGCATTTGGTCAGGGCCCTTGTCCTCACGGCGATCCTCCCGCTGTGCTTCGGCGCGTTCCTCGTACACGCGGCATGGGTCGCGGGAGAGGAGACCGTATCCCAACTCTCCCGCACCTTCGTGGAGAGGGCCACGGACGCCTCTCGACTGCGAGCTGTCGCCGTCCAAGCACAGGCGTGCGCAACCCACGTCGGTGTGGTCCACTGCATCCTGGCATTGGCCGCATTCTCATGGCCCGGCCTTTTCCCGCCACCGTTCAAATCCATCGCATGGCTGCTGGCCGGATTCGGTCTGTTCTCAAGTCAGTTGTTCCTTTACTGGACCGCCTACCATTCCTACGTGGCGGCCTGGTTCCTGTACCCATGCCTGGTCCTGGCCGGTGCCGCCGGGGCCTCGCCATTGACCGAACGTCTGTCGAGGCCATCCCTCAGGATTGGACTTACCGCCACCTTGGGCTTGCTCGCCGCAATTCAGGGCGCGGCAGTGACCGCCTTCCGACACAGGCAGGACACTTGGTATCTCCCCGAACGCGAGTTCGCCTCAGTCCTCAAGAACGCGGTGCCGCCGCGTTCCTGGGTGGCCACGCCCATCAAGGGACTCTACTGGCCGGCCCTGATTTACGAAACCGACTGCAACATCTTCTGGGACGTCTCGCGGCGCGAGGAGATCGAGGAGCTTCTCAAACGGCGCGACCGGATCCATTTCCTTGTCCCCAAGCAGGAGGCCGCCGATGGATTCTGGGCGTGCCTTTCACCCGCGACCCGCGAGCGTCTGGGGATAAGGCGACCCGATCCAGCGGCCATCAATGCGGCGTCCCGTAAGGACCTCGGGGCCTACGAGCTGCACACCATCTCGCGCACACCCTGATCGATTCCGCGTGGAATTAAGGCGGGCGGAAGTTAAAATCCCTGATCCTTGAACGGGGACTCCCAATGGGCAAGTTCTACATCACGACCGCGATCGACTATGTCAACAGCACCCCTCACGTAGGGACCTCCTATGAAAAGATCCTCGCCGACGCCATGGCGCGCTGGCGGCGCCTCCTGGGGGACGATGTCTTTTTTCTCATGGGGAACGACGAGCACAGCCAGAACGTCGCCAACGAGGCGGCCCGGCAGGGCCTGCCGCCGGAGGAATACTGCGACCGCATGGAGGAAAAGTTCCGCCGGACTTGGGCCAAGCTCGGCATTTCCTTCGACCGTTTCATACGCACTACGGAACCGGCGCACCACCGCGCCTGCCAGGAGGTCTTTTGCCGCATCCGCCAGAGGGGAGACATCCTCAAGGCCATGTACAAGGGCCTCTACTGCATCGGCTGCGAGGCCCGCAAGACCGATTCGGAGCTCCAGAACGGCAGATGCCCCAACCACCCGGAGACTCCCCTCCAGCACATCGAGGAGGAGAACCACTTCTTCCTGCTCTCCCGCTACGCCGCGCAGCTGCGCGATCTCTTGCGGCGGCCGGGATTCGTGGAGCCGTCCTTTAGAGCCAACGAAATGCTCGGCGTGATCGACCAGGGACTCGAGGACGTCTCAATATCGCGGCGGTCCATCAAGTGGGGCATTCCCATCCCGGACGACCCGGACCAAGTCATGTACGTCTGGTTCGACGCGCTGATCAACTACATCACCGGCGCCGGCTTTCCCGGCGATCAAGGGACGTTTTCCCGTCTCTGGCCGGCGGACTGCCACGTCATAGGCAAGGACATTTCCCGGTTCCACACCCTGATCTGGCCGGCGATGCTCATGTCGGCCGGGATCGATCCCCCGCGCAAAGTCGCCGTCCACGGTTTCGTCTACGTTCGCAAGGGGGCCGAACGGTACAAGATGTCCAAATCGCTCGGCACCGTGATCGACCCGGTAGACGTGGCCGACCGGTTCGGCGCCGACGCGCTGCGCCTGTACCTGCTCCGGGAGGTCGCCTTCGGCCAGGACGGCGACTTCACGTGGGACAAGTTCATAGAGCGGTGCAACAGCGACCTGGCCAATGACCTCGGGAACCTGCTCAACAGGATAGTCTCGATGACCGACAGATACCTCGGCGGGGTCTTCGAGTCGAAGGGTGCCCCCATGCCCCAGGACTCCGCGCTGCGGGAGAAGGCCCTGGGGCTGGCGGACCGCGTGGCGCCTCTGATGGACCACTGGGAATTCCATTCGGCCCTTGCCGAGATATGGGATGCCATCAGGGCCGCCAATCACTACCTGGAATCCACCGCCCCCTGGACGCTGTACAAGCAGGGGCGCCGCGAAGAAACGGCGGGGGTGCTCCTCCGCTCGGCCGAGGCGCTCAGGGCCGCGGCGGTCCTCCTGTGGCCGGTCATCCCGGATTCGAGCCGCCGGATCCTCGAACAGATCGGCGTCCCCGACCTTCCCATGCGATTCGAGGTTGCATCGGCCCCAGAATGCATTAGAATTGGAACCCGGTTAAGAAAGGGCCCGATTCTCTTCCAGCGGATCGATGCCGAAAAACATTGAAGACAAGCTGAAAGAAGTGGCGGAGAACGACGGGCGCTACCACGTCAACGCCTACCGCTTCATCTACGAGGCCCTCGAATACACGCTCAAGACGCTGGACCGCAAGGGCCACGTGACGGGCCGTGAGCTCATGGAGGGCCTCCGGGACTACGCCCTCGAGCAATTCGGCGGCCTGGCGCCGATGGTGTTCGAGGCCTGGGGCGTCCGGAAGACAGACGACTTCGGCAACATCGTTTTCAACCTCGTCGGAGCGGGGCTGATGGGGCGCAGCGATACCGATTCTCCCGCCGACTTCGCGAACCTATACGACTTCAGGGAGGCGTTCCGGATCGACGCGCAGCCCCCGAAGGGCCGGCGATCAGAGGAATAATCGCGCCCGCGCGCATGAGCAGGACATGGAAGGTCGCGTTCCTGGCCGCCCTGGCCGCCGGGGCCGTCCTCTTGGCCTATTACCTGCGCGCCGTATTCATGCCGCTGCTGGTGGCGCTGCTTGTGGCCTACATCCTCAATCCGATCCTCGACGCGCTCGAGCGGAGGGGGATACCCCGGACCGTTTCCATCGCCGGCCTCTACGTCGTCCTCGCCGCCGCGGTCGCGGTGATAATGGTCTGGGGACTACCGAAGGCGGTCGTACAGGCCGGACAGTTCGTCCGCGAGACGATCACGGACGACGACGCCAAGATCCAGAAGGTAATCCTCTGGGGCGGCACCAGGATCAAGGACTGGCTGGGATCGGAGAACTGGGAGGAGATCAGGAAGAACCTCCAGGCGCGCGTCCGCGGTCACGAGGCCGACATCGCCCAAGCGGGCGGGAAGCTGGCCGGCGCGGTGTTCACCTTCATGACGCGTTCGGTCAGCGGATTCGTGGCGGTCTTCTCGTTCGCGGTGCTGGTCCCTGTCTATCTCTTCTTCCTGCTGAAGAACATGAATCCGTGGTGGGAACGTTTCAAGCACACAATCCCCCGGGCCTACCGGCAGCAGGCCCTTTCGACCCTCGGGAAGATCCACCGCGCCAACGCGGCCTTCTTCAGGGGCCAGCTGGCGATCTCCCTGATCGAGGGCGTGATCGTCTTCGTCTCCCTCTGGCTGATGGGCGTGAAGTTCTCGTTCCTCTTCGGGGCGCTCTATGCGGTTCTGAGCCTGGTGCCGTTCCTGGGCGTATTGATCGGGTTCGCGGTTACCGAGCTCTTCGTCCTGGCCGACACGGGGGGATTCACCGCGACCTTCTTCATGGTGGCAGGCCTGTTCGCCGCAATCCAGATCCTGGAAGGATGCTTCCTCCAGCCAGTCATCCTCGGGAAGGAGACCGGCCTCCACCCGATCCTGGTGATCCTGGCACTCCTCATAGCGGGGGAGATCTTCGGGATCTTCGGTATGCTGATCGCTGTCCCCATCGCCTCCACCGTCAAGATACTTTTCGATGACTACATATGGCCCGTATTCCAGGATGTGGCCGACCTGACGCGTGCCATGCCCCGTCCGCCACTCGCGGGCATCAATCCTTCAGCAGGCGTCCCGCAGCCTCCCACGCCGGATCGGAACCCGTGACGGTGCTCACGCGGGCCGGCATCTCGCGAACAGAGAGATCCAGGAAAAGCACGTTGCCTCCGTCGGGATGATTGCCCGGCCGATCCGCCCCCAGCGGCTCGTCCGGGGTCACATCTTCGAGCCTGCCGCGCGCCCGCCCCGGGCCGCGGTAATCGATGGCCGCCGGATCCGAGGGCCTCGATGCTGTCCTTCCGTACACGGGGCAGATGAAAGGATCGGGGTTCATGGCCCTCCAGTCGCCCCTCACCGTCCTGTACTCCATCTCCCGCACGCCCTGCCAGAAGTCGCGCCCGAGGCGCGACGCGTCCAGGAGCTGCGCGTTTCGCGCCGCGATCGACCCCATGTGCCTGAGGTTGTTGCAGCAGTGCGACAGGAGCGCCCTGCTGCGCGCGCAGTGATGCAGAGCCACCAGCAGGACGGCCGCCGCGGCGGCGGCCGCCGCGCCGGACACCGCGCAGGCCT
>FWPU01001853.1_pt1 | contig 33114 bp, 26 predicted proteins | sample 2228361 | NCBI WGS metagenome assembly FWPU01 (sample SAMEA103939777, study PRJEB20133) | metagenome
TATCTCAAAGCCTGTAGAGCGGCATCCCTATGCCGCTCGCCGGTGCGTCAGGATGCGTCAGCACGGGCCTTTTGAGATAGTTTCCACGGATACCTTTGTGTCCTTAGTGCAGCCGTAGTGTCCCTTGTGGTAAAAATCCTTGCTCATTGTGCAAGAATTTCACGTGTAACGGACTATCGTAACGGGGCAGCAACTTAACAATCCAGGGTTGTGGCTTCTCGACGCTGGTTTCCCTGGCGTTTGGGGACTTGCTGGAGGCACCCGGCCAAGCCGGCGCTTACAAGTGAGCCGTGCCGAGGCAAGCGCCATCACCCTCGGCAGGTCAGACCACCTGCCGGGCGAGGGCCATAGGAAGCAGCAGGTCTCCTTCAGTTCAGGCTGACCCAGGTCCAGGCCGAACGGATCTTGTCAGGATGGCCGGTCTTGACCGCCACCCAGGCGACCGCCAACATGGCAATGGCGGCAAACAGTGTGCAGTGCTCAACGGCGTTCCAGCCCCGGTTCTTGTGGTACTTGAGATTGAAGGTCAACTTGATGCGGCTGTTGGTGCGTTCGACCGCTGTACGGCTGCGGAAGAGCGCCTTGTGCCAGGGGCCGGGCCGGCGCAACACGCACAACGCATCGGTCGCCAGGTCGGCGTGCGGGTCGGCGGCGTTGCGTGGGTTGCGCGTGATCACCGGCAGGGCACGCAGCCGGTGCAAGATGTACTCAAAGACGTGGAGCGCATCATACCCTCCATCGCCGATGACCAGCCAACACCGTTCGGCCAGCGCGGGATGTTCCCTGCGGGCTTCCTCCAACAAGGGCTCGGCCAATGGGCTGTCCTGAGCCTCACCCCCGCCGAACAGCAGCGCCAGGGGCAACTCGGTCTTAAAGTCCACCACGAACAGCACGCAATAGCCGAACTGCAGCCCGTCATCGTTGTCCCGATAGCCACAGAAGGCTGCCTGGGGGTCGCTCTTGCCGTTGGGGCTGTGGGGATACTCTTTGCTCACGCTGCTGTGGGTGGGCAGACGGGTCAGGTCAATGACCCAGGCACGCCCGTCAATCACCTTCATCCGCGTCAGCACCCGTACCAGCGCGTGCAGGATGGCCTTGAGGTCATCCAACGGGATGGCCATCCGCCGCCGGCTGAAGGTGGCCTTGCCGGGGATGTGCCCTGGCTGGAAATTGACCGCCCCGGCGAGGTGGGGATACCGTTTGAGTGTGCGGATCAACTCATCGGTGGAGGAGAGGTGCAACATCCAGCGCAGGAGGTCGGCCAGCAGGAAGGAACGGGTGCGATAGACCCGTCGTCGGTGGGCTGGGTGCGGCGGGTCTTGCGCATCCAGCCGCTGCAACAGCGGACGCAAGCGCTTCTTGAGCAATTTGATGACCAGAGAAGCACCGATGGACTCGGCGAGTTCATCCCGCACGGCGGCCCTTTGCCCGGCAGGACGGGTGTCTTGCTTGTCTCCCTCCTTGAGGGCATCGTGGATGGCCAATTCGATCAGCCGTACCGATGCGTGCTCAAAGCCTGCGGCCAGGTGTTCCAAATCCGCCTGGGTGTGTGCCTCCAGCAGCTCCTGCCAGCGGGGATGGGCCAACACGTGCCGAAGTCCGGCCAGGACATATCGTAGGCGCCGTGAGCGGCCCAGGCCACCAGTGCCGGGATGTCCGCCGGCCCGTAGGTCAACGCAGGCTTGCGTGCCAACTCCTTGCGGGCCAATGGGGAGGGGGCCTGGAGGATCAATTCCAAGCCGCGTTTCACCAATGCTGCGAAGCGGTAGAGCAGATCATCTACAAGTTCGGCCTCCACACCGCTCCGGAATACCGGCTTGGTCTGGCGCCGTGAACTTCGTTTGCGCGAGCGGGCCATAGACACACCTCCGTTGCAGCAAGGATGTGCCTATTTTGCCACAATTCTGGTCGTTGTTAAAGTGCTCTCATCAGACCGGCTGACCTTATGAAACGCGCTGATATATTCATTATGACGCTAGCCGAAGTGCGCCGTATTCTGCGTCCTGAAGGGAAATTGCTTGTGCTCCAGCCGAACATCCGTGTGTTGGGCGGGCGCTACTGGGACTTTATTGATCATCACATCCCGTTGACGGACCGTGCTCTGGTGGAGGCGGCGACGATGATCGGCCTGGAGGTTGTCGAGGCTCATCCTCGGTTCCTGCCATATACCACACGAAGCCGTATCCCCCAACACCCTCTTCTCGTTCGCCTCTATTTGATGTTTCCCCCCGTCTGGCGCGTCATGGGGAGGCAGGCCTGGATCGTCGCGGTCAAGCCGCGAAACACAAAGAAGGACAAGGGCTGCGGAGCATAAGTATGAGAGTCGGTATCATAGGCGCCGGAATTGCAGGCCTGGTGGCTGGCTATGAACTTAGCAAGGCGGGGGTTCATGTCACTGTTCTTGAACGCGAGCAACGTATTGGCGGGCTTGCCAGTTCCTTTACCGTGGAGACTGACCTGGAGATTGAGAGGTACTATCACTTCATCTGTAAGCCGGACCGCGCCTACCTTGACATGATCCGCGAATTGGGCTTGGCCTCACGCTTACATTGGGTGACAACGAAGATGGGCCTCTTCTACAATGGCGGCATGTACACCATCGGTGATCTGCCCAACTTGCTCGCGTTCCCCTACCTCTCGGTTGGCGACAAACTGCGTTTTGCCTGTTCAACTGCGATGGTCAAGTTCAGCACTGGAACGAGTTGGAAGAGATTGGAGAATGTTCAGGCTGAGCAATGGTTGGTACAACAGTATGGGAGGCGCTCCTACAATCTCCTCTACGCCCCGCTCCTCAATCTCAAGTTCCGGGCCCACGCAAGCCGAGTTTCTGCCGCGTGGATGTGGGCGCGCTTTCACAGGCTGGGCAACTCGCGGAACATTGTTCAGCAAGAGCGTCTGGGCTACCTTGAGGGAGGCACGCAGATCTACGTTGCCGCACTCGAAAAGGCCATGCGCCAGCAAGGTGTTGACCTACACACAGGCGCAACGGCAGAGCGTCTGCTGGTGGAAGGAGGGCGAGTGACGGGAGTACAATCTAATGGTGAGCAACTGTCCTTCGAATGTGTTCTATCCACAACGCCTGTGCCACGGCTCTTGGAACTCGTTGCTGATGTCAACTGCTCCTACTTCGGCAAGTTGCGCACACTTGATTACATTGACGTATTGGTCATGGTTTTGCTCCTCCGGCATTCGTTCAGTCCATATTTCTGGATGAATGTCAGTGACCGACAGATAGACTTGCCGGGGATCATTGAGTATACCAACCTTAACCCATGCCCCCAACTCGGCGGAAGGGCCATTCTCTATGTGCCGCAGTACCTGCCATCTACGCACTCCCTACACGTAACTCCGGAAGAGGACCTGTTCCGGCTGTACTGCGAGTATCTACACCGCATTAACCCATCCTTTTGCCCCGATTGGGTGCAAGGCTACTGGGTGCATCGTGACCGCTTCGCCCAGCCAATCTGTGCGGCGGTGCGCTGGTTACTTCAAGGGAGAAGACGATGGGACAGTTCTTGATCATCACCTACGAACACATTGGCCCGAAAATGGCGGGGCCGGGCATTCGGGCCTGGGAGATCGCCCGATCGGTTGCAGGGTATGGTTTCGATGTTACTCTGGCTACGCCTTATCCCGAACTCCCGGGATCTGAAAACCCTCGGGTGGTTGGTTTCTCCTGGGACGATCCACTTTCACTGGAACAGTGGATCCAGGGAGCCGATGTAGTAATGGCCATTGGCCCACTCCTAAGCCGCGTGGTCCACTGGCTCAGGAGACCTATTGAGCAGCCTGTGATTGCGGACCTTTATGATATATCGCAGATTGAGCAGATCCTCATCTCTGCTCATTCGGGTTTGTACTTTCCCATGCTGGTTGATATCTTGACAGAGGAGGCACTTTGCTACCTGAGCAACGGCGACTTTTTCGTTTGTGCGACTGAGCGCCAGCGAGATTTCTGGCTGGGGACCTTGTGGATGGCTGGCCGGTTGAATGCGAGCACACTATCTATGGATCCGGAGCACTGGATTACTCTCGTTCCTATGGGGATCCCCGATGATCCTCCAGAGTGGAACGGACCGGTCTTGAAGGGTGTGGTACCCGGCATTGGGTCACAGGACAAGGTAGCGCTCTGGATGGGCGGGCTCTGGGAGTGGACCGACCCCCTGACCTTGGCAGCGGCCATAGAGCAGGTTCTGGCCTCTCGGCAAGATGTGCGTTGGGTTTTTGGGGCTCTTCACCACTATGATGAGCAGGTAGTCCCCAAGATGTCGAAGGCTGCGCGATTCTTGGAACAGTGCCAGAAGGAAGGTTGGCTTGGGCGGTATGTTTTCTTCCTGGATTGGATTCCCTATACTCAACGCGGTGCCTACCTATTGGAAGCGGATGTAGGGATCGGCTTGCACGATCAACCCTTTGAAAGCCGCTATGCGATTCGGGCTCGGTCGCTCGACTATCTCTGGGCATCTCTCCCGTGTGTATTGAGTGCCGGCGATGAAATGACCAGATTGTTAGGTGCTCGCGGCCTGGCCGCTGTAGTTCCCCCAGGAGATCCCTGCGCCGTGGCGGATGCCTTGTTGGAGCGGTTGGATTCTGCGCCATCCCGTTCGGAGATGGATCGGCGAATGCGGCCCTTACAGGATGCAGTACGCTGGTCTGTGCTGGTTGAACCGATTGTCAAGTTTCTGAAGCAGCCTTGCCTTGCCCCAGATGCACATCGTGCACGGGGGCGAATTCCCACACTGATCAGACTTCGTCACGAGAACGATGAACTGCGCCGAGAGAACGATGAACTGCGCCGAGAGAACGATGAATTGCGCGCCTCTCTGGAAGCTTTCAGAAGGGGAAGGATTGTGCGCGTGCTCAATGGAGTCTACGGTGTCTTTGGGAAAACCTTCCTGTGAATGAGCGAACACACTGCTTGCTGTGTAAAGGTCGCTGGGCCGCTTGGGCCAGACCCGAACGGACGAACGATGAGGTCCTGCGCCGCCACACCTATCCTCAGAGCGATAATGAAGGGGCACCATGTTTGAAGAGCTAGAGGGCCAGGTACGGGATTGGCTTCGCACCTTTCGCCCTGAGACTCCTACCGTAGTCACACCCGTGTATAATGCCTATGAGGATGCGCTGGAGTGTGTTGATAGTTTGCTGAAGGAGACCCCGGCCGATGTCCCCATTCTGGTTCTCGACGACGCCAGCACGGATACGCGGATCCCCGAAACCCTGACACAACTCTCTACCACTGGTCGCCTTCTATATGTCCGCAAGTCTGCGAATACCGGATTTGTGCATACGGTCAATCTGGCCTTCGCCTGGTGTGCGCCGCGTGACGTAGTAGTCGTCAACAGCGACGTCATTGTCCCTCCAGGCTGGTTGGAGCGGCTGCGCGCTGCGGCCTATCACCTTTCCTCCATTGCCACTGCTACACCTTTCACCAATCACGGCTCTATTGTGTCTGTGCCATATCGCAATCAACCGACCGACAACTTGCCTGGGGGGATGACTCTAGAAGAGGTAGATACACGCATCCGTGAAAGATCCTTGCATCTGTATCCGATCATTCCCACTGCAGTGGGGCATTGCGTCTACTTCAGACGCTCTGCCCTGGATACAGTAGGGTACTTCGACCCGGTATTCAGCCCAGGATATGGCGAAGAAGTCGACTTTTCTCAACGTGCCGTCTTGGCTGGTTTCTCACACGTGTTGGCGGACGACCTCTTTGTCTACCACAAGGGATCACGTTCATTCGAGATCCACGGCCAAGAGACGAAGCGCCGTATCCAGACCGCGCACGAGAGGCTCGTCCGCAAGCGGTATCCCTGGTATGCTGACTGGTCAGCACGTGCTGCCACCGAAACTCGCAGCCCTCTGGAATGGGCTATCCAGCAAGCGCGAGCTGCTTTGCTTGGCTATCGCGTTGCCGTTGACGCTACCTGTGTTGGCGGGCCAATCACAGGCACCCAGGTCTTGACGCTGGAACTCGTTCGTGCCTTGGCAACAGCGCCAGAGCGAACGGCGTCCCTGGCCATCGTTGTCAATGATCGCCTCGATAGATCTGCTCTACTTGGTGTGGATCAACTAGTTGATGAAGTTGTGACCCTCTCGGATCTTAAAGATCTGCCGCAGCCACGATTTGACCTGGTGCACCGCCCCTTTCAGTTTCGCGGTGTGGCAGAGTTAGCTCTGTTACGACGCATCGCACGCCGATTGGTTGTGTCCCAGTTGGATCTGATTGCTTTCTCCAACCCCGGATACGCTGCAAACTTCGACGAGTGGGAGGACTACAGACGCCTGACAAGGTTGGTTTGTAGCCTGGCCGACGGGGTCATCTTCATCAGCCAGTATGCAGCTCAAGACGCGGCGCGGCAGGGGATACACATAGAGGCCGCGCGTGTCTTCGTTGTTCCCCCTGGTCTTGACTATCTTAGAAGTACCGAAAGCACGGCAGATGATAGAGGCCGATTGCCCAAACCCCCGTTTATCCTCATGCTGGGTACCGACTTTCGCCACAAGAACCGTGTCTACGCCCTTCGGCTTCTCCAGACACTGGTCAGAAAGCATCACTGGGAAGGGAAACTGGTCTTTGCTGGCCCTAACGTCGCTTGCGGCGGCTCCGTGGATGAGGAGGCACTGCTGCTCCAACACAGTCCAGAACTTACATCCCATGTCTGTTACTTAGGCGCGGTGAGCCAGGCGGAAAAGGAATGGCTGCTAAAGAACGCCTCACTGGTGCTATACCCGTCAGTCTGTGAAGGCTTTGGCTTGGTTCCCTTTGAGGCTGCCGCAGCCGGAACTCCAGCACTGACGGCCCGCATAGCCTCTTTGGGCGAGGCCTTGGGGGACGAGGTGATCTACCTGGATAACTTTGACTCCGAAGACGGAGCCGACCTTGTCTGGTCCTTTCTCACCGATTCTGCAGTTGCTGATAGGCAGGTAGCAGCGATTCGGGCCCGCATCGCGAATCTCAGCTGGAGCGCGGTTGCTGCGCGGACATTGGATGTCTATTGGCAGATTCTAGCCTTGCCGCCGCGTCTCCCCGAGGAAATCGTGGCATCTGCACTGAGTTCCGCTCTAGGTGACAGGTTCTTGTCAAAAGACAGACTGCCGGATTGGCGCAGACGCCTGGCGCTGGCTTTCTATATCGTATTTGCGGAAGGGTTAGGCCCCTTGGTCCGTGAGATACGACAGTACGTCCGCTGGTTAAGGCATTTCCGCGCATCGTGAGAACACAGCACCTTTGCGCCCTCAGTCCAGCCGTGCTGAAACACTCCTGAGCACCGTATTTCGGTCCGGCTGGCAAGCAAACCCTCGCAGATTTCTGGTATGCTCCTCGTGTTGCCCTGAGCCTATAGATGGTGCCCCCAATAGGTCTTGGTGGCAGAACCGGTAGGAGGGGCTTTTCCTGGCTCAAACACAACTTAGTACAGCGTTGCATAAGAGCGTTCCTAGTTCCATTAGAGCACTTTGGCCTCAAAACACGAGGTTTTTGGGCCAAGAAACTCGGAACAGATTTGCGCAACGCTGTACTTAGGACAATTTACCTATTGTCAGAATGGGGACAGGTTTGGTAGAATCAGAGTATGAAACGAGAAATCACGACAGTATTGCTACTGACAGGACTCTTGGCTGCAGGACCCTGGTTGGACGTTCAGCCCCCCTCTGCATCTACTACGTCGAGCCCGGTCAAGTGCGTTCTATCCGGGAGCGGTGACATCAGAGAGTCGTCGCTGGCTACGGCGGACTTCAACGGCGACGGGCGCAAGGAGATCGTGGCAGGCGCTACCGACGGCATGCTGTACGTCGTCTCGTTCGATGGCTCTTCTTGCTCTGTACTCTGGTCACATCAGACGAACATCGAAATCGAGGCCGCACATCCCCCGATCCATACTCCAAACAACAACATCCGTTCGTCGCCAGCCGTCGCGGACCTGGATAACGATGGGCATCTCGACATTGTGATCGCGGTGGGTGGAGACGTTCACGACCCGAACCTATCCAACCACAGGAATGGTGGCGTTCTGGTCTACAGGTACGGCAACCCATGGCATTTCTCCTTGATCGAATCGCTGTCGGCCGATGGCTCCCGCGGCTGGCCGCAACCACGCATTGACCAGGTCGGTTGGCCCCCCCCAGGTTATAGCAACCCAGATGGCTATTGGGATGGCATCGTCTCCACTCCCGCATTGGGCGATTTGGACGGCGATGGCGATCTAGAGATCGTCGTCCTGGGAATCGATCGTCGCATCCATGCCTGGCACCATGACGGTACCCGCGTAAGCGGCTGGCCGATCTCTCAGTGGGACGGGGATGCATTGTGGCGCGGAGGGCTATCTTCGCCAGCCTTAGGTGACCTGGACGACGACGGGTTGCCAGAGGTTGTTGTAGGTACAATGAGCCCGTGCCAGCAGGGTCAATCTGGCCAAAATGCTACGCTGTGGGCCATCAACGGTGACAGCACTAATGTGCCCGGCTTTCCGGTTTGCACGGAACAGATCTTGCACTCTTCTCCCGCCCTTGGAGATATTGACGGAGATGGCCGACTAGAAATCGTGATCGCTTCCGGTTACGGTACCCCGAACAGGCAAAACCTGGTCTATGCCTGGAACCACGATGGGACTCCCGTTCAAGGCTGGCCTCAAGTAGCACCAAGGGCCTCCGTAGTTATGGCCCCTCCTGCTCTGGGCGACATTGATGGCGATGAACGACTGGAGGTCGTCGTCGGCTGCGGTAATGGCTATCAGCCAGATAGTTGTGACAGATTGTACGCCTGGAAGAGCAACGGGTCATTGTTGTTTTCATTGACGCTGCTCTCGCGAATACAGGGTTATACTTCTATGCCCTACAGCCCGGTGTTGGCCGACTATGATGGGGATGGTGCCGTTGAGATACTGATGGGAAGACTTGCGGATTGGGCGATAACGGTCGTGGACCCTAACGAGCACACCAGCGAGACGACCAGCCACCAAACAGATGGCGGATTGCTGGCCTCACCTGTTATTGACGACATAGACGGCGATGGACTGCTGGAGACAGCGATTGGCGGTATAGACTTTAATGGGGGAAACCTGAGGGGTGCCATATATATCTGGAATGAGGCCGGTTCATCAAGTTCGCTGCTTTCCTGGCCCATGTTTCACCGCGATGTAGCCCGAACCGGTTATTACCCGAGGCCGCCCAGGCTGGTGTTCCCCTCGGAAATCCGCGTGTTCCATCAGAGCGGTTCCGGCGATACGGAAACGGCCTACACATTCGTAGCGAACGGGGGAGACGGCGAATTTGCCTGGGGCATATCTCACCAAATACCTGGCCTGCAGGTTCAGCCCGCCACCGGCGTGGTTTCCACCGTATCCCCTGTGCAGTTGATCATCACGACAGACGGATTCTCAGACGGGTGGCACACGCTGGGCACACTGACGGTCACAGGCACAGTCAACGGGAGCACGGTTATTGGGAATCCCTCGTACGCCACCCTCTATCTCTATATGGGTGACGTCTGGCGGGTCTACCTCCCCGCCACGCTGAAAGGGCGTTGACGCCTCAGGACACCGAGGTAGACCTCGCGCACCCGATCCGTAAAGATTTCCCACGTGTAGTTTTCCAGCACTTTCTTCTGCCCCGCTTTGCCCATCGCTTCCCGGCGTACTGGATCGGCCAGGAGTGTCAGGATGGCATCGGCCAGCCCCCTGGAATCGCCGTAGGGCACCAGCAGGCCGTCCCGCCCTTCATCCACCACTGACGGGATGGCCCCCGCCCGTACGCCGATAACCGGCTTGCCCGCAGCCCACGCCTCCACAAAGGCAATGCCGAACGACTCCTCTGCGGAGGGCAGAACAAAGATGTCGCAGGCCGCCAGCAGAGCCGGCTTCTCCTGCTCCCGAAAGTCGGCCATTATGGACACGCGTTCTCGTTGGGACGGGGTAAGGCTCTCCACCATCCTCGCAATCTGGGCCGAGTAAGGAGTGCGTGCCCCGGCAAGGAGCAGGCGCGCGTCCGGCCACACAGCCCAAACCCGTTGCATCGCCTCCATCATCACGTCGTACCGTTTGCGGGCCGTCTGCTTGCCGATCAGAGCCACGACGGGCGCATCCCCCCACCCGTACCGCTCCCGCACGGCCTTGCCATCCGCCTGGAGAAAAGCCTCTGCATCCACCCCTCCCCCGATGACCGCGATCTTTTCCCCCGGAATGCCGCGAGCGATAAGATGGTCCCGCTCAAAGGATGTGAGGGCAATGTAAGTATCGGCCTCCCGGATGGCCTGGAAAATCATCCTCCTCTCGTATCCCCACCGGTCCTCGGTGTGGATCGCTCCCAGAAGAACGATGGGGATTCCCCCGCGGCGGGCACCCGCCAGCGCATAATACATGTGCAACAGGGGAAAAGGCGTCGCAAAGATTATCTCCGCCCGGCTTGACGCAATGGCCTCTGTCATTCCAGAGACCAGCGGCCCCTGCTGGATGGTGCGCAGCCAGTCGTTATAGGGCAGGTGCAATCGGTATCCAACCGCCGCAGCAGCGCGGCGAAGGATATTCAGCCGATTGAAGACGGGAAAGCGTCGCACTGTTACCCCGTTGATCGTCTCTGTCCCGGCAGGCAATGCTGGCTCGCGCGGCTTCCAGAACATCTCTATGTTGCGAGCAGTGGTGGTGAAGACGGTTACTTCATCACCGTAGCGCGCGACCAGTTGCTCGGACAGGTTCTTCACCAGAAGTTGCGCACCTCCTGTGGAAGGCGGGTAGCCATGGACAACATGCAGGACTTTCATGCCCCCGTTCTCTGCCTTCGCAACCACAGATACAAAAGACCAGCGATCAAAGCGAGAGACGTCAACAGGCTCACGGCCGCGCCCGCCCAGAAACTCATCGGTTGGTATACAAATTCCACCTGGTGCTGCCCCGCCGGCACCACGACAGCCCGGAAAGCATGATCGGCGATGTAGATACGAGCAGGTTGTCCATCCAGCAAGGCTTTCCATCCTGGAGCATAGTTGTCGGTCAGGACAAGGAGTCCATCGGCATCGGTTCGCACTTCTAACAGGACCCGGTTGGGTTCGTAGGAGATGAATCGGGCCTCAGGAGCAACGGCAGGAATCGGTGCCGGTGCTGTCCAACCGGTCGGGTGTTCTTCCAGGATGACCGCCTCGCGGAAGTTGAAATGCCCATTCGTCAGCTGTTCCAGCGACTTGGCAGCGCTCCTCACGACTTCTGCCCGGTAGACCACGAATGCCCGGGGCATCACGTCGCGATTGCGATAGACCCGCACGGTCCCCTCATCCTGATAGACCAGTTCCCACCTCTCCCCGGGCTCCTGATCTGTGAGCAGGTATTTCACATTCAACAGGTCCAGAAGAGGGGAGTCCGCTCGAGTGAGAAGGGAGTGAAAGTGAAACCGATAGTGACCGCCCAGGCGATCCAGCAGCGCCATGTATCGGCTTGGGACGACGGTGTCGTATCCGCGCACGTCCTGTAGTTCAAATACCATACCGATATTGGGGTACAGAATCAGGCCGGTACCGCAGACCCGATAGATGTCCCGATCCTGCTGTAAAAACCGCACCGCGCCCGGTGCTGGAAGGACGTCCCGGGGAGAGGCGGTCGGGTTAAACGGCATGCCGATAAGGCAAAGGTCAATGAAGGTCAGGGCCAGCAGGCCCCATGGGAGCGTCTTGCGGACCACAGGCCATCCAGGGTTCGTCCGAAGGCAGAACCAGGCCAGGGTCATCAAAATAGGTAAATACATTGCGATATGCGCAGGCCGATATAAATCCAGTTTCTTCGCATATCGTTCGTCAACCAGGGCGTAGTAGTACTCGCGGGAACGGGGGAGATAGGGATCGGAGCCCCAATGGGCCTCTATGAACGTGCGGCCGGAGCGGATCACTTCTTCCTTGAAAAGTGTAAGGCCAACGTAGGCTGCCGCAATGAGTACCAGGCTGAGCACTGCCAGGATGACCAAAATGTACAGCGCTCTGCGATGGCTTTGCGTATCCCCCTCCACGATCCGATCCACCCCCATCCCGGCCAGAACAGCAACAGCAAAAACGTAGATCAAGCGCAACCGGCCATTTGCTGCAAGGTTGAAGAGAGGGAGATAATTGACAAGGTTCAACAACGGTATACGGATCGCAATTCCCAGCGAGAGTACGGCCATAACCGCGAAGAACAGGACAAGAGAACGGTTTCGGAAGCAGGTCCGTCGCAGAGAGTGGCAGACCACCGCCGCTGCCAGTACCAGGGGCAATATGCCTGCATATGCATTCAGTTCCACATAATTGCTGTAGGGATACCAATAGCTGTTGTCCAGCGGCGTGCCAAAGTATTGGGGCAGGAACAATAAGAGCAATGCAGGCCACTCATGCCACTCAAAGAGAAGGCGGGACACCCAATTGGCCATCCCGCCAGCGGCGCTTTTCATAGAGAGTGTGGCGCTATGGAAAAGGGCTTCTGCAAAAGGCACTAATTGTATTGCGGCCAGCAGCGCCCCAATCAAGCCTGCTATGGCAGTTCTGGCAAGATAAGGGAACAACCGTATCGGTCGCCACCCTTCAAGGAAAACCGCGCGATGCAGAGCGTAAGCACCCCATGCTAACGTCACGTGAAAACTTGTCTCCGGATGTCCCCCCAGAAATTGTAGCCCGATGATAACGCCGCATACAACAACGTACCAGTTACTTCTTCTGGTCAGCGCCCTTTCTACGGTGAATAGCATAGCCGGCAGCCACACGATGACCGGGGAAAGCGGATAGCCCAGCCACACAATCATCGGTCCGCTGAAAGTGAAGCTCAGCATGGCCATCAGACTGCCGGGTTTCCCCAGGCCAATGTCCCGCGCAAACAGAAAGGTGAACAGGCCGGCCACCAACAGTTGCACAGTAGGCATGACGACATACGAGGCGTAAAAGGGAAAGAGATAGCCTATTAGATGGAAAGGATGGAACAGCGCAGACTGGTAGTTGCCTACGAATGGCAATCCGCTGTAGACGTAAGGATTCCAGAGTGGAATCTGACCCTGGGCCAGAGAGCGTCTGACAAAAGATCTCCAGGAGAAATACAGGTAGACTTGGTCGGCCAGAAGCGGATTTGAGGGATGGCTATATCCCTGGGGTGCGAGGGACCACCATAGTGGATCAAGATCGAAGACCAGATCCACTGGCAGGATTGTACGTCCACTACAGACCGTCGCCCCGAAGAAAACCGCAAAGAATAGGAGCAAGACTGAGACGGCTTCAACAATCTCTCGTCTGGCCCGGCGATTGCTGCCCGTGACCAGGTTACGCTTGTGACGAGATACTGGATTCCTGTACTCGTTCATACACCTTCTGATACGATGCAATCATACGCTGCTGTGAGAAATCCTGTTGCCCAGCCTGATGGGCCGCTTCCCGGATAGCCGCATACTGTCCCACCAATGATATGACCGCACTCAGAATGCCATCCGAGGAGACATTCTCCACCACCACTCCACATCCTGTCTTCTCCACATACCGCGCCATCGGGATCGCCCGGCTCACCAGCACCGGTTTCCCCGCCGCCAGCGATTCCATCAGGGAATGAGGATATGCCTTGACGATTGTCGGCGTCGTCGCCAGGACGACACTGGCATGCACTCCCGCCAGCACCCGGTTCACATCTACTACCTGGTTCAGGACCGTGACCTGGTCTTGCACACCCCATCTCCGAATCCAGCGGTTCATCTCTTCCGCCAGGTTTCCCCGCCACAAAAAGACCAGGTGAAGACGAGGTTCACGTCGCGCGGCTGCCAGGAGTGCGACGATGCCCTTCGTGTGAAACTGGCCCTTCGTCCACGGCGCCGATCCCACCATCAGCCGGATTTCCGACCCCAGCGGCAAGGGCGTATGGGTAAAACGGTCGGTGTCAATCCCCGGCTGCACCAGAAACACATTTTCCAGTCCCCAACCACGGAGCCGGGCCAGACTCTCCTCGTCCATTACAGTCACAGCCGCCAGCCGCTCAAAGAACGGCAGGTTTGGTCTTTGCGTGACCCCTCCGGTCAGCGAATAGACCACCGGTCGCCGGAGCAGGCGCAGGTAGGGAAACGGAAACGGGTCAGGGTTGTACAGGTGATGGATATGCTCCTGCGTCTCCCGACGGCGCAATTCCCTTAGCCGATGGAACCCAAACAGCAAGCGCGGGATGTAGACAGGCAAACGTTGATTCGGGTTGACGTACACGATAGAACCATCAAAGCGTTGTCGCAGCGCGTTTACTTCCTGCGAAATCGCCTCGCATTCCGGCAGACGGGGGGGAAGAATGGTCAGGTGGTAGAGGATTTTCACGTACCCTAACCCTCCGCCTCATAGTGGATCGCACAAACTGCTGCCACGCGCGCGTTCTGCCCGCCGAACCGGCCGCGCAATCCGTCCACCAAGCCCAGCCGTACCGCCCGCGCGGCGCCTGACTTCCCGCTCAGGTATAACCTGAGGCACAGCGCCAGACTGTAAAAGGCCCAGCACCCGGCGAGCATTACGCCCTTCTCCGCATAGAATTTCCGGATGAACAGGAAACGATTCCGGATGATGTAGTACGCGTGAAGGGTCTCCCGAAGATGGGAGGAGCGATGCAGGGCATGATAGGCTTTTGCCCTCGTGTCCACCACGCTGATATACCCTTTCTGTCTGGCGCGCATACACAAATCGGCCACTTCCATAGAGAAAAAGTACGCTTCGTCCAGCAGACCCACCCGGTGGAAAACCTCAGGTCGCCCCAGGATCACCGTGCCGACCACGTAATCCACTTCCCGGATCGGCGGGCCGGGCTTGAGGGTCAGAATGTGCGAATGGTGATGCAGAACCGGACTCCGGCCCCCGGCAGCCAGCAAATGCTCCTTCCGTTCCGCATCAAAGAGCAGCGGCCCAACGAACCCGATGCGCGGATCCCCTTGAAGGGTCTCCAGCAACCGGATGACATCCTCTTCGGCGAGGTAAGCATCGTTGTTCAGCAGGAGAACCGGCCAACTGCCGGCGGAGAGGGCTGCCCGGATTCCCCGGTTGTTTCCACCGGCAAAGCCCAGATTGGCGGGGTTGCGAATCAGATGGATGTGCGGACATTCGCTGGCGATGGCATCGGCGCTTCCATCGGTGGAGCCGTTGTCCACAACCCAGACAAAGGGCCGAACCTTGCCCCACGACGAGAGATTCCGCACACAGCGGAGGGTGTCGGCCGCTGCATTCCAGTTCAGGATGACAACCGCCAGTTCCACGATTTGACCTCGACAAGATTCTAACGTATGATAACATTCTGGTCAAATCAATCGGGAAACGAGCAGAGATGCGTCTCCTGTACGTCGTTCATCAATATCTGCCGGACCGTGTCGGGGGAACGGAACTCTACACACACTGGCTGACCGGCGAGGCGGCCCGTCGGGGACATCGAGTAGCCGTATTCCACAGACGCGACGGCGCAACTACCGGCGTGGAGCACCGGTTAGACGGAAGCGTTGAAGTCTGGTCTGCCCAGGCTGGTTCCTTCGGTGCACTCCGTCGTTTTCTGGCTACCTTTAGAGAGTCATCATTACAAAGCCTCTGGAAACGGGTTCAAGATACGTTCAACCCCGATCTGGTTCACATTCAACATCTGATGGGATTGCCCATCTCTCTGGTCCGCTCACTCCGACAGCGGGGAGTTCCTTATGTCGTTACTTTGTGGGACTACTGGTGGCTTTGTCCCAATGCCCAGTTGCTCACCAATTACAGCAGAGAGATATGCGATGGCCCTCAAGGCTACTGGAACTGCGCGCGCTGCGCGCTGGCAAGGGCCGGCCATCCGCGACTGCGGTTAGCGTCTCCGCTTCTGGTTGCCTTGATGGCAAGACGCAACTATTTGCTGCGGCAGGTGATGCAATCTGCGGAGGTCCTTATCGCTCCTACGGACTTTGTCTACCGCTGGTATATCTCCCACGGCGTACCGGCGAAAAAGATTACCGTCATCCCACCCGGATTGGTCTATCCTTCGACCCGGCCGGGCCCATCCCGGTCCGATGGAGTCATCCGTTTTGCCTACATCGGCGGTCTTTCGTGGCAGAAAGGCGTCCACGTTCTGGCGGAGGCCTTTGCTGGTGTGCAGGGCCCGGCAGAGTTATGGATCGCGGGGGATGAAACCTTTGATCCGGCCTATACATCCCATTTGCGCGCACTGGCATCCCCCCAGGTGCGCTTCCTGGGGCGGCTGGATCGGGAACAGGTCTGGGACTTACTGAGCAGGGTGGATGTGGTGACCGTCCCTTCGCTCTGGTACGAAACTTTCTCTTTCCTCATCTCCGAGGCCTTCGCTGCTGGCCTGCCCGTTGTCGCGTCCCGCCTGGGCCCTCTGGCCGACCGCATACGTGACGGGGTAGACGGCTTCCTGCTCCCTCCCGGCGACGTTTCCGCCTGGCGCGTGGCTCTCCAGCGGTTAGTTGATGAACCCGATCTCCTGACCCGCCTGCGCGCCGATGTCTGCCCACCGATGACCATAGAGGAGCATGTAGACCGATTGGAGGCACTCTACACCCAATGCGTCGAATAACTGCCTGCTCGATCCGCTACCCTGGAAAAGCATCCTCAGGTACAATACAGCCGGAGGCGACGGATGGCAACCTATGTGGGGCTCTTCCTCCTTTCGGCGGCCACGCTGGCCTTTGAGGTCAACCTCACGCGCATTTTCTCCGTCGCCCAGTTCTACCACTTTGCGTTCATGATCGTCAGCCTGGCCCTGTTGGGCTTTGGCGCTAGCGGCACGTTCCTCACTCTCTTTCCCCGCCTGCGCGAGCGCAACCCGGCCCGCACGCTGACGCTCCTGTGCTGGGGGGTCGCGCTCACGGCGCTCGGCTCCTACACGCTCACACTCTACGTGCCGTTCGACTCCTTCCGCATCGCGCGCGACTGGCGCCAGGGGCTGGTGCTGGCCCTGCATTACGTCGCCCTGGCGATACCGTTCTTCTGCAGCGGCGCCGCTACCGGATTGCTGCTGGCAACGCAGCCAGAACGCGCCAACCGCACCTACGCCGCCAACCTGGCCGGCTCCGCCATCGGCTGCCTGCTGGCCGTCGTCGCTCCGGCGTGGGTCGGCGGCGAAGGTGTGATCTTGCTTTGCGCCGCGATCGGCTTGCTCTCCGCTCTCACTTTCCGCTCCCATACATCACACAGCACGTTTTACGTTTTACGTCTTGCACAGGCGGCGCTCGCTCTTGCCCTCATCCTCGCCGCATGGCGATTGCCCCCCTTTCTCGAAATCCGCCTTTCCCCGTACAAGAGCCTCAGTTACGCCTTGCTCTACCCCGACGCCGAGTTGCTCTTCCGGCGCTGGAACGGCTTTTCGCGCGTGGACGTGGTGCGCTCGTCGAGCATCCGCAGCCTGCCGGGGAGCGGATTCGGTTGCTCGGCTGCGCCGCCGCCCCAGTTGGGCCTGACGGTGGACGGCGACGACCTCAGCCCGATCAGCCACGTCGCCCCGGGCTTGGGCGATGGGAACTTTGACTGCCTTCTGGGTGTACTTCCATACCGGCTGCGCCCCGGCGCGCGCGCCCTGGTGCTAGAGCCGCGTGGCGGGTTCGACGTGCTGGTGGCGCTGGCGGAAGGGGCCCGCACCATCACCGCAGTCGAGGCCAACCCGCTGATCATCGAGGCCGTGCGGGAGCAAGGCGCCTGGGCCGGCAACCTCTACGACGATCCCCGCGTCACGGTCGTGCAGGAGGAGGGGCGGGCCTACGTGCGGCGGGCGCAGGAGCGCTATGACGTGATCGTACTCTCGCTGACCGCGCCACTGCGCCCCGTCACCTCCGGTGCCTACAGCCTGGCCGAAGACTATCGCTACACCGTGGAGGCCTTTAGCGACTACCTGGCACGGCTGGACGAGGGTGGCCTGCTGGTGGTGACGCGCTGGCTGCAGACGCCGCCTTCGGAGGAGGTGCGCGCCTTCGCGCTGGCGGTGGAAGCCATCGAGCGGGCCGGGGGTGACCCGCGCGCCGACATCGTCGCGCTACGCAGTTACCAGCAGACGCTCATCCTCATGCGGCGCGGCCCGTTCACCCAAGATGAACTAGAGGCCATCCGCGCGTTCGCTGCACCACGTGCCTTCGACCTCGTCTACCTGCCCGGCATCCGCCCAGACGAGGTCAACCGCTACAACGTGATGCCGGAACCGGACTATTACCGCGCCTGCATCGCGTTGCTGGAAGCGCCCGATCGGGACGCCTGGTATCAGGCGTACCCATTCGACGTGCGGCCACCTACGGACGATCACCCCTTCTTCGGCCATTACTTCCGCTGGGGGCAGGCCCGTGAAGTACTGGCGTTGGCCGGGCACACCTGGCAGCCCTTCGGTGGCGCAGGCTATTTTGTGCTGCTGGCGCTCTTGGCGCTGGCGGTGGTGACCGCGGGGGTATTGATCCTGTTGCCGGTGGCCGTGCGCGCCGGGGGGAAATTGAAGCAAGAGAGGCAGTTGGGGGCGACGTTGGCCTACTTTGCCCTGCTGGGACTGGGGTTTATGTGCGTGGAAATCCCCCTCTTGCAGCGCTTCATCCTGTTCCTCGGGCAGCCGGCCTATGCCATGGCCGTGGTGCTCTTTGCGCTGCTGCTATTCTCGGGACTGGGCAGCCTCGTCTCGCGGCGCCTGCCGCTGTGGTTGGTGCTGGCCCTACTGCCGGTGCTCGCCGGGGGCTATGCGCTGGGGCTGCCGGCCCTGTTCACGGCGACGCTGGCAGCGCCCCTGTGGGGACGGCTGGTCGTCGCCGTCCTTGCGCTCGTCCCGCTGGGTCTGCTGATGGGGATGCCGTTCCCGAAAGGGCTGGCACTCCTGGGGGAGTCGCAAACGCTCGTCGCCTGGGCCTGGGGGATCAACGGGGCAGCGTCGGTCGTGGCCTCGATCCTGGCGGCGCTTCTCGCGCTTGCGTGGGGATTCTCTGTCGTGCTCACGCTGGGAGCAGGCTGCTACGTGGGGGCATGGGTTACCGCGATGCTCCTCAATCTCCTTCTTCGATCCCCGCGCCGGTGAACGGCACAAAGGCCACACCGCCCATATTGTAGGCTTGTAATTCCCCATCCGGCTGCTTGACGAACTTCCACAGTGTCTGGTAGCCCCCTGGCGGACCGATCGGGATCACCAAGCGCCCTCCCACCGCCAACTGGTCCACCAGCGGCTGCGGTAGGTGATCGGGAGCGGCGGTGACGATGATGGCGTCGTAGGGCGCGTGCTCGGGCCAGCCATAGTAACCGTCACCTTCCTTGCAGTGAACCTGGGTGTAGCCCAATTCTTGCAACCGCTCGCGTGCCCGGCGGGCCAGTTCAGGGATGATTTCGATCGTATAGACCTCAATGCCGGGGATCTCGGCCAGGATGGCAGCCTGGTAGCCGGAGCCCGTGCCGATCTCCAGCACCTTGTCCCCTTCCCTCAGTTCGAGCAACTCGGTCATCAGGGCGACAATGTAGGGCTGAGAGATCGTCTGGCCGTAGCCGATGGGCAGTGGATAATCACCGTAGGCATAGTCCTGGTCGCCTTCGAGCACAAAGAGGTGACGCGGGACGGTGCGCATCGCGTTCAACACGTCTTTATCGGTGATGCCCCGTCTTTCAATCGTCTCGATCACCATCTGCTCCCTTCGTTGCACGAAAATCGGCGCCTCGGTGGGCAGGATGACAGAGGGGGTGGAAGTTGGGGTCGGGTATGGTGTTGAAGTTGGGGTTGGTGTGGGGGTGCGTGTCGGCGTGCGCGTTGGGGTACGTGTTGGGGTCGGCGTGCGCGTCGGGGTTGGAGTGGCAGTCGGGGTCGGAGTGACATAGCCCACAATCAGCAGCCATTCGCCGGCATAGATCAGATTCACATCCTCGATCTCGGCGTAGCGAGGCACAGCAGTACGCCGTGCGTGCGTGGCAGCGACGATCTCGGGATAACGCCAGCCCGCGCCCAGGTAGCGCCCCGCAATAGCCCATAACGTGTCCCCGCGTTCGACGACATAGGTCATCTCGCCGGACGGTCGAGGAGTGGGGCCGGCACTGCTGGCCGGGACAGAGGGGACGATCCAGGTAACGCAGAAGCAAATGACCAAGCAGGCCCACGCGACTGCTTTCACTCTCATCTGTATTATACCGTCCGTTACATCGGCATCTTGAGTTGTATCGTGCCCGTCTCGACGTAGGTCTTGAACCCCTCCAGGGCCGCACGGCAAATCCGGCGCATGCGGCGGGCGAAGAAGAGCCGGACGAGGAGGGCAGGCGTGCCGTAGAACTCGCACCGGCTGAGCACTTCCGTGCCGTTCGCCGTGGCGTCGAAGCGGTAGCCATAGGTCACTTCCACGCCGGCCATCTTGCCTTCCCAAGCCACATACGGCGCAGGGCTGATCTCGCTGACGACAGCGACCAGCGTCAATTGGCCTAGGGGGAAACCGTAACGCACGCTCTGGCGGAACTGCGCGCCCAGAGTCCAGGGAGTGCCCGCAACCCAGCGCGCCTCGACCAGGGCGGGGAACCAATGCATCCACTTGCCGAGGTCGGTGAAGCACGTCCACAACACCTCTGGCGAAGCGTGTATTTCGATGCGGCTCTCCACCACGGCCAGCGGCTTGCGTGGCTTGGGCATAGGACTCACCCTCCAGAGCGAGCCAATCCTTTCTGTCAAGATTATTCTACTCCAAATATCGCCGCTTGCCAAACGGCCATGGGTAGCCGAGTTCGCCCCTTTATGGTACAATATCGCCATCCCGAAACGAGGAGGTCACCATGCGCAGATTCGCGCTGCTTATCGCTCTTGTGCTGGGCCTGATGGCCGGCTGTGGTAAGGGAACGGCAAGCCCCACCACGATACCATCTCCTGCGCCCACAACGCCACCGACCGTGCCTCCGGCGGCATCGCCGACCGCTTCCGCAGTTGCGTGCCGGGCCCTATCACTCCTCGGCCCGGTGCTGGAAGGGTTGCCTCCCGTCACCGGGGAGGACTGGAGCCGCGGCCCCGCCGACGCGCCGATCACCCTCATCGAATACTCGGATTTTGAGTGCCCGGGCTGTGCAGGGATGGATCCCCTGATAACGCTTCTGGAAGAAGCGTACGGAGACAACCTGCGGTTCGTCTATCGCCACTTTCCGCTTGACTTTCACGAAAATGCCCCCATCGCCGCCGAGGCCGCCGAGGCCGCCGGTGCTCAGGGCAAGTTCTGGGAGATGCACAACATGCTATTCCAGCGGCAGGCGGAATGGAGCGGATCGGCCGCCGATCAGATAATGGATCTTCTGGCCGGCTATGCCCAGGAACTGGAGTTGGACGTCGAACAGTTCAGCCGCGATTTAGCAGACCACACGTATCGAGAAAAGGTGCAGAACTCGTACAACGCGGCTACGACGATGCAATTACCCGGTACCCCCACCTTTATCGTCAACGGTCGCTTGTATCCATGGGATCTCTCTTACCAGGGCCTGGACGCCTTCATCCAGTTGACGTTGCTTGAACCTCGCATGTACGATGGCCCACCGCCCCAGGTGATCGATCCCGCCAAAAAGTACACCGCCACGATCCGCACCGCCAAGGGTGACATTGTGATCGAACTGTTTGCCGATCGGGTCCCGGTGACGGTCAACAGTTTCGTCTTCCTGGCCCGCGAGGGTTGGTACGACGGCGTCACCTTCTTCCGGGTGATTCCCGACTTTGTGGCCCAAACGGGCGATCCTACCAACCTGGGAGTCGGCAGCCCCGGTTATGGGTGCGACGACGAGATCGTGCCCACGCTCACTTACGACGAGGTGGGGATGGTAGGGATGGCGAGCCAGGGAGCAGGTACCGGCACGGTTGGCAGCCAGTTCTTCATCACCTATGCGCCTCTGTCGCAACTCAACGGGAGTTATACGATCATCGGCCGTGTCATCGAGGGGATGGACGTGGCCCGCAGTCTGACGCCACGCGACCCCAATCAGGGCCCCAACCTGCCGCCCGGTGATGTCATCGAGACGATCGCGATCGAGGAGCGGTAAGGAGGCAACAAGAGGCAGGATGCAACACCGCACATTTTGGCTCGTGATCGGTATCTTGGGTTGTGTCGCCCTTGCTGCGCTGATCTGCCTGGGTGGATTGCTGGCGCTGGCGGCGTTTCTCTCCGGGCCGGGTTCGCTGACGGCAACCCAGACCTTGACGATGGCCGGCGCGCTCGCATTAGGGCCCATATTGGGCCTCCCATTGGTATTGCAGGCCCTGGCCGGCTGGCGCGGACAACCCGCGCGCCCATTCGAACTTCCGCATGCCTGGTGGCTGTGGCTCGCGCTGGTGATGCTCACCGCGCTGGGCACTGCCGTCAGTTGGTTCTCACTTGCCCCGGCCATTCTGTTACCCTTCATTCACGTCCTGGTGATGGCTCTCCTACCCCTCCTCGTGCTCTGGATGGTGGGACAGGCGTTGCGCGGCAAAGCCGGATCGTGGCGTGACGTCATCACCGGAATGGCCGGCGGTGGCTTTGTGGGAATGGTGGTCGCGCTGATCGGCGAAGGGTTGGTCGTCCTCGTCATCGTCATCCTCGTTACCGTCATCGTGATGGCAACGCCTGGCGCGCCGGAACGGGTCAGCGAACTGGCCTCCAAAATGCGAGACCCGGCTTGGGCAGCCAATATCGAAAACTGGCTGCCCTGGCTCCTGTCGCCGGCGGTGATGCTTTCGGCGCTGGGGGTCTTTTCTATTCCTGTCCCGCTAATCGAAGAAGTTGCCAAGACCCTGGCGGTGGGCATTGCGGGGTACTGGATTCGTCCGACGCCGGCGCGTGCTTTTCTGTGGGGCGTTGCCGGCGGCGCAGGCTTTGCGCTGGCGGAGAATTTGCTGAACGGAGCCCTGGGCGGCGTCGAGGGATGGACGCCCGGGGTCATATCCCGCTTCGGTGCAACGCTGCTGCATTGCTTCACCGGCGGGTTGGTCGGCTGGGGTTGGGGACAACTCTGGACGGCGCGGCGGCCCTTGCGCCTGGTGGGCTGTTACGCCATTGCAGTGCTCGTCCACGCTGTCTGGAACGCAGCCGCTGTGGGCATGATGCTCTTGGGTGCCAGCCTGATAACCCACGCAGGCGAGTTCACCCAGACCACGCTTACACTCTTCGGCATACTGGCAGTTATGGGGTTGCTGGCTCTGCTGACGGCGGCTTTCATGGCCGTGTTGATCCTCACCGGGCGTCGGTTGGCGGCTCAGGCGGAGCAGATAGCACGAGCCTCCGTGCTCGAAACAGCCTCTGTTCCTACGCCATTTGAAGCACTCCCGTCATGACCCTGCCATTGGCGCTGATTGCCATCATCGCCGTGTTTCTGCTGGCTGCCCTGGCCGGTTTGGCGTGGGCCGGGTCAAGCCAGTTGATCGCCCGCCGTACCCCCGACGAGGCAACCAGCCCCGCTGACTATGGGTTGGCTTACGAAGACGTCAGTTTCCCCAGCCGCGACGGCGTTACACTGCGCGGGTGGTTTATTCCGGCAGAGCCGGCACGCGGCTGCGTCATCTTCTGCCACGGCCACAATGGCAGTATGGACCCCGACGTTGTCTACGCCCCCTGGTTTCACCAGGCCGGCTTCCACGTACTGATGTTCAATTTCCGAGCGCACGGCCATAGCGAGGGCGAGCGCGTGAGCATGGGGTACTGGGAGCGCCATGATCTGCTGAGTGCGGTAGATTACCTGCAAGGGCGCGGCATTGCGCAGATAGGCGTGCTGGGCTTTTCGATGGGTGGCGCAGTAGGGCTTACGGCTGCTGCACAGAGCGAGAGCATTCGCGCCGTCGTCTCCGATGGCGGCTTTGCGCGACTGGAGAGCACTCTGGTGGGCTGGAGTCGCGAGCGTGGAAACGTGCCGCATTGGTTAGCACGGCTACTGGCGCGGCTGATCATTACCGTGGCCGGCTGGCGGCTTGGGGTTCGCCTCGCCGAAGCCGACCCGATCCGCTGGGTAGGGCATATTGCTCCGCGGCCGGTTCTCCTCATCTACGGCGACCGCGATCCATACGTTCCCATCGCCGACGTGGAGGCGCTTTACGCGGCAGCAGGCGAGCCGAAAGAACTGTGGCGTGTGGCCGAGGCTGGACACCGCGAGGTAGACGAATGCCGCTCTACCGAGTACCGTGAGCGGGTGGTCGGTTTCTTCGTGCGCTACCTGGCGGCCGGTTGCTCTTTCAATCGGGAGTTGGTTCAGCGGCGGCCGGCGTCTGGGCCCGCTTGATGTGCCTGTAGACGTAGTAGGCGAATCCGCCCAAGAGCACGATGGCGATAGGGATGTCGAAGGGGCGCATATAGGTGCGGATGACTTCCCACCGAGAACCAAACCAATGGCCGGCCGCGGCCAGCGCTCCGCACCAGATGAACGAACCGGTAAAAGTCAACACGACGAAGCGCAGCAAGGGCACTTTGGTGACACCGGCGGGGAAAGAGATGAATGTGCGCACGATCGGCAGCAGGCGCGAAATAAAGGCAGCCCAGTCACCCCAGCGTGCAAACCACTGGTCGGCCTGTGCGAGATCGTGCTCACTTACGAGGATATAGCGACCGTACTTTTTCAGCAGGGGTCGGCCGCCGTAAAATCCCAGCGCGTAGGAGGCGATCGAGCCGATGGTACATCCCAGCGCGCCGTAGAAGCCCCCTAGCAGAACGGCGTGCCAGATACTGAGGCCATGCTCCTGTACCAGCATCCAGCCGGCCAGCGGCATCGTCACCTCGCTGGGGATGGGGATGTTGGCGCTTTCCAGCGCCATGATCACGATCACACCAGGCCAATGGATGGTGTGCAAAACGGTTTCAAGAAAGGCGACGATGGCTTGTTCGATGGCTTCCATTGCTGCTCTAACCTCCCTATAGGCCTTAACCATCCATCGGTTGAGTGCCTGTTTGGTTCCGGCTTATCCGGGTTAGGGCGTGATTATACCATTGGCGTGACCGTATGACAAGCGCTTGACAATTTGTGCCATGTGTGATACCCTCACACGAGTAGTGGAAGGAACATCAGCGTCTTCTGAGGGACAGCGTGTCAAGGAGGCAGAAATGGCGGAAAGATCCCGTACTGAACGACTGGTGAGGCGGCTGCAAGAGATGCAGATGAACACGCCAGACGTAGAGGCCACGGCTGTAGTGAGTGTGGACGGGCTGACGATGGCCTCCTCTCTCCCGGCGGGCGTCGAAGAGGACCGTGTCTCCGCAATGTCTGCTGCCATGCTCTCTCTGGGCGAGCGTATTGCCAGCGAACTGGGGCGCGGGATGCTCGATGAGGTCTACGTGAAGGGAGAGAACGGCTATGTTGTTCTGCGGGCCGTCGGCGATGAGGCAGTTCTGACCGTATTGGCCCGCCAGCAGACCAAACTAGGCCTGCTCTTTCTGGACATGCGCCGTGCATCTGAAGACTTGGCTACCATTTTGAAAGCCTAGCCCCCAGAAGGAGGCCGAAAGTGGGACGGATTCCACCAAGTGGTCTATACTACACCAATATGATCGTCCGCTACACCCTCGAGGCGATGGAAGAGATCATGGGCAAGAATGGCCTGAACGCGATCTTGAACCTGGCCGGACTGCCGCACCTGATTGACAATTACCCGCCCGAGAATCTGAACAAAGAGTTCGACTTTGCGGACTTTTCATCCTTGATGGGAGCATTGGAGGATATGTACGGCCCGCGTGGAGGACGCGGACTGCAATTGCGGGCCGGAAGAGTCGGCTGGAATCGGGGAGGAACGCGAATGGGGGCAATGGTCGGCGTTGCCGACCTGGCTTTCCGGGTCCTGCCGTTGAACGCCAAACTCAAGGCTGGCCTTCCGGCAATGGCCATGGTCTTTACCCAGTTCAGCGACCAAAAGAGCACCGTGTCAGATCGTGGTGAGTATTACCAGTACGACATTCATAAATGCCCGGTGTGCTGGGGCCGCAAGGCCGATCGGCCCATCTGCTTTGCTGCGAGAGGGCTGTTGGAGGAAGCGTTGCACTGGGTCAGCAGTGGACTCAAGTTCCGGGTCGAAGAAACCGAGTGCATCGCGGCAGGGCAACAGACATGCTCATTCGTGATCTACAAGGAACCGATCGGGTAGAGAAAGGAATTGCCTGTCGCAATCCTAACTCGGATGAGCCGAGACCCGCGAGCATTCTTGTGACGAGCAAGAACTGCTGTTGGGTCCGAGCCTAGAGAACAGGAGAAGAGAGAGTGGGAGCCCCTCATATCCTCATCGTAGAGGATCAGCCCGATACGGCTGAGATGTTGACCACTTACTTCAAAACGCAAGGATACGAGGTTACCGCAGTAGCCTGGGGCAAAGATGCCCTGGCATTTACCGAAAAGACTGTCCCCGACCTCGTCGTGCTGGATATCCGTTTGCCCGATATTGACGGCTACGAGGTGTGCAGGAAACTGCGCTCCCATCGCCGCACTGCGCTGGTCCCGATCATCTTCTTGACTGAAAGGCGCGAGCGTGCAGACAAGCTGCAGGGCCTCGCGTTAGGCGCCGTTGACTATATCACCAAGCCGTTTGATATTCAGGAACTGCGCCTGAGAGTACGCAACGTGCTGCGGCGATCCAGCCTGGCACATATGTCCCATGCCGTCACCGGCTTGCCAGGTGTCTCCCTTTCCGACGAACGCCTGCGCGAATTGCTAAAGACGACGGATTGGACAGTGCTCTCTGTGGGTGTGCGCGGACTGGACGAATTTGCCGATGCCTACGGTTTCGTGGCGCGTGATGACGTGATGCGAGCCGTCGCGCTCATGCTGAGCCATGTCGTAGCTGAAAGTCAAGATGCCAATGCCTTCGTCGGTCATCTGGACGACGTGGACCTTTTCGTCATCGCTGCGCCGAGCAAAGTGAAACAGGTGCAGCGAACCCTTGCCGTGCGCCTGGACGAAGCGATGGCCTTCTTCTACCCTCATGCAGATTGGGAGAGGGGACAGAGAGACCCCCACGCCCCCCTGCCACGGCTCAGTGTCGCAATGGGCATACTCGAACCGTCACGCACTTTTTCCACCCTTGAAGATCTGAAACGTGCTCTCCTTAGGGTCCAGAAGGTGGATTAGGCCCCGACGTATGGGTATGGTCTCTCTGCCCAACCGGGCACGGATTCACAGCACCTGTTTGACTCCGCCTGTCCTGGGACCCGCTGTAACACAGGGCGGGTCGTGGGCCTAGCCTAACGTCAGACTCCGGCTGGCACGGTGGTTTTTCAGGCCCTGCGTGCAGCCGGAGTCTCTTTTGAAGAGGCAGTCCATGAACCTGGTTGTCGTTATTCCCACGTATAACGAGGCTGAGAACATCACACCAATGACCGCCATGTTGCTTGGGCTAGATGTCCCTGCCCTTCAAGTCTTGTTCGTGGATGATGCCTCGCCCGACGGCACCGGTCAGATCGCCGACGGGCTGGCGACCCAGTATCCCAACCGCGTGCATGTGCTGCATCGCACCGGCCCACGCGGCCTGGGACGGGCTTATATAGATGGCTTTCGCTGGGCATTGGAACATGACGCCGACTTGATCGTGCAAATGGATTGCGACTTTTCCCATTCCCCTACATACATCCCCCGGTTCCTGGAACTCATCCATGATTACGACGTGGTCGTAGGCTCGCGCTACGTCAAGGGTGGCCGGACAGATGAGCAGTGGGGATTTGGCCGCTGGCTGCTTTCCTGGTGGGCCAACAGTGTGTACACCCGGCTGATCCTGGGCTGCAAGGTGCGGGATGTGACCGCCGGCTTCAAGTGCTGGCGGCGCGAGACGTTGCAGGGCATTGACCTGAGCCGCATCCGCTCGCAGGGCTATGTGTTTCAGGTCGAGATGGCCTACGTGACCGAACGGCTGGGCTACCGCGTGCTGGAAATCCCCATCTATTTCGAGGACCGGCGCATCGGGCATTCCAAGATGACAGTGCCGGTCAAAATCGAGGCGGCGCTGCGGACGTGGGAAGTGCGCTGGCGACATCGCCACCTGCGGCCAAGCGATCGTTTGACGGCATGATCCGCAAGACCCTACCCGAATTGGGCGCCACCGCCCTGCTGCTTTTGTTGCCCCTCTTGCTGTTCGCGCCGGTCGCCTTGGGCCCTAGAACATTGCTGCCGGCCGACGTCCTCTTCCAGTTCCAACCCTATCGCGCTGCTGCCCCCCAATTCGGCGTGGCCTACCCGCAGAATCACCTGCTCGCCGACCTGATCCTGGAGAATTATGCCTGGAAGCGTTTCCTGGTCGAGGCGGTCCACAACCGCGAACTGCCGCTCTGGGATCCATACATCTTCGCCGGGCATCCTTTCCTGGCAAACGGCCAGCACTCTGCATTGTACCCACTGAGCATCGTGTTCTACGTCCTCCCGCTGTGGCGGGCATACGGGGTATTTGCCTGGCTGCAATTGGGGCTGGCGGGTGTCTTTACCTATCTCTTCGCGCGCGTGCTGGGCATCCGGCGGCTGGGGGGAGTGCTCGCCGGGATCACGTTCCAGTTCAGCGGCTGTATGGTCGCCTCGGTGGTGCATCTGATGATCATCGCCGGTATCTCGTGGCTGCCGTTCATTCTGGCGATGGTCGAGTTGATCGTACAGCAGCGTCCGGCGCTGGGCCGCAAACCGGCGCTGCTACCGTGGGCGACCCTGGGCGCGCTGGGGTTGGGCTGCCAGATGCTGGCGGGACACGGAGAGAATACGTACCTGGTGCTGCTCATAACCGGGGTGTACGTGGTATGGAGGGTAGCAACCACAAGGGCAACCACAGGGGGGATGTTGCTCATAGGCGCGAACTCGACGGGCTGGCGATTGAAATCGCGCCTTGAAGGGCCTTCGGCCGGCTGTCCGCCTGCGCGGACAGAGGCGTCTACGCAGGTAGACGCCTGGCTGAAAGCCCCCAAGGTGCGACTTGAGTCGCTCAAGTTAGCGCCTATGAGGGTCTTGCTGGGGCTGGTACTGATGCTGGTGTTGGGGCTGGCCTTGGGGGCAGTGCAATTCATGCCCATGTACGAGGTGGTCAGTACCAGTTTCCGCGGCGGCGAAGCAGCGGCCAGCCTCCGGCAGGTATTGGAATGGGCTTATCCCACCCGAAAAGCGATCACCTTCGCCATCCCCAACTTTTTCGGCAACCCATCCCACCACGGCTACCTGGACGTCTTGAACTGGCGAGAGACGCCCGCGCCGGTGTTCCCCGATGGGCAGTACATCAAGGAGGACGACTGGGGCATCAAGAATTACGTGGAGGGCGGGTCGTACCTGGGGTTGTTGCCACTGTTCCTGGCGCTAATAGCCAATCTGCAAACAAACCAACAAACAAACAAACCAACCAACCAACCAACAAACAAACTAACCAACCAACCAACAAACAAACGAATTGACCGGCTAGCCAGTTGGTTCAGTCACCCCTACATCCCATTCTTCACTCTCCTGAGCCTCTTTTCGCTAGGCTGTATTTTCGGCACGCCACTATATGCGCTCATCTACGTACTGCCGTTCTTCGGGCAATCCCATTCGCCGTTCCGCTGGGTGTTCCCGCTGACGCTCGCGGTCGCCATTCTGGCCGGTTTCGGTGTGGAAGCGGTGCGGCGGAGCAGAGGAGCGGGGGAGCAGGGGAGCGGAGGAGAAGGGGAGACAGGGAGACAGGGAGACAAGGAGACAAGGGGACAGAAGTCCAGTTTCCAATCTCTACTTTCCAATCTCTTTTTGCTCCGCGCCCCGTTCTCGCTCGTCACCCTGTTTGCCGCGCTGGCCTTCTGGGGCGGGGTGCTGACATTGGTTGGGCTGGTGCTCAGCCGCGTGTTCTTCGCGCAAGTCGAGCCACTGGTAGCGCGGGTGTTCCGCTCATTCACACCCCCACCTGCTGCCTTCCCTGACCATCGCGCTTTCTATTCCTACGAGTTCAAGTGGGTGGCGCTGTTCGGATGGCTGCTGACGGCGGCAGGTATCGTCCTACGCGTGAGCCGCTGTCCCATCTTCATCCGCCGCCGGCCGGTGTGGGAATTCCTGGCAGTGGGAGTGCTTGTCTTGGACCTCGTCGCCACCGGCGCCGGGTTCAACCCGGCCGTAGACCCGGCCCTCTTGAACTATGTCCCGCCGGTGATCGAGTTCCTGCGCCAGGACCCGACGCTCTGGCGCTATGCCACCTTCACCCCGCCGGGCACGACCAAGACGATGAACGACAACGTGGGGATGTTCTACGGCTTCCAGACCGTCTCCGGCTACGACTCGCTCTTCTCCCGTCAGTATGCCGATTATATGACCCTCATCGAACCGCAGGACTGGCTGCCGTACAACCGCATTGCTCCTCTCAGGCAGTTTTCCAGCCTGGATAGCCCGCTCACCGACCTGCTCAACGTCAAGTACGTCATCACCGAGGTCGAGATCGCCAGCCCCAAGTACCGACTGGTGTACCAGGACGAGGCGGTGCGGGTGTACGAGAATCTGGGGGTGATGCCGCGCGCCTTCACGCTGCCGGCCACGGCGACGCTCGTGACCGACAATTTCGCCACTGCCGTACAGTCGTATGACCCGCGCAATTATGTGCTCGTTGCTGGTTACTCGTCACTGGTTGCTGGTAACTCGCCCCAACCAGCAACCAGCAATCAGCAACAAGTCTCGCGTTATACGCTCAACGAAGTGCGGGTGGACGCGACAGTGACAGAGCCGAGTTGGCTCATCCTGGCCGACTCGTACTTCCCTGGCTGGAAGGCGTTCGTGCAGGGAGGCGAAGGCGCGGAACGTGAGGTCGAGATCTATCGTGTGAACGGCAACTTTCGCGGCGTGCTGCTGGAGCCGGGTACGTGGACAGTGCGTTTCAAGTACAGCCCCGATAGCGTCAAGATCGGCGCGTTCGTCTCCTTCATCGCCGGGATGACGATCCTGTTCCTGGCGGGCCTGTACCTGTGGCGCTTCTTCTACCGCGAGGAGGACGAGACCAGCACGGTGCGGCGCGTGGCCAAGAACTCGATCGCGCCCATCATCCTGAATCTGTTTAACCAAGTCATCTTGATGGCCTTTGCCGCGCTGATGGCGCGCATCGTGGGGCCGACGGGGAACGGTCGCTATTATACGGCCGTTCTGATCTTTGGCTGCTTCGAGATCGTCGCCAATTTCGGCCTGGACATGTATCTGATGCGGGAGGGAGCGCGTGACCGGGCGAACGCACGGCGGCTCTTTCTCAACGCCATCGCGTTGCGCGTCCTGCTGTTTCTGGCGGTCATCCCGGCACTGGCTCTCTTTATGCTCGGACGGCAAATGCTGGGCACACCGCTGGTCACAGAGACGCTCTGGACGGTCGCGCTCCTCTACGCGGGATTGCTGCCCGGCAGCCTGGCGAACAATCTTGCGGCGCTCTTTCGCGCCTGCGAGAAGCACGAATACCCCGCCGCCATCCAGACCACGACGGCCATTATGCAGGTCACGTTGGGCACGCTGGCCCTGGTCGGCGGCCTGGGCATCGTGGGACTGGCCGGAGCCTCGATCCTGACCAACCTGGCAACGCTGGCGATCCTGGCGATCCTGGCACAGCGGACGATCTGGCCCACCCTGCCCCGCGCCCAGGTGCGCGTCGAATGGCCTCTGTTGCGCGTGATGCTGATGGAAAACTGGCCGCTGATGGCGTCGCTGCTGTTGCAGGCGCTCTTTCCGTTCGTCAACGGCCTGATGCTCCAGAACTACCAGGGCGACGCCGTGATGGGCTGGTACGACGCGGCGCGCAAGTGGCTGACTGCGCTCAACGTCATTCCATCGCTCTTCACCTTCGCTATCTTTCCGGTGATGTCGCGCCAGGCAGCGCAAGACCGGTCCGGCTTGCGCCGCTCGTACAGCCTGTCCGTCAAACTGCTGACGATGCTCGCGCTGCCCATCGCCGTGCTCACCACGCTCTCCGCACGCTTCCTGGTAGGCGTGCTCAGCGGTGCAGCCTTTTTGCCTCACGGCGCCATCGTGCTGCAGATCCTGATCTGGTCGGCGGTGTTCGGCTGGATCAACAGCCTGACGAATTTCGTGCTCATCGCGCTCAACCGCCAGCGCTATGTGCTCCTGGCCTCTGGCGCACGCGTGCTGTTCACCATTGTGGCGAATCTCCTCTTCGTGCGGGCGTTCAGTTATGTCGCGTCGGGGTGGATTATGGTGGCCGGGGAGTTTTTGCTGGTGTTGCTCTTTTACGCCGACCTGCGCCGCCATGTGGGAGCGGTGGGCTGGGGCAGGTTGCTCTGGCGGACAACGTGGGCGGCCCTGGTGATGGGTGGGGTGGCTTGGGGACTCTCGCTCCTCAGCCTGTCGCTGGCGCTGGCGGCGGGCGTGCTCGTCTACCCGGCAGCGCTGGTGCTGCTGCGCGCGCTCACGCCGGAGGAGCGCGAGGCGCTGGCGCCGCTCGTGCCGGGGCCGTTACGGTTCATCTGGGCAAGTTTGGCCTCAGAATCTTGATTCACGGTTCTATCCGCTTTACTCCCGCCACCCGGTCAAAGTCCCGATCGTAGGAGTAAATCTCGGCCCGGCCTCCGCGCATCATCTTGGCTGCAATCAGCGCGTCGGAAAAATCTATGCGATGCTCACTGTAAGCGTTGAGAGCGTCACGCACCAGGGATTTGCGGGCCATCTTGATGCCCCGCAGTGAAATGAGGTCGTGAGCAAAGCGAGCGATTTGTTCACGCGGCCAGCGATAAAAGCTCTGGAGCGTCCAGATGACGTCGCTGAACGCCACCTCGGGCAGGTAGACCGCTTCCTCGCCTGTCTGGAGGCGTGCAAAGAGAGCACCGCAGCGTTCTGCCTGATCGGGAGGTTCGCCTATCAGGAAGCGCAAGATGATGTTGGCGTCAATGACCCTGCATTTCACGGATCGACTCCTCGGCGATCGCCTGGCGCACCTGGTTTCGAACCTCCTCCCAGGGAGCGGTCTGGCCCTCCGCACACAGCGCTCCTTGCCATTGCAGGATACCCTCCGAGATGGGCTTCATCTCTACCTTTCCCTCGTGCAGGGAGAAAAATACCTTGGTGCCTGCCTTTAGCTTTAATGCCTCCCGTACCGGTTTGGGAATGGTCAATTGGCCCTTCGATGAAATGGTGACTATCCAGGTCATTGCCCTATCTCCTTACCTATCTCGACTTGCCTTACCCTGTATCAATAGAGTTGATTCACAATTAGCCAGAAACGTGGCGGGACGCCTTTTTCGCTGTCATCTGGACACCCATGAGGCGGATTTTCCCATATCATTGCCGGACTT